>Ga0302217_10000195_pt1 | contig 15914 bp, 13 predicted proteins | sample II_Fen_N3_3_FD_198779 | JGI IMG/M metagenome (GOLD analysis project Ga0302217, IMG submission 198779) | Peat permafrost microbial communities from Stordalen Mire near Abisko, Sweden - II_Fen_N3_3 | ecosystem: Environmental > Terrestrial > Soil > Wetlands > Permafrost | place: Sweden: Abisko... | reverse complement strand
ACGCGGGGGCAGGAGCATATCAAGGTCAGTACTGAGCACAGCGGTAAGAGCCAGCTCAGCCTGGGGCATCTGGTGGATGCCAAGCGTAAAAAGCGCGGCGAAGGATTTGAGCTGCGTACTGATGGGTGGGGGGCGATCCGTGGGGGGAAAGGTTTGTTTATCAGTGCGGACGAACAGAACCGGGCTCGGGGTGAACAACTCGACATGGTGGCTGCTATTGAGCAATTGAAAAGCGCGCTATCTCTGGCGCGCTCCCTGGCACAGGCTGCTCATAGTGCTGGAGTGCCGTCTAGCGATACCGACAGCCAACTAGAGTTACTTCAGGCACTCAAGGGATTGGCACAACCGGGAGTATTGCTACATGCACCGTCGGGTATCGGCGTACTCAGTCCTAAAGCCATATGCCTTTCTTCCGGAGGGGAGAGCGTGGGCATTATGGCCGCACGTAACACTGACATCAGCGCCGGGCACGACATCACCGCAACCGCTGAAGGTGGTGTGAGCGTATTTGCGCAACGTGGCAACCTGCAACTCAAGGCGGCTCAAGGCAAAGTTGAACTGCACGCTCAGGGCAGTAACCTCCATGCGTTGGCAAAGACCGACGTTAAGATCGAAAGCGTCGAAGGCCGTATAGAAATCAAGGCCCCGCAAGAACTGGTGCTCAACTGTGGCGGTGCCTATATCCGTTTAAAGGACGGCGATATAGAGCTGGGAGCGCCTGGCAACATCTACCTAAAAGCTACCGATGTAAAAAAGTTTGGCAGCACCAGTCTCAATACTCCAGCGTCACCGTTGCCGACGGGTTACGCGGCTAGCTACACCGTGAAAGACGCGGCCCAGGCAGCGTTGCGATTCAGCCGCTACCGGATAACCACTCAGCAAGGTGAAGTATTCAATGGAGTAACCGACAAGCATGGCAAGACGATGAGCGTTCATACCGCGCTGCCGGGGAACTTGAAAATCGAGCTGCCAGGGACTGAAAAGTGGATCAGCTTTTCTGCCCCGTCGAAATCAAATTATCAAGGCATAAAATGCACCGCGACCATGGATGATGGCGAGGTGTTGGAGGGCGAGTTTGATGGTGAAAACAAAGTAAGTTTTTATTCTTTTACGGGTAATTCTTGCGTCAAGTTCGAGGTGCAATGCCCGGAGCATCAAGAAGACTTACCTAGCACCGCAGACAAACTGCTACGAGAGCTGGGGGAGTAAATAATATGGATGCTTTTTACCGGAACTATATGGCTCGACAAGATCATCAGGTTGAAGATGATACTTTGGAACGTGCTCTTGAAAGTTTTGAGGGGGCAGCGCTCAAGTTTTCTTCAGGCTTTATAAATGATGCGAGGCAGCGTGATAACTACAACGGCAATGTCAAGCGAGTCAAGGCGCAGGTGTTGGCGCAAGTCAATGCGGGGAAAGTGTCAATAAAGGAGGCAGCGGAATTCTGCTACGAAGCACGAAATAAAATCATGGCGGAAACCAGGCAGAAAACCTCAATGCCCGGACGGGCTATTGCAGAGAAAAGGAAGGTTGTTTCTCCGGATTTAGAAAAGCTATTGGACGAGAAAGCCGGCAAAAAATTTGGTAAAAACTTTGCGGCGCTCAATGCTGAGCAAAAAAATGCCATGTATTACGAAATCGTAGAGTCTTCGGCGAGGCCTAACACGGGATTTAATACTTTAAATCGAGTGTTAAAAATCTCTGGTAAGGTTTTGATTGTCGTGACGGTCGCTTATGCAACCTACGAGATCGCGAATGCAGAGAATAAGCAGAAAGAGTTGATCAAGCAGGGTATTACGATAAGCGGTGGTTTTGCAGGAACTACCTTGGCGAGTTTTGCCGTCTCTACCGTGTGCGGGCCTGGCGCGCCGTTTTGTGCAATCGGTTTAATGCTGGCGGGCGGGGTTGCCTCTGGCTGGGCGGCCTCGAAATTAGCGGACTCCCTCGACGATGAAATAGAAGAGTTTACTAAATGGAAAATCAATTAGATCAGCGTCAACTCTGGGCTGCACTCTCTGATTTGTTTGTAGATGCCAATGTTGACTACAAACACATTGCAGGGGTGGCAAAGAATTACTCTGTTGAGGAGGTTGAGTTTGCTTTGTTTGAGAGAGTGGCTCCGGTATGCATCAGTAATATGCTGGCGCCAGTGCCACCTGTTTGCTGGTATTTCGATAAGGAGCAGTTGGTGGCTGATATTGAGTCCTTGGTCAATAGGAGGGCCGAGCAGGGGGTGATCGGTAAATGTCTATCTGGTGTGATGGGGCGATTGATACGGATTGTTAGTGCAAAAGTGTGGGCCGAGCTAAAGGCTGAAATCGAAAGGGTCAAAAGTGAGGGGTAATGCGAATTTGAGAACTTTAAGTGTTGCCGGGTATAAGCCGCGACCAGGTATTGTTTTGGTTGAGTAGTCGGAGTAGCGGTTATTTGTTTTTTTATTATTCAGGATATTCATTTTTATTAATGGGTTTTTAGGCCGAGGTGGCGTGTTGTGAAGTGTGGGGTCGATTACCCCGATTGACTCAATTGATCGGGTGATTGCTCAGAGAATATAAATTTTTAAGGGGTTATATGAACGATCCAATGCACCGCACGGATACCCTCAATCCGAGCAAGGACTTCATCGGAGGGGAACAGAAACAGCATTGGATCGAACTCCAGTTGCTGGACGAGCAGGGTGCGCCCCTGGCGAACATGCCCTATCAGGCGATCAACGACGCCATTCGGGAGAGGTGCTTCCCCGAATGTGGGGGGCTCAGCGATGCTCAGGGCGTGATCCGTATTGAGGGGCTGCACCCGATTCCCATCACTCTGAAGGTGCAGGCCGATCCTTTGGCCGAGCTGCTGCAAACCCGTCGCTTGCGTGCCCTGCGTGCCGAACCGCCTCAGCCCGTAATCGGAGATCGGACCCCGCTGTATGGTCCGCAGCATTCGGGTTTCTCGCCCGTCGAGAAGCAGGCCCTCGCGGCAGGTCACGGCTACCACTACCTGCGTATCGGTCAGTTATGCGACCGATTACCGACCCTTGATCCGCCTTTGGAGGACCCGAAGCGGCCTCCGGCCTTTCACTTCCCGGACCCGGCATTCAGCGGTTTCACCGTTGAGTACGAAGCGCTGAATCGCCGTCACGTGTTGGAAGTTTGCCCCTTCCGTGCCTGGTCTTTGGTTCTGCATCACCAACCCGAATACAGCATGGCCAATGCCTATAACCTTGGGCTGATGGCCAACCTGTCCTACAGCATTGTCGCCCAGAACATGTTGAAGCAACGACCGGGCACCGATCCCAGTACCGTCTCAGGCTCGGTGGAGGAGTTCTTTTTACGTCAGTGCCTGGACCTGTCGCGCACGCCGGTGATGATTGACTCCGGAGGGACGCGTCTGCCAGCACTGGTGGTAGACGTCCCCTTCAACCAGCGCTACACCACGGCGGTTATGCTGGATTCGCTGGAGGCCAAGCGCCCGTCGGGCACCTCCGAGATTCCGCGGCTCATCATCGAAAACACCCAGTTGTTCTATTGCATCAACCAGACTCAAGTGGTTGTGGCCTGGCGCGGGACACAGGAACCCAAGGACTGGCTGACGGATGTGCTGTACCGCCCGATGCCGGCCGATGGCAGCGGCTGCGACTTGAAGTCTGCGTGTACGCCTTTGACTGATGTCGGTAGTGTGCATTATGGGTTTTTGCATGCGTTTGAGGTGGCTAAGAGGTTGTTTCCTAAACGCTTTGATGACATTCAAAAAGCGGTAGTTGAACAAAAGTTATTTATTTGCGGCCATAGCTTGGGCGGCGCCCTGGCTTTAATCCACTCCGCCGAGCTTATAGATCGCAACCCTCTACTCTATACCTATGGTATGCCCCGCACCTTTACGGCCAAGGCACTGGAGCGCCTGAAAACGGTGACTCACTTTCGTCATGTCAACGACGCGGACACCATCACCAGCGTGCCACCCGAGGCGGAACTGGATAACTGGCTGTACGACGCATTGGGCCCATTGGGCCACGACCTGGGCTACATCTGGTCCGTGGGTGAACTGGTGGCCGGCAAACTGGTGCGCTTTGGCGACCCCTACTGGCATCACGGCCAAATCGCCATGTTCTACCGCGCTGACCAGCACGTGGAGTCACGGGCTTCAAATAACCCCGCCGAGCGGACTAGAGAAGGTTTGGGCGCGCCTTACCACACCACCATTCTTAAGCGTTTGCCGCACCGAACCCGCCTCTACCTGGTGCCCAGCCTGAGCGATGAGTTCAGCCGCTTCGCCCGTGAAGAGCAGAAGGCCCTCATTCGCTCGATGAGCCGGGAAAGCCTGACGCGGTTCTTTCCGTCACACACTAATCCTGAACGTAGCACTCGCCGCAGTAACCCGATGGATCACTCGATGGTCGCTGCCTACTTACCCTTTTTGCACAACCAGTTGCTGGAGTTGAGCGATCCCGAACGGCCACTGGAGCGCAAGGCGCAACGGGCGAAGTTCGAGACGCAGATGCATGGGTTGGGCGTCCCCGAAGCGGAAAAACACCGCAACGAGCAGTTCCTTGCCTTGCAGAAGTTGTTACCCATGGCCTTGCGCATGACTCAAGACCTGGAAGGCGGTCCTGAAGCCCTACAGCGCTTCTGCCGCGAGCGCGAATTTGGCGTGATGATCGAGATCACCCAAGCCTGAATCTACGCATCCGGGGTGCAACAGCCCACCCAACACACTAGCCATAAGGGAAGACATAAAACCATGAACATTCTGATCCACCCTGCGCAGGGTCCAGTGCAACACATGAACTATCACGCAGTCGAGGAAAGCGGGGGGGACAGCCAACCCATTCCCTCCCGTTACCCAGGTGCGATAACCGTCGAGTTTCCCGACGCACTGCTAGCGATCACGGAGGAACACAGCCTATGAATACTCGCCTAAGCCCCATGAGCGGCGCTTTGCTGCTGCTCAGCCTAAATGGTTGCGCCCAGAACCAGACCTTGGCACCGCCACCGGTTGGAGAGCAGGTCAGCATCGTGGTGAAGGTCCCGCAGAACCTCGAGGCGGAACCCATGCAGGTGATGTACCGCTCGGAGAAATGTCCGATCAAACGCTCCGGGCCAGACTGGACCACTTATGAAGAGGACGGTTACTTGTCCACTACGGTTCAACCGCAACAGCAGGGGCAGAGCGGCGTGTATGAGGCTAAGTTGCCCATCAATGGTGGTAGCCGATGCCAGTGGCAACTGAGCAATGTGACCTTTGGCGTTACCTACGCCAATACAACGCACTTTGGGGAGAATGTTAAAGCGGGCCCTGGGGGCGGGGTGATTGTGATGTTCGATCAGCATCTGCCACAACAACGTTCTGCTTTTGAGCCGACGATAGAGGTCAGTGGCGACTTGCTGATCCGTAAGGATTACTACCCTTGGGTAAACGAACAGTTTCTGGGCCGACAAGAAAAGCTCGCTTGGATAGTCGGACAGGGTGAAATGTATTCGTATTATCGAGCTCCAACGACGCGAAAGGTGGTGTTCGAGCCCCTGCTACATGCTGACTACGTCGTTTATTCGGTAGGGCCGAAGGTGAAAAAAGAGGGTAATCGCAACATCTTCACCTATTCTGACGGCAGTGTTGTGGTTGGTGGCAGTGACCCAAGTTTCAAGAAGCTGCAATCCATTCGCCTGACTGCGGAGAAGGCTCGATGAATCGCATGTTTCCTTCTGTTCAGGCCTTACGATTAACGCTTAATGTTTTATCCCTGATGTCGGCTAACGTGAGCCTTAGATAAAACTTAGTCATGTATTTATATTGGGTGTTTGCGATGGTTTATTTGAATTTAATTGCGTGTGCTGGGCATTCTCGCTTTAAAAACATTGTGAGGGTTAGTCAGGGAAGTGGTTGTGCGAAGCGCTTAAAGTTCGGGGTTTTAGGGCTTGTTGCCGGACTGCATTCGGGCTGTGCGGCAATAGGGGCGGCAGTTATGAATGGCCCGACTTGCCCTTATCAAGGCGTTCAGCTGGATTTTCATGCAGCGACTGATTGGACACTGATCAAAGGGAGTAATGGACTGATTATTCCGTTAGCTATTATCGATTTACCTTTTTCTTTTGTTTTCGACACGTTGACTCTTGGGAGTGCATTAGAGGCTGGCAACGGCGAGCTGAATTGTCCGCGAAAGTTTACGTAGCGATTGGGCGCTGGCCAGCTAAAAGGTAGTGCGTTTTTGGGGCGAACTAATTTTTATTGGTCGAAATCAATCCTCTAACGAATATTTTGATCATTTTTATGGAAGCCTGTTTTTCAATGGGCGAGTTTTGGAAAATTTTATATATGTCACAAGGATTTGTTTTATTGGGTGATAAAACCACTCACGGTGGAGAAGTGATATCGGCCTCATCCACGATGATCGTAAATGGCAAGCGAGTAGCACTGGTCGGAGACAAAGTTCGTTGCCCGCTGCCGGGGCATGGCGTCAACAAGATTGTTGATGGCTGCCCGGACTGGTCTGAGGGTGATCGGGCGATGGTGGTCAACGGCTGCCGCTGTGAGTGCGATTGCCAGGTGATTTCCAGCGCTCCCGATTGTGGGGTGGTTAGTCATGGGCTGGGATCGTCAGGCACCTCATGTGGTGGACGCTCCAAAACCGCCGGTGCTGGGCCGTTGGCTATTGGCTGCACTCATGGCGGTGCTGGTCTGCGTGCTGCTGTTTTTGCTGCATGCCTCCGAACGGATGCCGTTACTGAATACGCTCAACATTTGGGCATTGTCCGCTTCGCCATTGGTGGTCTGGATCCTGGCGTTCGCTGCGCGTGCCCATGCCTATGGGACTGCGTTGAGCCATTGCCAGTTTCTGGAGGATGAGGCGCAAAGTGCGCAGCGCTCCTGGCAGGGTTGGGCGCAGCGCTACCTGGCAGTGTCTGCCAGTTGTGTGCTGCTGCCTGATCAGGTGTCTGCGAGTGTATTAACTCAGGGTTCCTTTGATTTACCTCCCCGCACAGGGCTAGCACGGCGTATTGCGGCTTTGCCTGTAGGGCCGGAGCGTGCTCAAGCCGGATTGCAGATGTTGATTCAGGCATTGGTGCCGGCACTGCATGCGTTACCGACGGGGCAGGAACTGCGCGTCACCCTGCTGAGCGATGTCGATCCCAGCGAACATGAAACCTTGCGCGATGCCTGGCAGCAGACCTGGACCATCACGATGAGCCGACCGCTACCCATAGCGCTCACCTTGGCTAGCGAATTGTCGTACCGGTGGATCGATGAATCGTTGAAGGCCGCCACCGCAGCCATTGAGTTGATTTTGGTGCTCCAGGTGCACGGTGATGACTCGTACTCCGACGGGCTTGCCGCCTTGCTGCTATGCCCGGACAGCCTGGCAATCGTCTTGGAGCTACCGATCACGGCTGGTTTGTTGCGGCCAATGCCATTGGATATCGACGCGCTGGACAGCGAATTACTGTTGTTTCTGCAAACCCAAGTGAGCGCTTGCCGGGCAACCGGCATGTTGGTCGACGCCGCCGACTGGCAGCCACTGACCGGAAAAATGCTTGCAGTAGCAGGCGCCCATGGTGCTTCGCTCAAGGCGGAGCGGCAGTGGACTCAGGAACGTCTGTGCGGGCTATCGGGCCCGCTCGGTCATTGGCTAGTAACTGCGCTGGGTGTGGAAATATCCCGGCATCAGCGCGAGCCTTTGTTGGTATTGGCACGAGAAGAATCGCAGCACTGGATGAGCACTATTACCACGGGAGAGTTGGCATGAACGTTTGGAGTAATTCATGGCGCCGCGCGGGGGCAGCAGTGTGGATCATTACGCTGGTAGCCGCGCTGGGCTGGGTGATCTGGCGTTATGGCGATCAGATCGGGCTAGCTGAGAATTACCACAAGCTGTTGGTTTTTCTGCTGATTATCACCATTGCAATGGTGGGCTTTCTGGCACCACGGTTATTAGCGCATCTCAAACGACAAAACCACCGCGAGCAGGGGCGGGCGGATAAGGTCTATCCCCCGGCAGACTCACAGATGGTTTCGCCTCGCCAACCGATTGTTCATGTATCAGAGATGCGCGCGCATTTACGTGACCACCACGGTATTTTCTGGCGCCGCAAAGTCCGCCTGCTTCTCGTCATCGGCGAACCCACCGAAATCGAAGCCATCGCCCCCACTCTGGCCGATCAGCAATGGCTCGAAGGCCAAGGCACGGTCCTGTTGTGGGGTGGCGGTGCCCAGGCCGCGCTGGATCAATCATTCCCTAAGCACTGGCGTGGGCTGAGCCGCTGGCGTGCGCTGGACGGGGTGGTTTGGGCGTTGAACAAAACCCAGGCCGCCGACGATGCCGCGATGGGTAAAGGTGTACGCCAGGTGCAGCGCCTTGCCCGTGATCTGAACTGGCAGTTGCCGTTGTACCTTTGGCAGGTCTGCGACAGTGCATGGGCGCAGGACACTCGCAAGGCGCAGCCGGTGGGCTGCCGGTTACCCGCGCGCTTCTCGGCGGTGGCATTGGACACCGCGTTGAATCGTTTGCTGGAGCCTTTGCGGCGCGAGGGCTTGGCGCAGATGAACGGTGTGATGAAGCATGATTTTCTGCTGCGCCTGTCCCGGGATTTACAGGGCGAGGGCATCGCCCGCTGGCGTCATACGCTGGCGCCCCTGGGCAGCGATTTTGCTCAGGGTGTGCCGTTGCGTGGGTTGTGGTTCAGCCTGCCGGTACAGCGCTCGCCGCATGACAAACAACAGGAATGGTCGGTTGCCCCGGTGTGGCACGGCGTACTCGGCGATAACGCCAGTGGCCGCCGGCTGGGCTGGAGCGTGCCGCGTGTTGGCTATGCGCTGGTGCTGGGTTTGGCGACGTTATGGGGCGCCGGATTGTTGCTGTCGTTTGTCAGCAACCGTGCGCAAATCGCCCAGGTGCAAAGTTCGCTGTCGGCCCTCCAGCAATCCCCGCAAGGCGATGAGCAACTCAGCGCACTCAACGATCTGATGCGCGAACTGGCACGCCTGGATTACCGCGTCGAACACGGCGCTCCGTGGTACCAGCGCTTCGGCGTGAATCAAACCCCAGCGCTGCTTGAAACGGTGTGGCCACGTTACGTCGAAGCCAACAACCGCCTGATCCGTGACCCGGCCGCCGCCGCTTTACGCCAGCAGCTCACCGCGCTGGTCAAACTGGCGCCGGACAATCCCGAGCGCGCCGAACGCGCCCGCGATGCCTACGACCAGCTCAAGGCCTACCTGATGATGACGCGTCCGGACAAAGCCGACGCCAATCTTCTGGTCAAAACCCTGAGCAACGTGGAGCCCTTCCGCGCAGGGATAGCACCAGGTCTCTGGCAAACCCTGTCGCCCAATCTGTGGCAGTTCTACGCCGAGCACCTGGCTGAAAACCCGGCTTGGCGTATCGACACCGACGCGCAGCTGGTCGCACAAGTCAGGCAAATCCTGCTCGGTCAATTGGGCCAACGCAATGCCGAGGCCAACCTGTACCAACAACTGCTCGATGACGCCGCCAATCAATACCCGGCCTTGAGCCTGCACCAACTGGTCGGCGACACCGACGCCCAGGCCCTGTTCACCACCGACGCCAGCGTGCTCGGCGTGTTCACCCGCCAGGCCTGGGAGGGCCAGGTGCGCCAAGCCATCGATGCGATCGCCGAGGCGCGCCGCGAGGAAATCGACTGGGTGCTCAGCGACAAACCCGCCGATATCGACACCCACCTGAGCCCGGACCAGCTCCGCGAACGGCTCACTGAGCGCTACTTCCAGGACTACGCCAGCGCCTGGCTGGATCTGCTCAACAGCCTGCGCTGGCAGCAGGCCGCGAGCCTCGATGAGTCAATCGACCAATTGACGCTGATGAGCGATGTACGCCAATCGCCGCTGATTGCCCTGATGAACACGCTGGCCTATCAAGGGCAGGCCGGCACTCGCAACCAGGCCCTGGCCGACTCGTTGATACAGTCCGCGCAAAAGCTGATCGGGCAGGATAAGGCCCCGGCGATCGAGCCGTTGGTCCACGCATCCAAGGGCCCATTGGACGCCACCTTCGGCCCGTTATTGGCGCTGCTGGACAAGAACAACAATGACGGCCTCAGTCTCCAGGCCTTCCTCACCCGCGTGACACGGGTGCGTTTGAAATTGCAGCAGATCAGCACCGCACCTGACCCCCTGGAAATGACCCAGGCTCTGGCGCAAACCGTCTTTCAAGGCCGCAGCATCGACCTCACCGACACCCAATCCTACGGCAGCCTGCTGGCTGCCAGCCTGGGCGCGGAGTGGGGCGGGGCGGCGCAAACACTGTTCGTGCAGCCATTGGAACAGGCCTGGCAACGCGTCTTGCAACCGTCCGCCGCCGGTCTCAACAGCCAGTGGCAGCGCTCGATCGTCAGCCATTGGAACGCTGCTTTCGCCAGCCGCTATCCCTTTGCGGCCACCACCAGCGACGCCTCGTTGCCGATGTTGGGGCAAATGATCCGCGCGGATTCCGGGCGAATCGCACAGTTTCTACAGCAGCAATTGAGCGGCGTGCTGCGCAAGGAAGGCAGCCGTTGGGTAGCCGATCCACGCCACAGCCAGGGCCTGCGCTTCAACCCGCAGTTTCTGAGCGCTATCAACCAACTGAGCGACCTGGCCGACGTGCTCTACACCGACGGCGGCATGGGGCTGAGCTTTGAACTGCAAGGCAAACCCGTGCGCGATGTGGTGCAAACCACCTTCATCCTCAACGGCGACCGACACCAGTACTTCAACCAGAAAGAAAGCTGGCAGCGTTTCAACTGGCCGGGACGTGGCGATTACCCCGGTGTGAGCCTCAGTTGGACCAGCGTGCACGCCGGCGAGCGGTTATTCGGCGACTACCCCGGCACCTGGGGCCTGATCCGTTTGCTGGAAAAAACCCAGGTCACGCCGTTGGACGACGGTGACAGCCGCTACCGCCTGGCGCTCAAGGCGCCTGACGGCTTGAACCTGACGTGGCACCTGCGCACCGAGCTGGATGCGGGGCCATTGGCGTTGCTCAAACTGCGCAGCTTCGCGTTGCCGCAACAGATATTCCTCAATGAGGGCTGAGCCATGGAGTCGGTGAGGCGGCTCCTTGCAGGTTAGGGAGCGCCCGGCACATTCGGCCAAAGATCCGCCACCAGAAACAGCCGCTCAGCTTCCTCCCAATCCTCGCCGTTCTGAACCAGCCGCACCAGCAATTGAGCTGGAGCCATTGGCGCCAGGTCCGCCAGCCATCCTTGCATCTGTTCTTCGCTCCACACCGCTTCTGCCAGGTAATGCGCCGGCGCCAGCCACGCATGCCGGGGCAAGGGCTGCCAGCGACCGGGCGCACTGGCGCTGACAAAGTCGCGCCAATCACGCTGATGCAGCCAGCGTCCACGTAAATGCTCTGGGTGAGCGCCGTGGGGAGGTTCAGCCTGGCCAGGCCAGGGATAGAGCAAATAGCCGCCGAGCCACAAGTGCGCATCGAACTGCTCAATGCCCAGCGCCGCCAACGCCTCGTGGCTCTCCGGGCGTGCCGAAATCGGCAATTGATGCTGGGCCAGGTGCGCCAGCTTGCGATCCAGCCGATCATGACAACCCGGCCCCAGCCATCGTGCGGTGTCCTGGCCGTTGCCGTCCTGCGGGCCGAGGTAGAGTTTGATCGCCAGCTCCAAGTGATGCACGCCATCGCCGTCGCGCAGCAGCATGTCCAGTTCACCCAGGGTATGCCCGGCGCGGCGGATCGGCAGATTAGCGGCCAACAGTTCCACGCCCGGCGCATGCTGCACCGCGAACTGCCACAGGCGTTCGTAGTAAAGGCCCAGGCGCCGGGTGCGTGCCAGGTTCAGCCAATGCTGCAGGGGGCTGCTGTCCTGGTCCAAGTGCCGCAGCCAGTGTTCGAGACGGTCGGGCGCCTGTACCCAGTCGCTGCCGGCCAGCGGATGGCGTTGCGGCCACGGCGTTTGCGCGAGCATGGGCGGGGCGAGTATCACCCACGCCAAGTCTCGCACCTCGGGATGGCGCAGTTGGCGGGGCAGGTTGTGCAAGTCGGGGAAGACGGTCATGGTCCGAGCATAGCCTTTTACGCAAGGTCGGGTGGCTGAGAAGCGTTGTCATCAAGGCTTCACAGCGACAAAGGATTTTGCCTGACGCGGCCTTTCGCCCATAATCGTTCTTTTTTGCCACACCCCCAATCCCGCAGGAGCCCCATGGAGCAATTTCGCAATATCGGCATTATCGGTCGCCTGGGCAGTACCCAGGTGCTGGACACCGTCCGCCGGCTGAAAAAGTTTCTGCTCGAGCGCCACCTGCATGTGATCCTCGAAGATACCATCGCCGAAATCCTCCCGGGCCATGGCCTGCAAACCTCGTCGCGCAAGATGCTCGGTGAAGTGTGTGACATGGTGATTGTGGTCGGCGGCGACGGCAGCCTGCTCGGCGCCGCACGGGCGCTGGCGCGGCATAACGTGCCGGTGCTGGGGATTAACCGTGGCAGCCTGGGGTTCCTGACCGATATTCGTCCCGATGAGCTGGAAGTTGAAGTGGCCAAGGTGCTCGACGGCCATTACCTGGTGGAAAACCGGTTCCTGCTGCAGGCCGAAGTGCGTCGCCACGGCGAAGCCATTGGCCAGGGCGATGCCCTTAACGATGTGGTGCTGCACCCCGGCAAATCCACGCGGATGATCGAATTCGAGTTGTATATCGACGGCCAGTTCGTGTGCAGCCAAAAGGCCGATGGCCTGATCGTCGCCACGCCCACCGGCTCCACCGCCTATGCGCTGTCGGCGGGTGGGCCGATCATGCACCCCAAGCTTGATGCCATTGTGATTGTGCCGATGTACCCCCATATGTTGTCCAGCAGGCCTATCGTGGTCGACGGCAACAGTGAGCTGAAAATCGTGGTTTCCAAAGACATGCAGATTTACCCGCAAGTCTCCTGTGACGGGCAGAACCACTTCACCTGCGCCCCCGGCGACACCATCACCGTGAGCAAAAAGGCGCAGAAGCTGCGGCTGATCCATCCGCTGGACCACAACTACTATGAAGTGTGCCGCACCAAGTTGGGCTGGGGCAGCCGCTTGGGGGGTGGAGGCGACTGATGCTCGATCCCGCGCGTAGCTACGACCTGATTGGTGATGTGCACGGTTGCGCCCATACGCTTGAGCACTTGCTCGACCAGTTGGGCTACCACAAGCACGCTGGCACCTGGTGTCATCCGTCGCGCATGGCGGTGTTCCTCGGCGACATCATCGACCGTGGCCCGCGGATTCGCGAGGCGCTGCACATCGTCCATGACATGGCCGAGGCCGGGCAGGCGTTATGCATCATGGGCAACCACGAGTTCAATGCCCTGGGCTGGGCCACGCCCGCGCCGCCGGGCAGCGGCAAGCAGTTCGTGCGCGAACACACGCCACGGCACGAGCGGTTGATTCACGAGACCCTGACCCAATTCGAGCAGCACCCGGGCGACTGGCACGACTTCCTTGGCTGGTTTTATGACATGCCACTGTTTGTCGACGCCGGACGTTTCCGCGTGGTGCATGCGTGCTGGGATGACGGGTTTATCCAGCCGCTGCGCGCGACTTTTCCCGATGGCTGTATCGATCAGCACTTCATGCAGGCCGCCGCCGTGCCGGGCAGCTTCGCCTGCAACGCCTTCGACCGCCTGCTGCGCGGCACCGACATGCGTCTGCCGGACGGTTTGACCCTGACCGGCGGCGATGGCCTGACGCGTTCGTTCTTTCGCACCAAGTTCTGGGAGGAAGACCCGAAAACTTACGGCGACATCGTGTTCCAGCCCGACGCATTGCCGGAGCCGGTGGCGCGTACACCGTTGTCGTCTTCTGAAAAGAATTCCCTGCTGCGCTACGGCGTCGACGAGCCTTTGTTGTTCGTCGGGCATTACTGGCGTAGCGGCAAGCCGGCGCCGATCCGTCCGAACCTGGCCTGCCTGGACTACAGCGCGGTGCTGTACGGCAAGCTGGTGGCGTATCGACTGGATCAGGAAACCCGCCTTGATCCGCGTAAATTCGTATGGGTCGACGTTGAGCGACCCGAGGTGATTACATGAGTGCCGTGCCCGTATTACGCTTGCCGCTGAGCGTCGACCTGGGTGGTTTCGTCAAACTGCTGCAACGTATGCAGGTGCCCCATCGCGTCAGTGAAGAAGCGGGCGAGCAGGTGTTGTGGGTGCCCGAGACCATCAGCGACGACGTGCGCGTCTTGTATCAACGTTTTCCGGCCGGCGATCCGGACCAGCAACTGGATATTCCCGAGCAGGCACCGGTCACGCGCCCGGGGTTTGTTCAGCAAGTACGCCACAGCCCAGTGACGGCGCTGGTGCTGCTGGCGAGCCTGATCGTCGGCGCGGTGACCTTGCTCGGTGAAAACCTGCAAGCCATGAGCTGGCTGACCTTCCTGCCGTTCAGGGTGATGGGTGAGTACATCCAGTTCACGCCGCTGGCCGATACATTGGCCTCGGGCCAGTGGTGGCGGCTGGTCACGCCGATGCTGATCCACTTCGGCATCCTGCACCTGGCAATGAATGGCATGTGGTACTGGGAGCTGGGGCGACGTATTGAAGCGCGCCAGGGCAGTATCAACCTGCTGGGCCTGACGCTGTTGTTCAGCCTGGCCTCCAACTTCGCTCAATACACCTATGGCGGCCCGGGCCTGTTTGGTGGTTTGTCCGGCGTGTTGTATGGGCTGCTGGGACACTGCTGGATCTATCAACTTCTCTCGCCCAACCCGGCCTATCGCCTGCCCCGTGGGGTGCTGGTGATGATGCTGGTGTGGCTGGTGCTGTGCCTGTCGGGGCTGGTCTCGATGATCGGTTTCGGCGAAATCGCCAACGCAGCCCATGTCGGCGGCCTGGCCATCGGTTGCCTGACCGGCTTGTTGGGCGGTTTGTACAGTCGTCGCAAATCCACTATTCGTTAAGGAAGAGCCTGAATGTCCTCTTTTGCTGAAATGATCGAAAACATCACCCCGGACATCTACGAGAGCCTCAAGCTCGCCGTCGAAATCGGCAAATGGTCCGACGGCCGCAAGCTCACCGCCGAACAGCGTGAGCTGTCGTTGCAAGCGATGATCGCCTGGGAAATCCAGAACGTGCCGGAAGACCAGCGCACCGGTTACATGGGCCCGCAGGAATGCCAGTCTAAGTCGACCACCGTGCCGAACATCCTGTTTAAGTCGGATGCGATCCATTGATTGAAATTGGTCGCGGTGCAGTCAGCAAAATGTCGGCGCAACTCGGTGAGCCGACTGTTCAATACGCGTTTCGCCTGGGCGATACCGAGGTGCCGGTCAACCCGTTGATCGGCACCCATGTGCGCCTGGAATACCTCGGTGCGATCCATTGCAGCCATTGCGGCCGCAAGACCAAGACCAGCTTCAGCCAGGGTTATTGCTACCCGTGCATGACCAAGCTGGCCCAGTGCGACCTGTGCATCATGAGCCCCGAGCGTTGTCATTACGCCGCCGGCACCTGCCGTGATCCGGCGTGGGGCGAGCAGTTCTGCATGACCGACCATGTGGTCTACCTGGCCAATTCGTCGGGCGTCAAGGTCGGCATCACCCGCGCCACCCAATTGCCGACGCGTTGGCTGGACCAGGGCGCCAGCCAGGCGCTGCCGATTGTGCGTGTGTCCACGCGCCAGCAGTCCGGTTTCGTCGAAGACCTGTTCCGCAGCCAGGTGGCCGACAAAACCAACTGGCGTGCCTTGCTCAAGGGCGATGCGCAATCGGTCGACCTCAAGCAGGTGCGCGATGAGCTGTTCGCGTCTTGCGCCGACGGCCTGGTGAGTTTGCAGGAACGCTTTGGCCTGCAAGCCATCCAAACGATTGCCGACATTGAACCGATCGAAATCCGTTACCCGATTGAGCAATATCCGACCAAGATCGTCAGTTTCAACCTGGACAAGAACCCGATTGCCGAAGGCACGCTGCTGGGGATCAAGGGCCAA
>Ga0302217_10000194_pt1 | contig 15925 bp, 10 predicted proteins | sample II_Fen_N3_3_FD_198779 | JGI IMG/M metagenome (GOLD analysis project Ga0302217, IMG submission 198779) | Peat permafrost microbial communities from Stordalen Mire near Abisko, Sweden - II_Fen_N3_3 | ecosystem: Environmental > Terrestrial > Soil > Wetlands > Permafrost | place: Sweden: Abisko... | reverse complement strand
CCAGGGCGGCGGTTTCGAGCCTGGCATGCAAGAAAAGAAAGACAAGCGCCCAAGCATCCAGAACGAAGCGGACAACGGCCTTTCCAACGACAAATACACTGTCGCCATGGCCCGTACCATGGAGCCGCATTCGGCCTCCGCGCAATTTTTCATCAACGTTGCCGACAACGCCTTCCTCAACCACAGCGGCAAGAACGTGCAGGGTTGGGGCTACGCGGTGTTCGGTAAAGTCACCGAAGGCACTGACGTCGTCGACAAGATCAAAGGTGTTGCCACTACCAGCAAAGCCGGCCACCAAGACGTACCAGCAGACGACGTGATCATCGAGAAAGCCGAGATCATTGAGTGATATTGCTGATTTCAGACTTGCATCTGGAAGAGGAGCGCCCGGACATTACCCGGGCGTTTCTGGATTTACTCCACGGCCGCGCCCGTGGCGCCCAGGCGTTGTACATTCTCGGGGACTTCTTTGAAGCCTGGATTGGCGACGATGGGATCACCCCTTTCCAGCGCTCGATTTGCGCGGCCCTGCGCGAACTGAGCGACAGCGGCACGCCGATTTTCATCATGCATGGCAACCGTGACTTCCTGCTCGGCAAGGCGTTCTGCAAAGCCGCAGGCGCCACCTTGCTCAAGGACCCGAGCGTCGTGCAGCTCGCCGGCGAGCCCGTGCTGCTGATGCACGGCGACAGCCTCTGCACCCGCGACGTCGGCTATATGAAGCTGCGGCGCATCCTGCGTAACCCGATGGTGCTGTTTATCCTGCGTCACCTGCCCCTGCGCACCCGCCACAAGCTGGCCCGCAAGCTGCGCAGCGAAAGCCGGGCGCAGACGCGGATGAAGGCCAACGACATTGTCGATGTCACCCCCGAGGAAGTGCCGCGGGTGATGCAGCAGTTCGGCGTGCGCACCTTGGTCCACGGCCATACGCACCGCCCCGCCATTCATAAGTTGCAGATTGGTGACCAGGCGGCCAAGCGCATTGTGCTGGGGGATTGGGACAAGCAAGGCTGGGCATTGCAGGTGGATGAGCAAGGGTTTCAGTTGGCGGCGTTTGACCTTGTGAACCCGCAACTGGCACTGCCCGGCGCCTGATCAACTGTGGGAGGGGGCTTGCTCCCGATGGCGGTGTATCAGTCAGCCTGTTTGAAGCTGACCCACCGCTATCGGGGGCAAGCCCCCTCCCACAGTTGATTGCATTCCAACCTTGGTTGATTGCATTTCAGCCTTGGTTGATCAGTGCCCTGATGCAGCCGGCCCCGCCTTCGCGGTGAACGGCGGCTTGGCCAGCCACACCAGCAGCATCAAGCCCATGAACATCCACCCCAGCAACGTGAAGTAATCCACGGTGGACATCATGTACGCCTGGCTGGTGAGGATCTGGTCCAACTGCGCATAAGCCTTGTGCCCTGCCCCACCGAGTGCTTCCAGTGCATTGCGGGTGGCCGCGTCATAGGTGGTCATGTTCTCGCTCATGTACGCATGGTGCTGGTCCGCGCGGCGAATCCAGATCCAGGTGGTCAGCGAGGCCGCGAAGCTCCCGCCCAGGGTCCGCAGGAAGGTCGCAAGACCTGCACCGTCGGCGATCTGGTGCGGCGGCAGGTCGGACATCAGGATGCTCAAGGTCGGCATGAAGAACAGCGCCACGCCGATGCCCATGAACAACTGCACCAGGGCGATGTGCTGGAAGTCCACCTCATTGGTGAAGCTGGCGCGCATGAAGCAACTCAAGCCAATCGCCAGGAACGCCAGGCCCGCCAGCAGGCGCAGGTCGAACCTGTGCGCGTACTTGCCGACAAACGGCGACATCAGCACCGGCAGAATACCGATCGGCGCCACCGCCAGGCCGGCCCAGGTCGCGGTGTAGCCCATCTGGGTTTGCAGCCACTGCGGCAGGATCAGGTTGATGCCGAAGAAGCCCGCGTAGCCGAGGACCAACACGATGGTGCCGATGCGGAAGTTGCGGTAGGCGAACAGCCGCAGGTTGACCACCGGGTGTTTGTCGGTCATCTCCCAAATGATGAACACCGCCAGGGCAATCACCGAAATCGCCGCCCCCACGACGATGAAGTTGGACTCGAACCAGTCCAGGTCGTTGCCCTTGTCGAGGATGATCTGCAACGCGCCGACCCCGACGATCAAGCTCAACAGCCCCACATAATCCATCGGCTGGTAGCTGGTGACCACCGGGCGTTTCTTCAGTTGCGAACGCACCACCATCACCGCAAAGATGCCGATGGGCACGTTGATAAAGAAGATCCACGGCCAACTGTAGCTGTCGGTGATCCAACCGCCGAGGATGGGACCGGCAATCGGCGCCACCACCGTGACCATCGCCAATAACGCCAGGGCCATGCCGCGCCTCGCCGGCGGGTAGACCGCGATCAGCAGCGTTTGGGTCATCGGGTACAACGGCCCGGCCACCAAGCCTTGCAGCACCCGAAAGCCAATCAGCTCGGGCATCGAAGTGGAAATACCGCAAAGAAACGAGGCCAGCACGAACAGAATGGTGGCCCAGAGAAACAGCTTCACCTCGCCAAAGCGCCGGCTCAACCAGCCGGTCAGCGGCAGGGCAATGGCGTTGCTCACCGCGAACGAGGTGATCACCCAGGTGCCCTGCTCCGAACTCACACCGAGGTTGCCGGAGATGGTCGGCAACGCCACGTTGGCGATCGTGGTATCGAGCACCTGCATGAAGGTCGCCAGCGACAGGCCAATAGTGGCCATCAGCAAGCTGGGCGGCGAGAAGGACGCGTTATTGCTCATCAGCGTTGCGCAGCCTTGGGCGCGGCGATGCTGTTGTCATGGATCAACTGAGTGATCATGGCGTCAGCCTCGGCCAATTGGCGGTCATACACGTTGGTGGTGAACGAGGCCTTTTGCGGCGCCTGTTGCGCCAGTACCGGCCCGCTCTGGTCGTGCAGGTCGACGTTGACCACGGTGCTCAAGCCCACGCGCAGTGGGTGCTTGGCCAGTTCTTCAGCATTGATATGGATGCGCACCGGCACCCGTTGCACGATCTTGATCCAGTTACCCGTGGCGTTCTGCGCAGGCAGCAAGGCAAACGCGCTGCCGGTACCGGCGCCGAGGCTGTCGATGGTGCCGCTGTACTTCACATCGCTACCGTAAATGTCAGCTTCGATGTCCACCGGCTGGCCGATGCGCATATTGCGCAGTTGGGTTTCCTTGAAGTTGGCGTCGATCCACAGCTGGTTCAGCGGGATCACCGCCATCAACGCCGTGCCCGGCTGCACGCGCTGGCCCAGTTGTACGGTGCGCTTGGCCACATAGCCGGTGACGGGGGCGATCAAGGTGCTGCGCGCATTGCCCAGGTAGGCCTGGCGCAGTTGCGCGGCGGCGGCTTGCACGTCCGGATGGGACGAGATCACGGTGTCATCCACCAGCGCGTTGCTGCTTTTGAGCTGTTGTTCAAGGTTGGTCAGGGCGTTCTTGGCCGCGGTCAGGCTGTCGCGGGCGTGGGACAGTTCCTCCTGGGAAATCGCCCCACCCTGGGCCAGAGTCTTACGCCGATCGAAGTTATCCTGGGCGGTTTTCACGTCGGTTTTCTGCGCATTGACCTGGGCTTTCATGCCATCGACATTGCTGTACAACCCTCGCACCTGGCGCACGGTGCGGGCCAGGTTGGCCTGGGCACTTTGCAGGCCGACGGCTGCGTCGTTGGGGTCGAAGTTGATCAGCACCTGGCCTTCGTGGACCAGGTCGCCATCGTCGGCGCCGATGCTGACCACGGTGCCGGTGACCAGGGGGGTGATTTCCACCACGTTGCCGTTGACGTAGGCGTCGTCGGTGCTTTCATTGAAGCGACCGTAGAGTTCATACCAGCCCCACACGCCGACGACGCTGAGGATGACGATCAGCGTCAGGCCGATCAGCATCACTTTGCGTTTGCGTGGGTTGTTATCGGGCTTTCCCGTTGCGGTGTTGCTTTCGGCAGTGGCCATGTCAGTTACCTCAAATTATTCCGTGCGTGTAGCTGGGGTGGTCGACGCCACGTTTGCGGCGCTGTAGCCGCCACCCAGGGCTTGCATCAATTGGATCGACAAATCGATTTGCGCGGCATTCAGGGCCGCTAGCTGGCGCTGCGCTTGCAGCAATTGCTGCTCGATGCTGAGCACGTCCAGGTAGTTGCCGATCCCAGAGCTGTAACGCAGCATCGCGGTGTCGTAGGACTGCTGGGCAATGTCCGCGGCGTGTTGCTGGGCCTGGATCTGCCGACCGGTTTCGCGCAGTTGTGAAAGGGTGTTGCCAATATCGCCCAGGGCTTGCACCAGGGTTTTGTTGTACTGGGCCACGGCCAAGTCGTAGTCGGCATCACGTGCATCGAGGTTGGCGCGCAGGCGACCGCCGTCGAAGATCGGCAGCGAGATCGTCGGCGCAATGTTGAAGAACCGGCTGGCCGAACCGAACATCGCGTCCCCCAGCAACGACTCGGCCCCGGCGCTCGCGCTCAGGTTGAGGTTGGGGTAGAAGTTGGCCTTGCCGGCGGCGATGTTCTTGCTCGCGGCCTCTACACGCCAACGGGCGGCGATCAGGTCCGGGCGGCGGCCCAGCAATTCGGCGGGCAGCACCGAAGGCACGGCGACGGCGCTGGGCTTGAGCACCGCCGGACGCGCCAGTTCGTTGCCGCGATCCGGGCCTTTGCCGAGCAACACCGCCAGGGCGATTTTGGCGCTCTGCAGTTGTTTTTCCGCATCGATCAGTTGCGACTGGGAGCTGGCTTCCAGGCTTTCGGTCTGTTGGAACTGGTACTGGCTGTCGATGCCCGAGTTCAGGCGGCGCTGGCTCAGGTTGAGCATTTGCCGGGCACGCTTGAGGTCGTCATTGGCCAGGTCAAGCACGATATGGGCCTGGCCCAGATCGCTGTAGGCCTTGGCCACATCGGCCGCCAGGGTCAGGCGCGCGGCCTGTTGGTCGACTTCGGCGGCGCGGGCCTGGCCCAAGGCGGCTTCCCAGGCGGCGCGCTGGCCGCCCCAGAGGTCGAAGTTGTAGTTGAAGCTCGCGCCGAGGCTTCGCACCGTCGAGTAGGTATCGCCCTGCAGCAGCGGGTCCTGGTCCCTGGCCAGCCGCGACCGGCTCACACCGGCGCTGGCGTCCAAGGTCGGCATGCGTGCGGCGTTCGCCGCATAGGCGGCGGCTTCGGCCTGGTGGGCGCGGGCGCTGGCCACTTGCATGTCGGGGCTGTTTTGCAGGGCTTCCTGGATCAGGCCGTCGAGCTGCGGGTCGCCGAGGCTTTTCCACCAGTCGGCGCTGGGCCAGGCGGCGCTCGACAGGGTCACGCCGTTCAACGACTTACCGGTCTGCAGGGTGTTGGCGTCGAGGCGCTGGCCCTGGGTGTCGAGGCCGCTGAAGTTGGCGCAACCGGCCATGCTCATGGCCGCCAGCACCAGGCAAAGGGCACGTGTGTTCATTCTCTACCTACCCGCTGAAGGGTGATGGGATCACCGGCAGCTATCAGAATTTTCTTGAGGATCTTTTCCAGGGTTTGCAACTCACCCGGTTCCAGTGCGCTAGCCAACTGGTTCAACGCCTCGGCGCCGACGTAGGGCAGCATGTCCGCCAGGCGCTGACCGTCATCCGTCAGCACCAACTGCACTTGGCGGCGGTCCAGCTCCGAACGCTTGCGACCAAGCAGGCCCTTTTGCTCCAGGCGGTCGAGCATGCGGGTCATCGAACCGCTGTCCAGCGACAGGTTGCGGCACAGCTCCGCCGGGGTGTCGACCCCGAACTGCGCCATGATGATCAACACCTTGAACTGCGCGGCGGTGATGCCGTGGGGTTCCATATGGGTGTCGATGATCTTGTCTTTAAGGATGGCCGCACGGCCGAGCAACAGCCCAAGTTGGCAGTTGTGGAAGTTGTCCGGGGTGAAGTGCTTCATCGAAAGTCACCTTATTACTGCCTAGGCAGTGAATGTGTGACGAGATATTACTGCTTAGGCAGCGAATGTCAAATGGAATAATTAGCTTGCTTGGTATGTGCGAGCGAGCAAGCCCACTCGCACTTTTTCATCGAGGGCGGATCTAGAAATCCCGCTTGTAGAAAATATCCAACGAACTGGCCACCCCACTGGCCACTTCCAGGTAGACCTTCTTGCTCAACAGGTAGCGCAAAGCAATGGTGCTGGCCGGCTCGAACACCCCAACCCCATAACGCAGGCTGAGTTTCTCCGAGATCTTGCCGCTGGCAACCACCGCGGTGTTGGTGCCGCTGCCTTGGGTATCGAGCTCGAAATCCTGGATGCCGAGGTTCTTGGCGATGTCCGAGGTCACGCCGGCACTGCCCATCAAGCCCAGGCCCAGGGCGGCTTGGGCGAGCAAATTGTTGTCTTCACCCGTGGTGCTCAGCGGGCGGCCGAGCACCAGGTAGGACAGCGCCTGTTCCTGGCTCATGGCCGGCTCGGAGAAGATCTGCGTAGTGGGCTGTTCGGCGCTGCCGCTCAGGCGGATACCGGCGATGACGTCACCGGTCTTGCGGATCGCTTCGATATCCAGATAGGGCTGGTCGAGCGGCCCGGCGAACAGCAAACGCGCACGGCGCACATCCAGCTTCTGGCCGTAGGCACGGTAGCGCCCATCGTTCAGCCACAGCTCGCCACGGGTGTCCAGGTTGTCGCCGATATGCACATGCCCCTGCACTTTGGCGGTGAGGCCGAAGCCCGAGAAGTTGAGCTGGTCATCACCGACCGCCACGTCGATATCCATGGCCATCGTCATGGGTGGCGTGCCCTCTTCGGTCTGGCTGCCGACGATCACCGTGTCATCGGAGACCTTGACCGTCGACGGCGGCAATTCGCGCACAGTGATATCACCGCGCGGGATCTGCACCTTGCCGACGATCGCGAGCTTGTCGTTCTTCAGGCTGATTTTCAGGTCGGGCGCGACTTCCAGCACCGCGTAAGGTTCGACGGTGACCGGCAGCTGCGAGCCTTGCAAGCTGAGGTCGACCACCAGGGCGCGACTCCAGTCGATATGGCCCTTGAGGCTACCCTGCCCGGCCTTGCCGCTGTGCCAGCCGCCATCGAGTTGCACACTTTCGCCAGCAATCAGCGCCTGTACGTTCAAACCTTCAAGGCTGATGGGCAGTTCCGGCCCGGAAATCTCGCCACCCACCAAGTTCACGTTGCCGTTGACCAGCGGCGCCAACAGGCCACCGGAGATGCGGCCATTGCCGTTGAGCTTGCCGTGGAGTGTTTCCACCATCGGCACAAACGGCCGCGCCACAGCAAGGTCGAGACCGGTGAGGCTGAAGGTGCCGCTGATCGGTTTGTTTTTCGCCAGCGGGTTGATCTGTGCCTGCAGCAGCAACTCACCGAGTTTGCCGCCCTGGAAGTTGAGCCGGGTGTCGATGCGCTTGGGGTTGAGGGTGGCGTCCAGTTTCAGCGTGTCGTAGGGGAAATCCAGCCACTGGTGCTTATCCTTGACGCGCAAAATACCGCCGCTGGCATCCACCGCGATCACGCCTTTGGGGCCGCTGGCCGGTAGGTCGAGCTGTACGTCGGCGTTGAGCGTGCCCTGCCAGGCGAAGTCCTTGGGCAACCAGGCTGCCAGGCTGTCGATGGGGAATTGCTTGAGGTGATAACGCAGCTTCGGTTCGGGCATCAGCCGCTGGTCTTCACCGCACAGGCTGGCCGCGCCTGCGACCCAGCAGTGAGCGGCGAAGGTCAACTTGCCATCGGCCAGGCGCTCGATTTTCGCCGGGGCCTGCAGCTTCCAGTCCTGGCCACCGGCTTGCACATCGCCACTGGCCAGGCGCCCACGCCAGTTGCCCTTGTCGAGGTTGCCGTCCAGGGCCAGGGCCAGCTTGACCAGTGGGCCAGCCAGATCCAACTGGACCTTCTGCTGCCTGACATCGCCCTGGGCGCTGGCAGTCAGTGTGCCGACTTGGGTGTCGCCACTTTGGATGCCGCTGCCCTTGAGGTCGATCTTCGCGCGCTGGGCGTTATCGAGCGTGGCGTCGAGGCTCAGGCTTTGCAGGCGATTGTCGGCAAACACCAGCTGCTGGCCCTTGAGGTCGAGTTTGCCTTGTGGCGCTTTGAGGCTGCCGGCCACATCGAGTCGGCCATTGATCTGCCCGCGCAACTGCGGCCACAACTGGGCCAGACGCGTCAGTTTGATATCGATCTGCCCGGCCAGGCGTTGTTGCAGGCTGCCGCTGCCGTTGATGCGGTTGTCGCCCAGGCGGATATCCAGGTTGGCCAGCGTCCATTGCTCGCCCGCGCCTTCGGCCTTGGCGGCCAACACGGCGGGCTGCCCGCGAAGACGGCCCTTGAGGTCGAGGTCGGCGTTCAGCTTGAGCTGTTCGTTTTTGAACTCGCCTTTGCTGCGCAGCGGTCCGGCCAGGGTGCCCGGCAATTCCGCGAGCCAGTACGCCGGGTTCAGCGCCGACAGGTCGAGCGCCGTGTCCCAGGCGATGCCGTCGGCGAACTGCAGATTGAGGTGGCCCACGGCCTTGCCTTGGCCGGCGGCCAGTTTCAGCTCGGGCAGGAACACTTGCTTGAGGTCGCCACTGAACGGCGTGACCACATTGAATTTACCGGCGGGGCCATCGAGGTCGGCCTTGAGGTTGCCGAGGTAGTTGCCGTCCTTATAGGAAATTTCGCCATTGAAAGTGCGCAAGGTGACCTGCGGCTCGTCGATCAATGGGTAGAGGCGATGCCAAGGGAAGTCGAGCCAATCGATTTTGGCGTCGGCACTGAAGCCTTGTTGCCAGTCCAGTTGTGCCGTGAGTTTCAGGCTTTGTTTGTCGCCAGCCGTCAGATCCAGGCCGGCGATTTGCGCGCCCTTGGCGTCCACCCGACCTTGCAGCAGCATAGCCACCGGGCCTTTTTCCGCCGGCAGTACGGCTTTGCCGAGCAATTGGTAACCGCTGTTCAGGTCGCCTTTGGCGGTCAGGTCCAATTGATTGAGTTGCAGGGTGTCCGGCAAATCGGCGCTGGGTTTGAAGGCGTCGGCGGTGATGTGCAGTTGTGCCGGCAGGTTTTCCACCAGGGGCTGCAACTCGCCGCTGAGCTTGGCCGACAGGTAGCCGCTGCTGTCGGCGTCAAGCTTGAGGGTCTTGAGCAGGTCGCCGTCGACCTTGAGCGCGACTGTCCAAGGCGCGCTGCCTGGAGCGTAGGGCAGGCTCAGGTTACCGCTGGCGGTCAACGGCCAGTCGCCGACAGGTTGGAGCAGGCCGGACAGGTCCAGCACCAGATCGTCGCGTTGCAGGTGTACGGAATCGATCTGCAGGCCGGCGGCGGTCCAATGTGCGGCCAACTGCAGGTCCTTGAGTTCTTCACTGCCGTTAAATAGCAGGCTACCGACGCGAACATCGCCCAACTGGAGCGCAACCGGCAATTTCAGCGCCGGCAACTGAAGCGGCCCGTCGCTCTCTTCCGTGCTCGGCGCAAATTGCAGGCTGACTTGATCCACATCCAACCGATCAATGCACAACGTCATGCGCAGCAGGCAGGCTGGCGACCAGCCAAATGTCGGCGCATTGAGTTCGACGCGACTGCTGCCCTGCTGCCACACCAGATGATCGGCGCTCCACTGACCGCCCAAACGGCCCTGGAAATTGTCCACGCTCAAGCCCGGCACCTGGCCCAACGCCCAACGGCTACCCGCCTGGGTCCCGAGTACCGTCCACAACGCCAGGAACACCAAGGCCAGGAGGGTGACTGCAACCAGCCCCGCTATTTTCAAACCACGCATCACAGCTCAGGCCCCATGGAAAAGTGCAAACGAATACCGCCCGGGTCTTCCAGGGCATGGGCCAGGTCGAGGCGAATCGGCCCGACGGGGGACACCCAGCGCAGGCCGACGCCCACGCCGGTTTTCAGGCTTGGCATTTCCAGGGTGTTGAAGGAGTTGCCCTGGTCGATAAAGGTCGCGATCCGCCATTTTTCGGCGATGGAATATTGATATTCCGCGCTCAAGGCCACCATATAGCGGCCACCGATGCGGTCGCCGCGGTCGTTCTCCGGCGACAGGGTCTGGTAATCGTAGCCACGCACGCTCTGGTCGCCACCGGCAAAGAAGCGTAGCGACGGCGGCACCGACTTGTAGCCGTTGGTGGCACTGCCGCCGATCTGCGCCCGTGCGAGGAAGCGGTGGTTGTCCCACAAGGTGGTCAGGCCTTTGACCATGGCCGTGCCGTAAAGCAGGTTGGTGTCGGAGCCGAAACCTTCCTTGGCCAGCTTGGTGTCGAATTGCAGGTGATAGCCGTGGTGGGGATCGATGCGGTTGTCGCTGCGCAAATAGGAATAGCTGAGCCCCGGCATCAGCAGGTTGCTGAGGCCCGAATCGTCGCCCAGGCGATACTCTTCACGCTGCCACTTGAGGGAGATCACCCGGGTCCAGCCGCTGGGCAACTTGCTGTGCCATTCCGGGCCGAGGGTGAGCAATTTACTCAGGGTGTCGGTATTGGCCAGTTCTTCATTCTGATAGCCACCGGCGAAACGCAGCTTGTCGGTAAGCGGTGGGTCGAGCGGGATGTCGTACCACAGGCCGACGTTCTGCCGTGGCGCCGACAGCTCGGCTTCCCAGCCGTAACTGTGACCCTGGGGGTTGACCCAGTGGCGCGTCCAGTTGGCCTTGCCCCGCGGGCCGACGTCGGTGGAAAACCCCAGGCCCAGGCCCATGGTGCGTGGCTTGCGGGTTTCCAGTTGCACCGCAACCGGGATGACATCGTTGGCCGACGCGGCCGGCGCGGCGTCCACCCGCACGCCCTCGAAAAAGCCGCTGCCTTGTAGATTCTGGTTCAGCTCGGCGATCAGTTCGGAATCGTAGGGCGCACCGTTTTTGAACGGCACCATGCGCTGCAGCAGCTCTTCATCAAAGGGCGTATTGCCGGCAAAGCTGACCTTGCCCAAGGTGTAACGCGGGCCGCTGTCATACACCAGTTCGATATCGGCGACGCCCGCCTTGGGGTCGACCGACAGGGTCTGGCGAGTAAAGCGCCCATTGAAAAAACCGTAGCGCGAGGCCTGGTTCTGGATCAGACGCTTGGCGTCTTCGTAATGGCCGTGGTTGAGCACGGCACCGGTTTGAAGGTCGTTGCTGGCGGGCACACGAAAGGCCTTGAGGGCCGCCGCCGGGCCGTCGACCCGAATGGTCACGTTGCGCAAATGCACGGGTTCGCCGGGGTCGATGGTGAGCGTCAGGCGCGGGTTCTTGCCGCCCTGCACATCACTGCTGATCTGCGGCTGATAGAAGCCCAAGGCCTGGGCCGCTTTGCGCGCCTGCTCCTCGGCGCCACGGCTGAACCGCAGCAACGCTTCTTCATCGCGATCGCCTACCCCGCCGATGTAGCCTTCGATGTTGGCTTTCAACGCGTCGTTTGAGGGTTTGACTCGCACGTCCAGTTCGCTTTGCGCCAAAGCGCCGCAGCTTGTGAACAGCAGAATCAAGCCGCTGGTAAATCTTCCTGGAAACTTCATAGGCGCGGATGCTACACGAGCAGGGGAGACTCTTTGAACTCGGATTTATCTGAAAAATCCTGACTCAAGTCGTTGCCGCATGTAACGGCTGCGGATTGGCATGGAAAAACACATGCTCTAGGACCGGTCCTATGGCCACTTCGCCGATTTCCTCATAGCCCTGACGCTTGTAGAACTCCAGGTAACGGGAATTGCCGGTATCGAGCACCACACCGGACGAATGCGGGTCTTCGGCGCACCAGTTGTGTACCGCGCCGAGCAGTTGCTCACCGAAGTGCTTGCCTTGGAATTGCGGGTGAATACCCAGCAACGGCAATACATGCACCGACTCGCTGGGCAGGCAAGCCAGCACCGCCTGATGATAATCCAGGTAGCGCCGCGTACCCCGCACACCGGTGCTCAACCACATGCGCAATTGCCAGGCCCAGCTCTCGGTGATGCCCAGGCGCCGCTGGGGCGGCGCGATCAACGCAATGCCGATCAAGCGGTCGTCGACGAACAGGCCGATGGCGGGGAGTTTCTGAAAGAAATGCTGTTTGACCAGCTCGCGCACGGTGGCGCGCACCCGCTGCTCATATCCCGGGCGCTCAGCTTCGAAGATGTAGGCGAACGTCGGCTCATGGCGATAAGCCTGGTACAGCAGGGAGCGTGCTTCGCTGGAATAGTCGCTATTGAGCAGACGGATTTCGGCAATCGCAGTTGAAGTGTCAGGCATACAGTGAATCTCCCTGGGCGCCATTCAAAAGACGGCGTTCTTATGGGTACGAACTTACGCAGCGCGAGTCGTTCCCAGACATTAGCAGCGCATCCGTCCTACCGCCACGCTGGCCCCCGTCCGACTTGTCGGCTAGCATCGCCCTTTTGCCAGACTGGACAGCCGACCATGAAAATCGTCTCTTTCAATATCAACGGGCTACGGGCTCGCCCGCATCAGTTGGCGGCGCTGATTGAAAAGCATCAACCCGATGTGATCGGCCTGCAGGAAACCAAGGTCCACGACGACCAGTTCCCGCTGGCCGACGTGCAGGCCCTGGGGTATCACGTGTACTACCACGGCCAGAAAGGCCATTACGGTGTGGCCCTGCTCTCGCGCAAAGAAGCATTGAGCGTACACAAGGGCTTTGCCAGCGATGAAGAAGACGCCCAGCGGCGCTTTATCTGGGGCACCTTCGCCGATGCGCAGGGCAACCCGGTCACCATCATGAACGGCTATTTCCCCCAAGGCGAAAGCCGCGACCACCCCACCAAGTTCCCGGCCAAGCAGCGCTTCTACGCAGACTTGCAACAGTTGCTGGAAAGCCAGTTCAGCAACGACCAGGCGCTGGTGGTGATGGGCGATGTGAATATTTCCCCGCAAGACTGCGACATCGGCATTGGTGCCGACAACGCCAAGCGTTGGCTGAAAACCGGCAAGTGCAGCTTCCTGCCGGAAGAGCGCGAGTGGATGGCCCGCCTGAAGAACTGGGGCCTGGTGGACAGCTTCCGCCACCTCAACCCCGACGTGACCGACCGTTTCAGTTGGTTCGACTACCGCAGCCGTGGGTTTGAAGATGAGCCCAAGCGTGGCCTGCGTATCGACGTGATCATGGCGTCGAACGGCTTGCTGCACAGGATCAAGGATGCGGGGGTGGATTACGAACTGCGCGGCCTGGAAAAACCCTCGGACCATGCGCCGATCTGGCTGGAATTGAGCTGATTTCAAGGACGACGCGCTTAAACAATGTGGGAGCAAGTTCCTTCCACATTTTTACGCTTGGGTGTCAGTCATATTACTGAAACCCAACTGACTTAATCTCGCAGCACTCCCTTTGCCTTGAGACGGTGCCGGCATGATCCTGCGCGTTCTGTTACTGCTGACCCTTTTTCCCCTGTGTGCCGTTAGCGCGCCGCTGCCCGTTCCCGATCAGGGCCCCGCCTTGCGCATCCAGGGCTCCAACACGATTGGCGCGGCGCTTGGCCCGGCGCTGGTCAAGGGGTTGATGGAGCAGCAGGGGCTGCAAGGGGTACACGCTGAACCCGCCGAAGGCGCCAATGAAATGCGCGTGATCGGCAAGACTCGCCAGGGCCAGACGCTGACTATCGAGGTCGCGGCCCATGGTTCCAGCACCGGGTTTGCCGCGCTGCACAAAGCCAGCGCCGACCTTGCCGCCTCATCCCGCCCGATCAAAGACACCGAACTGGTGGACCTCGAACCCCTGGGCGACCTGAAAAGCCCCGAGGCCGAACAAGTGATCGCCATCGACGGCCTGGCCATCATCCTCAACCCACGCAACCCGCTGAATACGCTGAACACCGAGCAACTGGCGCAAATTTTCAACGGTGAGATCAGCACCTGGGAGGCACTCGGCGGCATCGGCGGAGCGATTCATTTATATGCACGGGATGACCAGTCGGGCACCTATGACACGTTCAAGGACCTGGTGCTCAGCCGTCGCGGCAAGCCCCTCGCGGCGTCGGCCAAGCGGTTCGAGGCCAGCGAGCAACTGTCGGATGCGGTGAGCCAGGACCCGCAAGGCATCGGCTTTATCGGCCTGCCCTATGTGCGCCAGGCCAAGGCGGTGGCGATCGTCGACGGTGACTCGCAACCGATGTTGCCGCTCAACAGCCTGATTGCCACCGAGGACTACCCGCTGTCGCGCCGCCTGTTCTTTTACCTGCCGCCGACCACGCACAACCCGTGGGCCAAGGCGCTGGTGGACTTTACCCAAAGCAGCAAGGGCCAGGCGATCGTGGCGGCCAACGGGTTTATCGCGCAGCGGGTCCAGGCGATGGGCGTGGAGCCGCGCCCTTCGATGCCCGAGGACTATCAGGCAATTGCCCGCGAGGCCCAGCGCCTGACGGTGAATTTTCGCTTCGAAGAAGGCAGCGCCAGCCTGGACAACAAAGCGCGCCAGGATGTGCAACGCGTGGTGGCGTATATAAAAAGCCACGACAAGCTCGACAAGCAGGTGACGCTGGTGGGGTTCGGCGATGCCAAGAATGATCCGCAACGAGCGGCGCTATTGTCCAAGCTGCGGGCGATGGCGGTACGTCGGGAATTGGTCAAGAGCGGCGTGGTGCTGCGCGATATTCGCGGGTTCGGCGCGCAGATGCCGGTGGCGGCGAATACGGCGGATGAAGGCCGGATCAAGAATCGGCGGGTGGAGGTTTGGGTGTACTGAGGTTTGGGTTTTGTGTTGTTCGCACGGGTCTCGTCGCGGGCAAGCCCCCTCCCACAGTTGACCGAGTTGTGCATGAGAACGCGGTCTAGTGTGGGAGGGGGCTTGCCCGCGATGGCAGGCGACGCGGTGTTACTGACCGCCGCGCATCAGCTCTTTAGGCACATACTTGCCAATCTCGAACTTGCCAATCGCCGCACGGTGTACTTCGTCCGGACCATCGGCCAGGCGCAGGGTGCGTTGCATGGCGTACATGTAGGCCAGCGGGAAGTCGTTGGAGACGCCGGCGCCGCCATGGATCTGGATCGCACGGTCGATCACCTTCAACGCCACGTTCGGCGCCACTACCTTGATCTGCGCAATTTCGCTTTTCGCCACTTTGTTACCCACGGTGTCCATCATGTACGCCGCCTTCAGGGTCAGCAGGCGTGCCATGTCGATTTCCATCCGCGAGTCGGCAATCTTGTCGATATTGCCGCCCAGGCGCGCCAACGGTTTGCCGAACGCGGTACGGCTGATGGCGCGTTTGCACATCAGTTCCAGCGCGCGCTCGGCCATGCCGATGGAGCGCATGCAGTGGTGAATGCGACCAGGACCAAGACGCCCCTGGGCAATTTCAAAGCCACGGCCTTCACCCAGTAGTACGTTTTCATACGGCACGCGCACGTTATCGAACAACACTTCGGCGTGCCCGTGGGGCGCATCGTCGTAGCCGAATACCGGCAGCGGACGCACGATTTTCACGCCAGGGGCGTCCACCGGCACCAGGATCATCGAGTGCTGCTGATGGCGCGGCGCATCGGGATTGCTCAGGCCCATGAAGATCAGGATTTTGCAGCGCGGGTCACAGGCGCCGGAGGTCCACCATTTTTTGCCGTTGATCACCCACTCGTCGCCCTGGCGCTCGGCGCGGGCAGCCATGTTGGTGGCGTCCGATGAGGCGACGTCGGGCTCGGTCATGGCGAAAGCCGAACGGATCTCACCGCGCAGCAGCGGTTCGAGCCAGCGCTGTTTCTGTTCGGCGTTGGCGTAGCGCACCAGCACTTCCATGTTGCCGGTGTCCGGCGCGGAGCAGTTGAACGGCTCCGGGCCTAGCAGCGAACGGCCCATGATTTCCGCCAGCGGCGCGTATTCAAGGTTGGTCAGGCCGGCGCCCAATTCGGATTCGGGCAGGAACAGGTTCCACAGGCCTTCGGCTTTCGCCTTGGCTTTCAGCTCTTCCATGATCGCGGTGGGCTGCCAGCGATCGCCTTCGCTGACCTGGCGTTCGAACACCGGTTCGGCCGGATAAACGTAAGCATCCATGAACGCAGTGACGCGTTCACGC
>Ga0302217_10000192_pt1 | contig 16041 bp, 9 predicted proteins | sample II_Fen_N3_3_FD_198779 | JGI IMG/M metagenome (GOLD analysis project Ga0302217, IMG submission 198779) | Peat permafrost microbial communities from Stordalen Mire near Abisko, Sweden - II_Fen_N3_3 | ecosystem: Environmental > Terrestrial > Soil > Wetlands > Permafrost | place: Sweden: Abisko... | reverse complement strand
GTTTTTTGGCCAGCGGGTGTCGCGCCAGCAGGTGGCGGGCGCGCTGCTGTCGATGGCGGGCGTGCTGGTGGTGCTGGCGCGCGGGCAATGGGCGCTGCTGGTCGAGGTGCGGCTGGTGCCGGGCGATCTGTACGTGCTGCTGGCCACGCTGGCCTGGGCGTTTTACAGCTGGCTGCTGACGCAGCCCGGCAAGGCCGCCGACATTCGCAGCGACTGGGCGGCTTTTTTGCTGGCGCAAATTGTCTTTGGCCTGGGCTGGTCGGGCCTGTTTGCGGGCGCCGAATGGGCGCTGACGGACGCGCAGATGGCCTGGGGCTGGCCGCTGGCCGCCGCCCTGCTCTACATCGCCGTGGGACCGGCGGTGCTGGCCTACCGCTGCTGGGGCATGGGCGTGCAGCGCGTCGGCCCGGCGATTGCCGGATTTTTCTCGAACCTGACGCCGCTGTTTGCGGCGCTGCTGTCAGCGGCTTTTCTGGGCGAGCTGCCGCACCTGTACCACGCGCTGGCGTTCGGGCTGATCGTCGGCGGGATTGTGGTGTCGGCGCGGCGCTGATCACCCGGCTGCGGCAAGTGCTCGAGTTGATTCGCCGGTTTTTCAGCGCAAGCTCTTGCTGAAAACTACTCCTGCCTGGCAGTTACAAATGGACATGCGCAACCTCTTTGGCTATAGTCCATTCAACTAAAAATTGACCCTATAAAAAAATGGGCATCCAGGGAAACAGGCAGATGATGACAAGTTCAAGTGCGTTCGCGGCTCATTGCGAACCCATCAACAGCAACCCGGCAAGCAACTGCAGCGCCCTCCGAGGGACTCGCTGCCGCTTTCCAAATCAATGCCGATGCACTCGCGCCCCCTGTTCATGGGTCCGCATTTTCACCCCATAAGCGCTGAAACAGCCACGCTGGCACCTCGATTGCGCCCGCCCTGCAGCGACCAATTGCACCGCATCCGGGCCGCCGCATACAGACCAGCGTCTCCAAGAACATGATCGTCAAGGCTTATTGCCCGGCAGGCTGCCGGTTTCACCTCATGAACCCGCACCCAGCCCTGACATCCACTGATTTTTACAACGAAAGGGAATAACTTTATGGCTACGATTTCTGGTACTGCTAACGGCGAGACCCTCAATGGCTCGGATCAGGCCGACACCCTAATGGGACTCGGCGGTAACGACACCCTCAACGGCAACGGCGGGGACGACCTGCTCGACGGCGGCGATAACAACGACACACTGAACGGCGGCGCTGGAAACGACACGCTCGACGGTGGTGCCGGGGCCGACAGCATGACCGGCGGCGACGACAGCGACACTTACTACGTGGACGACGCAGGCGATGTGATCATCGAAACCAATGCTGTCACCAGCACGGGCGGGACCGATCTGGTATACAGCAGCCTGAGCGCCTACACGCTAGGCACCAATGTAGAAAACGGCGTCATCAACACCAGCGGTACGGCCAACCTGACTGGCAACAGCCTTGACAACATCCTGTACGCTGGCGCGGGCGATAACGTCCTAGACGGCGGCTTGGGCAACGACACCATCTCCTACCAGTACGCCACGGCAAGCGTGACGGTCAACCTGGCACTCCCTACCGCCCAAGCCACCGGCGGCTCGGGCAGCGACACGCTGCTCAATGTTGAAAACCTGACTGGCAGCAACTACAACGACAGCCTCACCGGCAACGCGGGTAACAACGTCCTGGACGGCGGCGCTGGTGCCGACACCCTGACAGGCGGCGACGGCAACGACAGCTACTACGTGGACAACGTCGGCGATGTGGTCATCGAAACCAATCTCGTGGACGGCATCGACACGGTGTACAGCAGCCTGAGCGCCTACACGCTGGGTCCCAATATCGAAAACGGCGTCATCAACACCAGCGGTACGGCCAACCTGACTGGCAACAGCCTTGACAACATCCTGTACGCTGGCGCGGGCGATAACGTCCTGGACGGCGGCTTGGGCGACGACACCGTCTCCTACCAAGACGCCACGGCAGGCGTGGGGGTCAACCTGGCACTCTCTGACGCCCAGGCCACTGGCGGCTCGGGCAGCGATACGCTGCTCAATGTTGAAAACCTCACCGGCAGCCGCTACGGCGACTGCCTCATCGGCAACGCGGGCAGCAACGTTCTGGACGGCGGCGCTGGTGCCGACATCCTGACAGGCGACGACGGCAACGACAGCTACTACGTGGACAACGCAGGCGATATGGTCTGCGAAACCAATTTCGTGACCAGCGGCATTGACACGGTGTACAGCAGCCTGAGCGCCTACACGCTGGGTCCCAATATCGAAAACGGCGTCATCAACACCAGCGGTACGGCCAACCTGACTGGCAACAGCCTTGACAACATCCTGTACGCTGGCGCGGGCGATAACGTCCTGGACGGCGGCTTGGGCAACGACACCATCTCCTACCAGTACGCCACGGCAAGCGTGACGGTCAACCTGGCACTCCCTACCGCCCAGGCCACCGGCGGCTCGGGCAGCGACACGCTGCTCAATGTTGAAAACCTGACTGGCAGCAGCTACGGCGACATCCTCATCGGCAACGCGGGCAGCAATGTCCTGGACGGCGGTGCTGGTGCCGACACCCTGATAGGTGGCGACGGCGACGGCAACGACAGCTACTACGTGGACAACGTCGGCGATGTGGTCATCGAAACCAATCTCGTGGGCGGCATCGACACGGTGTACAGCAGCCTGAGCGCCTACACGCTGGGCGCCAATATCGAAAACGGCGTCATCAACACCAGCGGTGCGGCGAACCTGACCGCCAACAACCTGGACAACATCCTGTACGCTGGCGCGGGCAGCAATGTCCTCGACGGCGCAACGGGCACCGACACCGCGTCCTACCAGTACGCCACGGCAGGCGTGACGGTCAGCCTAGCACTCACTACCGCCCAGGCCACCGGCGGCTCGGGCAGCGACACGATGCTCAACATCGAAAACCTCACCGGCAGCAGCTACGCCGACATCCTCATCGGCAACGCGGGCAGAAACGTCCTGGACGGCGGTGCTGGTGCCGACACCCTGACAGGCGGCGACGGCGGCGACATCTACTACGTGGACGACGCAGGCGATGTGGTCATAGAAACCAATGCAGTGGCCAGCGTCGGCGGCATCGACTTCGTGTTCAGTAGCCTGAGCGCCTACACGCTGGGGGCCAATATCGAAAACGGCTTCATCAACACCACCGGCACAGCCAGCCTCACCGGCAATAGCCTGAATAACATCCTGTACGCGGGTGCGGGCGACAACGTTCTGGACGGCGGCGCTGGCGACGACATGCTGAACGGCGGCGCCGGAGCCGATACCCTGATCGGCGGCAACGGCAGTGACACTTACTACATGGACGACGCAGGCGATATAGTCATCGAAACCAATGCAATCACCAGCACTGGCGGCATCGACACGGTGTACAGCAGCCTGAGCGCCTACACGCTGGGCGCCAATATCGAAAACGGCGTCATCAACACCAGCGGTGCGGCGAACCTGACCGCCAACAACCTGGACAACATCCTGTACGCTGGCGCGGGCAGCAATGTCCTCGACGGCGCAACGGGCACCGACACCGCGTCCTACCAGTACGCCACGGCAGGCGTGACGGTCAGCCTGGCACTCACTACCGCCCAGGCCACCAGCGGCTCGGGCAGCGACACGATGCTCAACATCGAAAACCTCACCGGCAGCAGCTACAACGACCGCCTCACCGGCAACACGGGTAGCAACGTCCTAGACGGCGGCGCCGGTGCCGACACCCTGACAGGCGGAGACGGCAACGACAGCTACTACGTGGACAACGCAGGCGATGTGCTCATCGAAACCAATGCAGTGACCAGCATCGGCGGCATCGACTTCGTATTCAGCAGCCTGAGCGCCTACACGCTGGGCACCAATGTAGAAAACGGCGTCATCAACACCAGCGGCATGGCCAACCTGACTGGCAACAGCCTGAACAACATCCTGTATGCGGGCGCGGGCAACAACTTCCTGAACGGCGGCGCTGGCAACGACACCGCCTCCTACCAGTACGCCACGGCGGGCGTGACGGTCAACCTGGCATTCAATTACTCCCAGGCCACTGGCGGCTCGGGCAGCGACACGCTGCTCAATGTTGAAAACCTGACTGGTAGCAGCTACGCCGACATCCTCACCGGCAACGCGGGCAACAACGTCCTGGACGGCGGCGCTGGCAACGACACCGTCTCCTACCAGGACGCCACGGCGAGCGTGATGGTCAGCCTGGCACTCACTACCGCCCAGACCGTTGGCGGCTCGGGCAGCGACACGCTGCTCAACATCGAAAACCTAACCGGCAGTCGCTGCAACGACCGCCTCACCGGCAACGCGGGTGACAACGTCCTGGACGGCGGCGCTGGTGCCGACACCCTGACAGGCGGCGACGGCAACGACAGCTACTACGTGGACAACCTCGGCGATGTGGTCATCGAAACCAATCTCGTAGTGGGCGACATCGACACGGTGTACAGCAGCCTGAGCGCCTACACGCTGGGTGCCAATCTCGAAAACGGCGTCATCAACACCAGCGGCACGGCCAACCTGACTGGCAACAGCCTTGACAACATCCTGTATGCGGGCACGGGCAACAACTTCCTGGACGGCGGCTGGGGGGGCAACGACACCGTCTCCTACCAGTACGCCACGGCAGGTGTGACGGTCAACCTGGCATTCAATTACTCCCAGGCCACTGGCGGCTCGGGCAGCGACACGCTGTTCAATGTTGAAAACCTGACTGGCAGCAGCTACAACGACAGCCTCACCGGCAACGCGGGTGACAACGTCCTGGACGGCGGCGCTGGTGCCGACACCCTGACAGGCGGCGACGGCAACGACAGCTACTACGTGGACAACCTCGGCGATGTGGTCATCGAAACCAATCTCGTGGACGGCATCGACACGGTGTTCAGTAGCCTGAGCGCCTACACGCTGGGGGCCAATATCGAAAACGGCTTCATCAACACCAGCGGTACGGCCAGCCTGACCGGCAACAGCCTTGACAACATCCTGTGCGCTGGCGCGGGTGATAACGTTCTGGACGGCGGCGCTGGCAGCGATTTGCTGATAGGCGGACTGGGCGCCGACAAGATGACCGGCGGCACAGGTGCGGACACGTTCGTCTTCAACAGCTTGGCGGAGACGGGAGTGAGCAGCACCACCTGGGACACCATTACCGACTTCAAGAGCAGCGAGGGTGACAGAATCGACCTACGGGGTATGGAGGCCAACATGGCTTTGGCCGGTCACCCGACCTTCACTTTCATCGGAACGGTTTCGACATTCACCGGCGACGCCACAGGCCAGCTGCGCTTTGATGCGGCCACTCACACCCTGTACGGCAGCACCAATGCAGATACAGCGGCGGAGTTCGCCATTGTTCTGACGGGTGTGGATAGCTTGGCCCGTAGTGATTTGGTGCTGTAGCGCCACCATGCCTGCACCTCACCATGACCGTGGGGCGCAGGCTGGCGATGAGCGTTTCACGCCACACCTCTCCTACAAAGGAGGCTGGCTTGCAAGCGCAGCACAAACCGCACAGATTTGACGGCGCAGATCGTCTTTGGCCTGGGCTGGTCGGGCCTGCTTGCTGGCGCCGAATGGGTGCTGACGGACGCGCAGATGACCTGGGGCTGGCCACTTGACCGCCGCCCTGCTCTACATCGCCGTGGGCCCGGCGGTCCTGGCCTACCGCTGCTGGGGCATGGGCGTGCAGCGCGTCGGCCCGGCGATTGCCGGTTTTTCTCGAACCTGACGCCGCTGTTTGCGGCGCTGCTGTCAGCGGCTTTTCTGGGCGAGCTGCCGCACCTGTACCACGCACTGGCGTTCGGGCTGATCGTCGGCGGGATTGTGGTGTCGGCGCGGCGCTGATCACCCGGCTGCGGCAAGTGCTGGAGTTGATTCGCCGGTTTTTCAGCGCCAGCTCTTGCTGAAAACTACTCCTGCCTGGCAGTTACAAATGGACATGCGCAACCTCTTTGGCTATAGTCGATTCAACTAAAAATTGACCCTATAAAAAATGGGCATCCAGGGAAACAGGCAGATGATGACAAGTTCAAGTGCGTTCGCGGCTCATTGCGAACCCATCAACAGCAACCCGGCAAGCAACTGCAGCGCCCTCCGAGGGACTCGCTGCCGCTTTCCAAATCAATGCCGATGCACTCGCGCCCCCTGTTCATGGGTCCGCATTTTCACCCCATAAGCGCTGAAACAGCCACGCTGGCACCTCGATTGCGCCCGCCCTGCAGCGACCAATTGCACCGCATCCGGGCCGCCGCATACAGACCAGCGTCTCCAAGAACATGATCGTCAAGGCTTATTGCCCGGCAGGCTGCCGGTTTCACCTCATGAACCCGCACCCGGCCCTGACATCCACTGATTTTTACAACGAAAGGGAATAACTTTATGGCTACGATTTCTGGTACTGCTAACGGCGAGACCCTCAATGGCTCGGATCAGGCCGACACCCTGATGGGACTCGGCGGTAACGACATCCTCTGCGGCTACGGCGGGAACGACCGACTCGGCGGCGGCGAAGGCGACGACACGCTCGGCGGTGGCGAGGGCAACGACACGCTGGACGGCGGCGCGGGCAACGACCTTCTCCTGGGCGATCGCGGCAACGACTTTTACCTGTTTGGGCGCGGCTCCGGCCAAGACTCCATCTTTGATTACGATCCCACGGCGGGCAATGTGGACACCGTGCGCTTTGCAGCCGATGTCAACCCAGCTGACGTGACCTACTGGCGTGATCAGAGCAACCTCTACTTCCAGATCACCGGCACAACTGACATCCTGTCGGTGCGCAACTTCTGCCTCGGCCCCGAATACCAAATCGAGGGAGTGCTGTTTGCCGATGGCACCGTCTGGACGGCTGCCGACTTGAAAGCAGGCGCGATCGTTTATGGCACTGATGCCAACGAGACCCTCAATGGCTCGGATCAGGCCGACACCCTGATGGGACTCGGCGGTAACGACATCCTCTACGGCCACGGCGGGAACGACCGACTCGGCGGCGGCGAAGGCGACGACACGCTCGGCGGTGGCGAGGGCAACGACACGCTGGACGGCGGCGCGGGCAACGACCTTCTCCTGGGCGATCGCGGCAACGACTTTTACCTGTTTGGGCGCGGCTCCGGCCAAGACTCCATCTTTGATTACGATCCCACGGCGGGCAATGTGGACACCGTGCGCTTTGCAGCCGATGTCAACCCAGCTGACGTGACCTACTGGCGTGATCAGAGCAACCTCTACTTCCAGATCACCGGCACAACTGACATCCTGTCGGTGCGCAACTTCTGCCTCGGCCCCGAATACCAAATCGAGGGAGTGCTGTTTGCCGATGGCACCGTCTGGACGGCTGCCGACTTGAAAGCAGGCGCGATCTTTTATGGCACTGATGCCAACGAGACCCTCAATGGCTCGGATCAGGCCGACACCCTGAAGGGACTCGGTGGTAACGACATCCTCTACGGCTACGGCGGGAACGACATCCTGAATGGCGGTTCCGGCAGCGACATCCTGACCGGCGGCGACGGCAACGACACCTACTACGTGGACAATGTGAACGATGTTGTCATTGAAACCAATGCCACAGCCAGCACTGGCGGCACCGACCTGGTTTACAGCTACTTGAGCGCCTACACGCTCGGGGCCAATATTGAAAATGGCCGCATCCTTTCCTCTGGCATCGCCAGCCTGACCGGCAATGCGCTGGGCAACCTGCTGTATGCTGGTGCGGGCAACAACGTGCTCGATGGCGACCTGGGTACCGACGCCGTGAGCTACGGGTTCGCCACAACCGGTGTAACGGTCAGTTTAGCCATCACCACCGCTCAAGCCACTGGCGGCTCGGGCAGCGACACACTGCTCAACATCGAAAACCTGACCGGTAGCAGCTACGCTGACACACTCACCGGGAACGCGGGCAGCAACACCCTAAACGGCGGCGCTGGCGTTGACACGATGACCGGCGGCGATGGCAACGACACCTACTATGTGGACAATGTGAACGATGTTGTCATTGAAACCAATGCCACCGCAAGCACTGGCGGCACCGACCAAGTTTACAGCTCCCTGAGCGCCTACACGCTGAGCGCCAATGTCGAGAACGGCCGCATCAACACCACTGGCACCGCCAACCTCACCGGCAACAGCCTAGGCAACATCCTGTACGCTGGCGCGGGCAACAACGTGTTTGACGGTGCAGCAGGCACCGACACCGTGACCTACCTGTACGCCACGGCTGGTGTGACGCTCAACCTGGAAATCACCGCCGCTCAAGCCACTGGCGGCTCGGGCAGCGACACGCTGCTCAGCATTGAAAACCTTGTCGGCAGCAGCTATGCTGACACCCTCACCGGCAACGCGGGTAACAATTATTTAACCGGCGGCACAGGTGACGATACCTTGAGCGGCGGAGTCGGCAATGATGTCCTAATAGGTGGATTGGGCGCTGACAATCTGACCGGCGGCACGGGTGCCGACAGGTTTGACTTCAACATCCTGACCGAACTTGGTCTGACCAGCACCACCTGGGACACCATCACCGACTTCAAGACGAGCGATGGCGACAAAATCGACCTGCAGGGTGTGGATGCCAACACTGCCTTGACCGGCGATCAGGCCTTCACCTTTTTGGGCTCAGTCTCGACGTTCACCGGCGACGCTACGGGCCAGCTGCGCTTTGATGCGGCCACTCACATCCTGTACGGCAGCACCGATGCCGATACGGATGCCGAGTTCGCCATTTTCCTGGCAGGCGTGACCAGCCTGACCAGCACCGATCTGGTGCTGTAGCGCCACCGTGTCTGCGCCCACCATGACGGTGGGGCGCAGACTGGCGATGACACTTTCCCTACAGAAGGCTGGCTTGCAAGCCCGGTAGCAAACCTGTTGAACGCCTATTCCAGCCCAAACCGCTGGCGCAAGGCTGCGCAAAAATCCTGCGTGCCGCTCAGCGTCAACATCACCGTGTGGCGCGGCTTGCCGGGCGCGCCCGGCTGCACCGTGAAGCGGCCTTTGGCCGCGTCGTAATCCATCGTCTCGGGCACGGTGAATTCCTGCTGGCCGTGCAAGTCGTAATCCCAGTCGCCACCCTCGTCGAGCGGGCCGCGCTGACCGGGAAAGGTCTTGCAGGCCCAGTCCAGCACCTGGGCGATTTCGCGCTGCACGGCGCTGACCTGCTCGGGCCAGGTGGAAGCCACGGCTTCAAAGCTGCCGACGCCCTCGGCGTCCTCGCTGTAATCAAAATCCAGATAGTTCAGCATCATTCCTCGCAAAACTCCGCGCCAGCCCGTCAGCGCTTGCTGGTGAAGACAAAAATCCCGGCCATCACCAGCACCGTGCCCGCCACGACCCAAGCGGTGAAAGGCTCGCCCAGAATCACCACGCCCATCAGAATCGTCGAAATCGGCCCGACCATGCCGGTCTGGGCGGTGACGCTGGCGCCAACGCGCTCAATCGCCATCATCACCATCAGCACCGGCACGGCGGTGCATAAAGTGGCATTCAAAAGCGACAGCCACAGCACCTCGGGCGCGACCGCCGCCGCGCTCATCGGCTTGAGCAGCACGAACTGCAGCAGGCACAGCAGGCAGGCGACCGTGGTGGCCAGCCCGACCAGCCGCAGCGAGCCTAGGCGCTTGACCATCTCGCCGCTATAGACCAAGTAAATCGCGTAGCTGACGGCACTCAGAAACACCAGCAGCGCACCGAGCGCGGCGTCGCTGCCCTGCAGCGTGATTTCGTGGCCGAACACCAGCACCACGCCGACGTAGCTGACGGCCATGCCGACGAGCTGGCGCGCCACGATGCGGCGCTGGTACAGCACCAGCCCGAGCAGCATCACCAGCGTCGGGTTGAGGTAAAGAATCAGCCGCTCCAGCGAGGCGCTGATATGCGCCAGCCCGGCAAAATCGAGAAAGCTCGCCAAGTAATAGCCAGTCAGGCCGAGTCCGGCCACGCCCAGCCAGTCGCGGCGCGTCAGCGGCGGCTTGCCCCGGCTCGCCCACCAAGCCATGACGGCAAAAATCGGCAGCGCAAACAGCATGCGGTACATGATCAGCGTAATGGCATCGACGCCGTGCCGGTAAGCGAGCTTGACGATGATGGCTTTGCCGCTAAAGGCAATCGCGCCGAAGGTGGCCAGCAGCAGACCCGAGGCGCGGCTTTTCGGCGCGGGCTGGGCCTTGGCGTCAGGCGGCTGGGGCGGCGCAGGCGGGCGGGCCACTGCAACCGGGTTCACGGCCTGCGCTTTCGGAGCGTCGCAAAATTTTGTGCAATAGTCATCACGGCGAGTTTGACACGGCCAGCGTGCCAGCCGTCATAGTGCATCGGCGTGACCGCCAGCGCCATTGAAGACGGCCCGCCCTGCCCGCCCAGTCACTCTTCGACAAACGCCTCTTCGCGCCGCTGCCGGATCACGGGCAGCAGCACCAGCGCCAGCATCAGCGCCGCCGCTGCCAACAGGCCAGCGGAAATCGGGCTCGTCACAAACACGCGCCAGTCACCGCGCGACAGCAGCAGCGCACGGCGCAGGTGTTCCTCCATCATCGGCCCAAGGATGAAGCCGAGCAGCAGCGGCGCAGGCTCGCAGCCGAGCTTGACGAAGACATAGCCGATCACGCCAAACAGCCCGACCATCCAGATGTCAAAGCTGCTGTTGCTGGCGGAAAACACGCCAATCGCGCAAAACAGCACAATCGCCGGAAACAGGTAGCGGTAGGGCACGGTCAAGAGCTTGATCCAGATGCCGATCAGCGGCAGGTTCAAAATCACCAGCATCACGTTGCCAATCCACATCGAGGCCACCAGCCCCCAGAACAGCGCCGGGTTGCTGCTCATCACCTGCGGGCCGGGCTGGATGCCGTGAATCGTCATCGCGCCGACCATCAGCGCCATCACGGCGTTGGGCGGAATGCCCAGCGTCAGCAGCGGAATAAACGAGGTCTGCGCGCCCGCATTGTTCGCCGACTCGGGCGAGGCAACGCCGCGAATATTGCCCTGGCCGAAGGGAATTTCGCCCGGCTTGGCGCGGATTTTCTTCTCCAGCGCATAGGCAGCAAACGACGCCAGCAAGGCGCCGCCGCCGGGCAGCACGCCCATAAAAGCGCCCAAAAAAGTCCCGCGCAGCACGGCGGGCGTCATGTCGCGCAAGTCTTTTTGGGTCGGCACCAGGCCGCTGACGTTGGCAGTGAAAACTTCGCGCGCATGCTCGGGCTGGGCGAGGTTTTTGATAATCTCGCCATAGCCGAACACGCCCATCGCAATGGCGATAAAGCCGATGCCGTCAATCAGCTCGGGAATGTCAAACACATTGAAGCGCACCACGCCGGAGTTCACATCGCTGCCCACCAAGCCGAGCAGCAGGCCCAGCACGACCATCGCAATCGCCTTGAGCAGCGAGCCAGAAGCCAGCACCACCGCGCCAATCAAACCCAGCATCATCAGCGAAAAATAGTCCGCCGGGCTGAACTCGAAGGCCAGCCGGGCCAGCGGCGTGGCAAAAGCGGCCAGCATCAGGGTACCAACGCAGCCAGCAAAAAACGAGCCGAGTCCGGCAGCGGTCAGCGCGGGGCCAGCGCGGCCCTGTCTGGCCATCTGGTAGCCGTCAATGCAGGTGACCACCGAGGACGCCTCGCCCGGCAGGTTCACCAAAATGGCGGTAGTTGAGCCGCCGTACTGGGCGCCGTAGTAAATCCCGGCCAGCATGATCAGCGCCGACTCGGGCGGCAGCGCGTAGGTGGCGGGCAGCAGCATGGCAATCGTGGCTACCGGCCCGATGCCGGGCAGCACGCCAATCAAGGTGCCCAGCACGCAGCCGATCAGGCAATACAGCAGGTTGAGCGGCGTAAAAGCGACGCCAAAGCCGAGCGACAGATGTTCCAGCAAGTCCATAAAGCCGTCTCCTCAGCCGCCGAGGATGGCGGGCCACACCGTCAACTGCTGTTTGAGCACCAGGACAAAGGTCACCCAGCTGCCCAAGGCCAGCACGCTGGCCAGGATGAAGGTGGCCTTGAAGGTCCAGCCGGGCTGGGCCATGCTGGCGATGAAAGTCAGCGCGTAAATGGCGGCAATCAGCCCCATCGACGGCAGACCGATGGAAGGCAGGCCACCGAGCAGGACGCCAAAAGCCAGATTGGCCCCAATGATGAAAAACAGCGGTCGCCAAGCCCAGGGGCCGACTTCATCGCCGCCGACGGACTCCAGCACCAGCGCCTTGAAAGTGATCAGGGCGCCCAGCAGCGCCAGCAAAATGCCCAGGCACAGCGGGAAATAGCCCGGCCCCATGTGGCTGGCCTGGCCAATCGGGTAACTGGCAGCGCCGATGGCAAACACCACGCCAATCACCATGAACATCAGGCCGGAAAAAAAGTCTTTTTGATTTTTGAGTTGCAAGGCTTGCCTCCTGTTCAGGCCATTTCAAGCCATAGGTGGCGTCGTGGCCAGCACTTCCTCGATGGTCGTCAGGCCTTCGGCCACTTTTAGCGCCCCGGCCAGGCGCAGTGGGCGCATGCCTTCCTTGATGGCTTGGCGGCGCAGCGCGTCCATGTTCGGCTCCTTGGAGATTTTTTCCTTCAGGGCTTCGCTTATCGTCAGCAGCTCGTACAAGCCCATGCGGCCACGAAAGCCGGTCATGCGGCAATCAACGCAGCCCACCGGCTTGTAGGGCTGGTAGCCACCGCTGAGCTGCCAGGGTTTGACCAGCTCGGCCAGCGTCTCACGCGGGGTTTCTTCATCGGGCTCGCGGCATTGGACGCACAGCGTGCGCACCAGCCGCTGGGCCAGCACGCCGACCAAGGTCGCGTTGATCAGGTAAGGCGGCACGCCCAGCTCCATCAGGCGCGAAATCGCCGCTGGCGCGTCGTTGGTGTGCAGCGTGCTGAACACCAGATGGCCGGTCAGCGCCGCCTGCACCGCCATTTCCGCCGTCTGCAGGTCGCGGATTTCGCCCACCATGATGATGTCCGGGTCTTGGCGCATCAGCGCACGCAGCCCCTCGGTGAAACCAAAATCGAGCTGCGGCTGCACCTGCGTCTGGTTGAAGGCCGCTTCGATCATTTCAATCGGGTCTTCAATCGTGTTGACGTTGACCTCTTCCGTGGCCAGGCGCTTGAGCGTCGAATACAGCGTCGTCGTCTTGCCCGAGCCGGTCGGGCCGGTGACCAAAACGATGCCGTGGGGTTTCTTCACCAGCGACTCCCAGCGCCCGGCGTCATGTGCCGAAAAGCCCAGCGCGTCCAGGTTTTTGACCGTGGTGTCGGGGTCAAAAATCCGCATCACCATTTTTTCGCCAAAGGCTGTCGGCAGCGTGGCCAGACGCATTTCGACTTCGTCGCCGCGCGGGTTGCGCGTCTTGATGCGCCCGTCCTGCGGGCGGCGCTTTTCCACCACATCCATGCGCCCGAGCAGCTTGATGCGCGCCGTCATCGCGTTATGCACCGCCATCGGCAGTTGATGCACTGGATGCAGCACACCGTCGATACGAAAGCGGATCACGCCCAGCTCGCGCCTAGGCTCTAGGTGAATATCGCTGGCGCGCTGGTCAAAAGCGTATTGCCAGAGCCAATCGACCACCTGCACCACGCCCTGGTCGTTGGCGTCCAGTTGCTTGCTGCTCTTGTTGAGTTCAACCAGTTGCTCAAAACTGGCCGTGCCCGCGCTGCTGGCAGATTTGACAGCGGCCCGGACCGACTTGGCCAGCGCAAAAAACTCGGCCGTGAACTTGGCGATGTCCTGCGGATTGGCCAGCACCAGACGCACGCTGCGCTTGGACTGGCGCTCAATCTCGGGCACCCAGTCTCTGACAAACGGCTCGGAGGTGGCAATCACCAGCTCATGCAACGTGACCTGGACCGGCAGTATCTTGTGCCGCTCGGCGTAAATGCTGGTCATGCTGTCGGCCACCTTGCCAACGTCCACCCTGAGCGGGTCAATGCGCAAATACTGCAGACCGGAGCGCCCGGCCAGCCACTGGGTCAGCGTTTCAATGTCCAGCGGCTTGGCATCGGCGACCCGTGTCATGCCCATGCTGGCTAGGCGCAGCAGCGGCGACTGGGTGCTTTGCACCTGCGCGCAGCGCGCCGTGGTGCGCTGCGCCTCCAGCGCGCTGATGAGGCCGTCGGCGTTGAGCCATTCAAGCAGCTTGCGCCAATCCAGCGGCCCGGCATGCTGGCTAGCCACGGAAGATTTCAAGGAGGATGAAGGGGGAAGAATGGCGCTCATGCCAGCCACTTTACCCCATCGGCCAGTAGGGGAAACCCAGCCTCAGAGCGCCGGCTTGAAAAGTCGCAGCCACTTCTTGGCGGGCAGATCCCAGCGCGACTCAATCACGCCAGCGCGCGCTAGCAGCTCGGCGCGCTCCGGGCGGGTCGGCTCGCGCTGGGCCAGCACCACCGTGTTGCCCTCGCGCGTCGGGCGGAAGGCCCAGATGCATTCCGGGCCGAAGGCTTCGGCCATCTTGATCAGCGACTGCTCGTAGCTCGAATCGCGACCAAACAGGTTCACCGTCATCACGCCTTCGTCGGTCAGCAGGTCGCGGCAGTGGGCGTAAAAATCCTCGTCGTCGAGCACTGGCGCAGCCGCTTCATGGTCATACAGATCGACATGCAGCAGATCGACGGTGCCCTGGTGTACGGGCTTTTGAATCTCCTGCCCGGCGTCGGCCTCGATGACGCTCAGGCGTAGGTCGTCGCGCGGCAGCTTGAACCATAGGTGGCAGGCGGTGACGACCTGCGGGTTGATCTCGATGGCGGTGGTTTTCATGCGCAGCTTTTTCCAGCAGAACTTGGTCAGCGCCGCCGAGCCGAGACCGAGCTGCATCGCGTGCTTTTTCGCCACCGATTCGGCGTCGATGAAGAGCAAGCCGGCCATCATGCGCTGGACGTATTCGAGTTCGATGTCGTAGGGCGCATCGCGCAGCATGGAGCCCTGCACCCACTCGGTGCCCAGATGTAGACAGCGCACATCGCCGTAGTCGGAAAAATTAACTTCGGGCAAATCTTGGCGTGGGGTGGGGCTGTCTTTTTTCGACATGGCGTGAATTCCTGAATTTTTGGGTGAGCCCGCAGGCAACCCTCTATTTTCGCCGCAAGCGTCCGGCGCTCAGGCCGTTGGCAGCAGGAAGCGGCTGCCCGCCTCCTGAATGCCCCACAGCAGCTCGACCAGCGCCGGGTTGTTCAGCAGCGGCTCGCCGTACAGGATCAGCCAGTAGCCCACGCCCTGAACCCACAGCGGGACAAAGGAGACGGCGGGCAGCAGCATTTCGGCATCGGTATGAAAAGCTGCGTAGCCCTGCGCGCCACTCCAGCCGCGCCGCGCCTGGCGCAGCGCAAAGTCGGAATAATCGGCGGCGGCGGCGCTGAGCACATCGGCCTCGTCCTGCGACACGCCAGCGCGCCCAAGACAAAACCCGCTTTCCGAAGCCAGCACGGCACGCCGCTCGCCGGACAGGGAGGCAATCACATGCTGGACAAAGTCGTCGAGCCGCACCTCCGGCCCGTCAATGCGCCGGGGCAGCGACTCGATCCAGCCATTGGCCAACGCGTGCGCCAGCAAGGCCGCAGCGCCGGGCACGGTGGCCAGCCAGGCGGCCTGGGTCGGTGTTTCGGTGCTGCCAAGCAGTGCTTGCAGGGCACGGGCCGACTCATCGGGCTGGCGCTGGGCAAATGCGTGCAGGGCACCGGCTGACGTTAGCGCCAGCCAAGCTACGGCATCTTGGGCCGCCGGCGTGAAGCCGCTCATATGGCTGATCCCGCCATCAGGTTGCCTGCGACCGGCCCGGCAACACCGGCAAATGGGTCAATGCTGAACAACAAAGCCTTGACCAGCATCGCCACATCGGGGCGGCTGCGGGCGTCGGCGTCCATCACGCAGGCCGGGATGCCCTGGCGCTGCATTTCATGAATCAAGAGATGGCGCACCATTGCATGGCCCTTGTCGGTGTGCGTGACACCGACGACAACCGCCGTGCGGTCAATCAGCGGTCGAAAGGCTTGCAGGTACTCGCACA
>Ga0302217_10000191_pt1 | contig 16071 bp, 9 predicted proteins | sample II_Fen_N3_3_FD_198779 | JGI IMG/M metagenome (GOLD analysis project Ga0302217, IMG submission 198779) | Peat permafrost microbial communities from Stordalen Mire near Abisko, Sweden - II_Fen_N3_3 | ecosystem: Environmental > Terrestrial > Soil > Wetlands > Permafrost | place: Sweden: Abisko... | reverse complement strand
GATGACCGAGCACTACCTCAACTCGGACGACGACATCACCAAGACCATCATGCCCGTCGCCAAGGAGATCCACGACTGCATGGTCACCGGCAACATGAACGCCTACATCTACTGGTGGATCACCTGGCCCAATGGCTTAGCCAACTCCTCCGGCACCATCTTCAAGCGCGCCTACGTGATCGGGCAGTTCTCGAAGTACATCCGTCCTGGCTACACCCGGGTGGATGCCAGCGCGACTCCGGCAACCAACGTCTACGTGAGCGCCTACACCGGCGACGACAATGTCGTGATCGTCGCGGTGAACACCGGCACCAGCGCGGTGAGCCAGAAGTTCGCGATCCAGAATGGCACGGTCGCCCAGTTCACCTCGACCAGCACCTCGACCAGCACCAACATGGCTGCCGGATCTTCGTCCACCGTCTCGGGCGGCTCCTTCACCGCGAGCCTCCCCGCCCAGAGCATCACGACCTTTGTGGGTACCCGCACCGACAAGATCCCGACCGCCATCGAATCCCGGACCCGACTTGACAACAGCTTCCGAGCGGAGATCTCAAATGGTCATCTGATCATCACGCCCGCAAGCAACAGCGACACCTACTGCTTTTTCGTGTACAACCCCAACGGTAAGAATGCTGCGATTCGGATGGGCAACCGAGGCATCTCGGAAATCCCCGTGAGCACACGAGGCATGTATCTGGTGGAGATCACATCCAACGGGATCGTGCAGCGAAAGATGGTTCCACTCCTCTGATCCGCAAGCGTCCTGGCAGGGAATCCACGAGGCGTGCTCCATTGTCTTGTGGATTTCACAAAAGCTGGAAATGGATTCGTGCGACAAGAGATCGCCGATCCCGATAGTTTCAATGGGTCAATCCTGCCAGTTCCGATCCAAGGAGATCACGCATGAACCTTTGGAAGTTCCCCGTCCTGACCGTTCTATTTCTGGCAAATGTCGGTTTTGCCAACCTCACCGAGCGCCGGGAGTCCCGTTACCTGCACAGCCGCACCAAGATCCGCCTGGGCGAGGATTGGAAGGTCTTGGCGGGAAGCGACCCCGCCGGTGCCAAGGACGCCGGCTTCAACGACGCCACGTGGGCCACGGTCAGCGTTCCGCACGACATGAGCGCCGCCTTGGTGGGAACCGGCAAGGGCATCGATCCCGGACAGAAGGGCTGGTACCGCAAGCACTTCACCCTTCCGGCAGGTGCGGCGGGCAAGCGAGTCACCCTACAGTTCGACGGCGTCTACCACTTTTCCAAGGTCTACGTGAACGGCACCCTGGTGGGATCCCAGGAGTACGGATATGTCAGCTTCCAGGTTGACATCACCAGCGCCCTCAAGGCCAGCGGCGACAACGTGATCGCGGTCTGGGTGGACAACGCCACGCAGCGGCAGTCCCGCTGGTACTCGGGCACCGGGATCTACCGGCACGTCTGGATGACCGTGACAGATCCTGTCCACGTGAAAAATTGGGGAACAGCGATCACCACCCCCGGCGCAACGTCTGCCAGATCCAGCGTGAAGATCCTTACCGATGTGACCAACGACGGCAATGCTGCCGCGACAAGAATCCTGCGTACGGTGATCTGCGACAGCACCGGAATCCCCGTCGATTCCGTGTCGTCGTCCGTGACCGTGGCCGCCGGAGCCACGACCAAGTTCGCGCAATCCATCGACCTCTCCGGAACGAAGCTCTGGTCTCCCGAGTCCCCATACATGTACAACGCCTACACCAAGCTCCTCGACGGCTCCAAGGTCGGCGACGACTACGTGACGCCGTTCGGCATCCGCGACCTGCAGGTCTCCGCAGCCAAAGGCATGACCATCAACGGCGTCCCGGTAAAACTGCGGGGCGCCTGCATCCACCACACCATGATTCCGACCGGCGCAGTCGTCCCCGAGGCGATGTGGGTCCGGGTGCTCAAGGAACTCAAGGCCTCCGGTACCAATTCCATCCGAACCTCCCACAACCCGATGTCTCCCGAGTTCCTGGATCTGTGCGACCACATGGGCATCCTGGTCATGGATGAATGGTGCGACAAGTGGAAGACCTGGTGGGCCGGAAGCCAGTACCTCGATTGGGACAAGGTCTGGAAAAGCGACATCCGCCTGTTCCTGGAACGCGACCGCAACCATCCTTCCGTGGTGCTGTGGAGCTACGGCAACGAAGTGGCCACCAGCGCCACGGGCGGTGCCATGCCCCTGTACGAATACGACATGTCGGCCCTGATCGTACCGTTTGCTAAGAGTATCGACAGTTCCCGTCTCTACACTCACGCCGTGGCCAACGGCTTCTCGGGTGACTGGGCCGGTTACGCCAAGCTCGCTCAGTACGAGGACGTGGTGGGCGTGAACTACAACGACGGGGGCTTTGCCAACATGATCTCGCTGGCTCCCAACGCCGTGTTCGTGGGAACCGAACAATACCCGTACGGGAACAGTTGGAGCAACATCAAGAACCGCACCCAGGTGCTGGGCGAGCACATCTGGACGGGAATGGATTACCTGGGCGAAGTCGAGCCCCTGGGAGAACCCTGCGGCTTTCTCGACGGCAGCGGCTTCCGCAAGACCTGGTTCTACTACCGCAAGAGCATCATCGGTTCGGAGCCGGTGGTCAAGCTCGGGGTCGGCAAGCCCACGGGCAGTGGCGCCTGGGCGCCTCCCATCCTTTCGGAGAGCTGGAACCAATTGGGTTCGCAGAACGTGGTGGTCTACACGAACTGTCAGTCGGTCGATCTCTATCTGAACGGGGCCAAGATTGGCTCCAAGTCCAATCCCGGGCTGACGGCCCAGTTCACCGTCAACTGGGCATCTGGAACCCTGAAGGTGATCGGTCTGAATAACGGATCGCAAGTGGCCGTCGACAGCCTCGTCTCGACCGGAACGGCGTCAAAAATCGTCTTAATATCCGATCGCACCACTCTCTATGCCGACGGTGACGATGTGGCCAACATCGAGGCGTATGTGGTCGACGCCTCCGGCAGGCACATCTGGAACGCGACCAACACCCTTTCCTACACGATCGCAGGCAACGGCCGCGGCATGGGAATCGGCGTTGGCGATCTGAGCAAGGCTGCCACCATCGTCGGCACCAGCCGCAGCGCCTACGAGGGACGCGCCTACCTTCCCGTCCAGTCCACGGGAACGCCAGGCACGGTCACGGTCACCGTCACTTCCAACGGATTGACGGCCGGCTCCATCGTACTCAAGACAATCCCGGAGCCCACAAACGGCACGACGGGAATCTCGAATCCAAACGCCTCGCGGACGGCCTCGCGCATCGTCAGTCTCAGTTCGGGTTCGAACTCCATGAGGATGGATTACCAGCTGGACAGATCCTCTCCGGTCCGAATCTCCGTTCACCTTCCCTCGGGCCGTGTGGTCGAGGAATTCGACCAGGGAACCCAGGACAAGGGCATCCACTCTTGGGTCTGGAATGTTCCTGCCGGCGAACACGCCGTTCTGGTGCGCTTACAGGCCAACGGAACCTCCACCTCGAAACTGGCAATCGTTCCATGATCAAGAGATACATGAATATGCACAAATCTGTCAAAATCAGGATCCGATCGGCACTATTGCCCTTCGCGCTTTGCGGCAGCAGCACGTTCGCGGCCTCCTTCACCTTGCCAGTGAATCTTTCCGACAGCATTCGACCCGTGACGCACGTGGCCTCGGGATCGCTGTACGGGCTGACCGAAAGCCTGCCCAGCGACTACGCCAACCTGGTCGCACCGCTCAAGCCCAACATGTTCACCCAACCGGCCTTGAGCGGCACCGGGCACCAGCAGGGCGTCGCGGCAGCGGCCATTCCCGTCTCGGCAAAGCTTTCCGCAACCACCGGCAAGGTCACCATCCGATTGGCCGACGTGCTGCCGGGGTGGCCTTACAACTGGCCTGGCCAAGCCAGTTGGCTCAGCAGCGTCACTTCCGTCATCAACAGCAAGATCGCCTCGGGACGGAGCAACTACTACGGCTACGAGATCTTCAACGAACCCAACGACACCTGGAAGAGCGCCAACGGCGACTTTCATGCGACGTGCTGGAAGCCCACCTACGATCTGATCCGGAAGCTGGATCCGCAGGCCAAGATCATCGGCCCCTCCTATTCTTGGTTCAACTCGAGCAGCATGAAGACCTTCCTGACCTACTGCAAGGCCAACAACTGCCTGCCCGACATCGTCTGCTGGCACCAGTGGGGATCCGCCGGCATCACTAGCACCATTGATAGCTACCGGGCCCTGGAGACGAGCCTGGGGATCTCTCCGCGCGCCATCAGCCTCAACGAATATTCCTCGTCCACGCACACCTACGAGGGCAGCCCCGGCGTGTCGGTGCCCTTCATCGCCAAGTTCGAGCGCAAGGGCGTGGAGAGCGCCTGCATCTCGTGGTGGTTCACCGGACTGCCCGGAAGGCTCGGTAGCCTGCTCACCGCCAAGAACGAGAAAGGCGGCGGCTGGTGGATGTACAAGTGGTACGGCGACATGACCGGCGCGATGGTCAAGACCGTTCCTCCCAACGACGCCAGCGAAGGCGTGGATGCGTTTGCGGCCCTCGACAAGACCGCCAAGGTCGCCAGCATCGTGCTGGGCGGCAACAGCATCGGAACCGTCAACGTGAACATCAGCGGAATCCCTTCGTCCTTCGGGAGCAGCGCCATCGTGAAACTGGAATCGGTCACTTGGAGCGACAAGGACACGCCGGTCACCGGCACCACGGTCATCTCGACCAAGACCTGCGCGGTTTCCAACGGCTCCATTTCGGTGCCCGTCGACGTCACGAACCAGTTCTACGCCTATCGCATCCACATCACTCCATCAGTCTCGGTGGGAATCTCACCCGCACGGATCGGAGCATCGAGCCTGGTCCCCTACCGGATCTTCGACCAGCAAGGCAAGAAGCTCGGAGACGTTTCGATCCGAGGCGATCAGGATCTTCGCACCGCAGTCGAGCAAGCCTTCTCCCGCCCCGGCATCTACTTGGCGCAGCAAGCGGTGCCCCAAGGAACGAGCGTGCAGAAGGTCGTCGTGGGATTGCCGTAGTCCCTGCGCTGCCGGCTTCGACGGGATTGCTCACATTCGCCCATGCAGTCGATTTGCATGGTTTGTCAGAATTTGGCAAATCTCCTCGTGAAGGTCCCTTCCATGCTACGGACCTTCACGAGATACGTCCCGGGCAGGAGGTCATCGACACGCAGAGGGCTTCGATCGGAATGCACGCGCAGGCCGCCAGTCATGTCGTAGATCCTGACATCCAGGAGCTCGGAACCGCCGCGAACATCCAGTTTTCCGCCACGCAGCGACAGGTCCATGTCCCGAGCACCGGGGATCTCCCCGTCTTTCGAGGCGATCGCGGTCGCAGCAGCGGCCTCCTTGAAGGCTTCCATCGCGCGTGTGGGTTTACCGGCAGTGTCGAAGGCCCCCTTCTGGTACCCGTTCCAGCCCGCAAACGAGGCTGGCTCCCAATAGAACACCCCAATCCCCGACTGGTTCGGCAGGGCCTTCACATCGGTTTGCAGCTTCTTCAAGAGTGCGTAGCAAGAATCGGCTGCTGCCCAATCCAGGCCCACTTCCGAGATCACCACCTGCTTGCCGTAGCGCGCAGCCATGTCCTGCATATTCGTCTTGCATTGTTCCTCGGTGGCGCGCCAAGTGGCCACCTCCGGATAGAGACTCATGCCGATCACGTCCCATTCGACCGTATTTTTCTTGAGCCCATCGAAGATCCATCGGAACAGACCATTGTCAAAGCCGTTGGAGAGGTGGACGACAATTTTTGTCCGGGGAAATACCGCTTTGGCCGCCTTGGATCCTGACTGAATCAACGAGGCGAAATTTGTCATCGACTTCGATGCGCGCCCCTCCTCCCAGAGCATGCCATCATTGGTCTCGTTTCCGATCTGAATCCATTCCGGCTCGATGTTGGCATCGCGCAGCATCTTGAGGACATTGGTCGTGTGGACGGAAACGTCCGTCTTGAGTTGATCGATGCCGTGCGAGCCCCAGCTCGCAGGCTTGTTCTGCTGGCCAGGGTCGGCCCATGAATCGCTGTAATGGAAGTCGATCATGAGGCGAAAGCCCTTGGCCTTGGCGCGGATGGCCATCCTCAACACGTCGGCGCTGTCGCACCAGTGGCTTGCGGGATTCGCCCATACGCGCAGGCGAATGCTGTTGATCCCCGATTCCTTGAGAATGTCCAGGAGATCTCCGGGCTTGCCGTGGGAATCCTGGAACGTCCGTTTGGAAGACTCCATCTGCGAGAGCCAACCGACATCCGCACCGCGCGCCATGTCGGGCAGCGATGCGGAAACGGCGTACAGGGCGCTGGTCAAACCAAGCAGCGCGGTCGTCCGGAAAATGCGCATACGAAACGCTACGGTTTCCATCGTCACCTAGCCATCGGATTTGCAAAGAACTGGAAAATCTCTTCAGATCGGCTTTGCAGCATCACTCGATCACAAAGGACTTCCGTTCCAGAAGGACGTGATCCCGCGCGACATCGACCACGTACGCCCCGGCCTTCAAGCCCGGGATGACCAGCTCGCTTGCGGAAATCGATTGTCTGCAGACCACCGAGCCTTTGAGATCGAAGATCCTGACTTCGGCGTTCCCTTCCAGATTCAGGTCCTTCCCCAGGAGAAGCTGCAATTGCCGGCTTCCGTTTCCGCCCTTGGCACGAAGGGTCAGAATGCCCGTGGGCGTGGCATTCACGGTCAAGGTGAACTTCTGGGTGCTCTTACATCCCGATGCGTTCGTGTAGGTCGCCGTGTAGGTGCCGGCCTGTGCCGCCGCCACCTTGGAAAGGGTGATCTCACGCGTGGTCGCGGTGAATCCGTTCGGACCGCTCCAGCTCCAGCCGGAAGTCACGTTCGGTTGAGGACCGAGCACGATGGTCGCACCCGAATTGACAGTATCTGACATACTGTTCCGCCAGGCTCCCCCATTGACTTGCGTATTCGGAACGATCGCCGTGGGAGAGCAGCCGAAGGCCATGTCGGCATAGGTCACGTTGTTCAGCCCGCTGCCGTTCCAACCGGCGCCGATCACGAACAGACGCCCGTTGTTCAGGGGCACCAGATGCCGCGAGTAGACGGCTCCGACAGGACTGGAGATCTGAGTCCAGGCTCCGACGCCATTGTTGGTGTTCGTGTAGAGGTTTCCGTTTCCTGCGCTGCTCAGGATGACGGTTCCATTCATGGTGACGCAGTAGGGACTGGATCCCTTCGCATCGAAGACCGTCCCCTTGTCGGAGGGATTCCAGCTTTCGATGTTCGAGGAGGTCTTGAAGTAGGCGCCGCCGATGCCGACGATCTCGTAGGTCATCAGGTAGTTGCCGTTGGGCATTTGCGTGACCGCGACCATGCCGGGCCTCTGGCCGCTGATGGCCACGTCGTTCACGACGCTGCTCCAATTGATCCCGTCGGTCGTGGACTGGTGCACCAGTTTCTGTCCGTAGGCCGCATCGCGTTCGTCGGAATAGAAGCAGTAGAGCTTATTGTTCACGACCGTCAGGAACGGCTCCCAGACCGGATCGGAGCCGGGATTGGCCTGGGTCCCCACGGCGACCGTGCTGACGAAGCTCCAGGTCCTGCCGGCATCGTTGCTCTTGTACAGGTCGATCTCGCATTTGGAGCGGTCGTAGGGAAGCACCAGTCCGGCCGCCAGGAGCGTCCCCTCCGGCATCCCGCCGATGGCCTGAGGCAGTTGGTAGAGCTGGGGCTCCCACCGCATCCCCCACCCCTTGTGCGTGTCCTTCACATCCCCGACCTTGGCCCAGGTCTTGCCGCTGTCCGCGCTTTCGAAGATGGGGAAGGAAGAGACCCCTGTGGTGTACTGCTCGAAGGTCGCGTACATCTTGCCGTTGCTGGTCTGCATGGCTCTGGCGTACAGGGCGCCCGGCGCCAGGGACCCTGCGGGCGGGGTGTACATGGTGGATGGGCCATAGGCCCCCGCCATCCTTGGCAACAGGAGGGCTATCGACAATGCAACCCCAGTGCCTGCAGCCCAGATCCTTCCAATGTCATTCTTCATGTCATCATCCTTCATGCAAAATCAGAGATGGGCGAACGCCTTGGTATACGTCCCATTGGCGGTGCGGACGTTCACGAGGTAGGTCCCGGGCTTGAGCTCTGCGATCGGGATCGACTTGCGATCGGAGCTGACCCTTAGTGTTCCGGAGACATCGTACACGCGAGCCTCCAGCAAGGCATCTTCCAGCTGGATCTCCAGTCGGCCATCGTGCACCTGCAGGTTCACCTGGCTTCCGGCCAAAGCCCGTGGAATCGAGGCGATCGATGTCGTCATGGGTGTGCTCACGTTCACCCGGATGGCATCGATGTCCGGCATGAAGGCGGTGGCGTTCGAGAGGCGGATCGTGTTGCGTCCGGCATGGAGAGGGACCATGACCTTGACGGAATCCCGCTTCGAGAAGCCGCCCGAATTGAGGCCCGCAAGCAAGGTATCGCGGCCGTTCACCGACAGCGTGAGGTTTCGCGCCTGTCCGCTCAGGTAATGGATCCACAGGAAATAGGTCCCCGATTGCGAGGCGTGGACATTGCGGAACTCGAGGTAGTTGCCCGAATTGTTGCCCAGGTACGAGACCTTCGCGCCGCGCGAGCAGGCGGCGTCCAAGGTCGGCGTGGCTTGGTTGGCCTGGATGGCCAGGCTCTTGGTCCACTTGTAGTTGTTCATGTACGAGAACTCGGCTTCGAAGATCTCCTGCAGCTTGGAGGTGCCGCCCACGATCTTCAGCGCGGCGCAACCGGTGGCGGGCACCGAGACCGAGTACGAGCCGGTGAAGGAGCCCAGATCCTTCTTGTTCCACAGGTCCCGTACGGTGGCCGCACCCTCCAGATCCAAGTCCTTCCAGTTGACCGTGATGGTCCTGCTGGAGGAGGAACGATTGAACAGCACCACGCCCCGCTCGTTGCTGCCCAGACCGTTCAGGCGCTTGGCAAAGACCTGCCCGCCGTTCCCGTCATCCGAGACGCGGATGGCCTGCAGCCCCGTCGTGTCCTGGTTGAGCGCCAGGACCTCCTTGTTCGTCAGGATGCCCAAGGTGGTCGCGCTCATGTTGCTCATGTCGTTTCCCAGCACCAGCGGCGAGGAGTGGATGCACCACAGCGCGAAGTGGGCGCGGTCCTGGTCGGCCGTGTTCCCGTTCCCCACCTCCAGCATGTCCATGTCGTTGTAGTGGCCCTGGCTTGCAAAGCCGGCCAGGTAGGTGTTGGTGTCCAGGATCCGCGGGATGTGCGACCAGGAAGGACCGATGTCGTCGGCGATGCGCCAGGAGTTGCCTAGGCTCGTCACCCAACCGCCGGGAAACTGCCAGCGGCAGATGTTGTACACGATGTCGGTGCGCCCGGTGGCCTTGAGGGCGTTGCCGATGGCCGTGTAGCGGGTCTCTTCGTCCAGCCCCTGCTGACGCCCTCCGCAGTAGTCCACCTTGATGTAGTCGAAGCCCCAGGTCTTGAAGGCCAGGTCGATGTCCTGCTGGTCGTGGTTGTAGAGGCCGGCCCCTTTGCCGCCGGTCTCCTGCCCGTACATCTGGGCGCAGGTGTTCGCGCCCGCGTCGGAATAGAACCCCGCCTTGAGGCCCTTGGCATGGATGTAGTCCACCACCGGTTTGAACCCGTTGGGAAAGCGCGCGGTGTTCAGGCGCAGCGACCCGTCGGCGTTCCTCCCATCGAAGAAGCCGTCGTCGATGTTGACGTAGTTGTATCCGATCGCCGCAAGCCCCGAGGAGACGATCGCATCGGCCTGCTTCTTGACCGCCGCCTCGGTGATGTTCTCGTAGTACTTGTTCCAGCTCGCCCACCCCATCATGGGCATCTTGGAACTGCTCGCACCCGAGGCCAGCCCGGCCAGGCACAGCCCCGCCGACAGAATCCTGCACAGAATCCTTACTTGCATGTTCGTTCTCCTTTTCCATCCCGAAGCGGCTCGGTGTATCGCAGCATCGATGCTTTCCGATCGCCTCATGGCTTCACGAACTTGACAGATTCCGTCAAACCTTCCGTGCGGACCACGGCGAGGTAGCTGCCCGCAGGAGCGCCGGAAAGATCGAGCGAGACGTCCTTCAGCGGCGCATCGAATAAGCGCCGTGCGACGCACTTGCCTTGGAGATCGTAGACGGACAGCATGCCCAGAGCGTCAGCGGCAACTTCCGGGCGTAGGGAACGGATCACGAGATTGCCCGCGTTCATCGTGGCGGCGAATGCACTGGCGGAACTGAAGCCTTGCCTCGATGAAACCCCAACAGTGGGTGCGCTGACGAAATCCGGAAGAGGGATCGTCAGCTTGTTCTTGATGTCGGAATACGCCGACTCGATCCCAGCACCGCTGATGGTGGAAGCAGCCGATCCGGTGTTGTCCGAGGATGTGTAGGTGCCGCAGCTGTTGCAGGCGATTCCGCTGGGGGCGCTCTTGGTCACGTTGTGGCTGACATCGAAACCGCTCGAACCCTCGTCGAGATAAATGCCGTTGATCCAGTAGTCCGCCCATTGGGAGGCCGAGATGTCGTGCATGTAGTTGTACTGGATCTGGGAGCCGGACCCCTGGTTGGACAGCGTGTAGATGTTGCCGGCATCGGCCAGGATCTGCGACACGTGATGGATGTTGTTCCAGTTGATCTTGTTGCCCGTCATGGCGTTGGCGTTCTTCGTCCACCCGAAGCCCACCGAGATTCCGGTGTAGTTGGTGTACGACACCTCGTTGTGCTCGATCACGAGGTTGCGCGGGTAGCCGGCGGCGATGCCGATCGCTCCTTGGATCTCGGTCGTCACCTTGGTGACGAGGTTGTTCCTCACCGTGTCCCGCGTGCTGATCTCGTTCTTGTCGGAAGGGTTGTAGGCGATGTGGATCTCGGTGAGCGTGTCCTGGGCGAACTTGCCCAAGGTGATCCCGGTGCCACCGAGGTCGGTGAACACGTTGCCGACGATCGCCCCGTCGCGCGTCCCCGAGATGAAGTCGATGCCGGATGCCGCCATCTGGGCAAAGACGTTGCGCTCGAAGCGCACGTGCTCGGCATTGGTCACGGTCACGCCGGCGTTGGGTCTCCATAGCATGTACTTGTTCCCACCCGGCGCTGCCGTGTTGAACTGGCCGGCCTGCAGGTTCAGGAGCCCTGCATGACTGGGCCGCATGAAGGTGGTGTGCGCAAACGTCAGTCCCTGGAACGACAGGTTCTTCACTGTGTTGGTCGTGCTGGTTCCCGCCACGTTGATCAGGTTCTCGAGCATCGGCACGACGACGTTCGCCGTAGCCATGTTCTCGCCCGAACGCGCCATGTAGTAGAGGGTGTTGCTCGATTCGTCCAAGTACCATTCTCCGGCCTGATCCAGGAACTCGTACGCATTTTCCAGGTAGAAGCACTGCTGCTTCGTCTTGTCTCCGAAGGTCACCCCGAGCATCGGGTACGGGCGATTGAAGAGCATGGTGCCTTCGGGATCCTGGATCTTGACCTTGGTGTAGCTTCCCATGTTCGTGGTCGACGCCAGTCGCAGCGTCGCATCGGCCCACGCGATCATCAGATGCATCTCGACCTTGTCGAGATTCTTCCAGCTCAAGCCGTAGGAGGAGGCGATGTTCAAGGCCCTACCTGTCGTGTCGACCTTGGTCAGACGAAAGAAGTTCGCGGCACCTCCCGCCCCAAGGTTCGGGTAGCGCGCACGAACTCCTTTGACGTTGTTGACGTACAGCTGCCGGAACCGGGCCGTGACGCCGGTCGCCTTCCAGATGTTCCTGGTCTGGTCGTGGATGCTCCACCCCTTGATCGGCTGGCCACCGGTCAAAAGCGGCGTCTCGCCGGTAGCGTTCACGTAGCGCACGAAAAATCCGTTGGTGCCGCCATCGGCTGGCCCGAAGGAGACTGGAGCGGTCAGGGGATAGGTGCCGCCACGGAGGTTGACGACGATGTCCCCGTTCATGGAGGCATTGGCGGTGCGCACGGCATCGCGCGCCTTGGTGATGGTTCGAAACGGTGCGTCCGGCGTTCCGGGGTTGGCATCGTTCCCGCTTGGTGAGACGTAGTAGTTCGCCTGGATCGGTGCAGCCTGGGTTGCATGGAAAGGCACCAGCAAAAGCCCCAAGACCAGCAACCGAACATTTTCCAATCGGTCCGTCCAATCGCACATGATCAAAGCCTCCCGGAGAAATTCCTACGCCCGATATCGAATATGGGCAGTCATTCCCAGTGGTATCTGTGGATTGCACGGCATCCTTTTGGTACTCCACCAAAATTGGCCGTCACAAATGAACGATCCAGACCGATCGGTGCGGATATACTCGGGAAGGTCAATGGTTCCGCACATTCGTCACCAACGAACCCCCGAGCAGGTCATTCATGGCACGAAAAGCTCCCATCCAATTTGCTCGGAAGAATCTTTTCCCGGTGAGGATGGAAAAATGAAAATTCCAATTTGTCTGCTGATCTTGGCATCGGCCGGATTTGCCGAAAACCCGATCATCCAGACAAAATTTACGGCCGATCCGGCGCCCATGGTCTGGAACGACACGGTCTTTCTGTACACCAGCCACGACGAGGACAACGCCACCGGGTCCGGGTCGTTCAGCATGAAAAACTGGATGCTCTACACGTCCGCAGACATGGTGAACTGGCGAGATCGGGGCGTCGTCGCATCGCTTGCAAATTTCAAATGGGTCCCGCAGGACAACGGCGCTTGGGCTCCCCAAGTGATCCAGCGCAACGGCAAGTTCTACATGTATGCCCCCCTCCACGGAAAAGGCATCGCCGTGCTGGTCGCAAGCAGCCCCTATGGCCCCTTCACCGATCCGCTCGGCAAGGCGTTGGTGAACGCCGATCCGTGGGTGGACATCGATCCCACAGTCTTCATCGACTCCGACGGGCAAGCCTACCTCTACTTCGGGAATCCCGATGCCTACTACGTGAAGCTCAACTCCGACATGGTCTCTTACTCCGGCAGCGTCACCAAGATCACCCGACTCTCCACGTACCAGGAAGGTCCTTGGTTCTACAAGCGCGGCAGCTACTACTACCTGGCCTGGGCCTCGACCTGCTGTCCCGAAGGAATCGGGTACGCGATGAGCAGCAGTCCCACCGGACCATGGACCTACAAGGGATCCATCATGGACGGAAACGGCCTCTCCAGCGGCAACCATCCCGGCATCATCGATTTCAAGGGGAAGTCGTACGTCTTCGGCTTCAATTACGCGATGACGAAATTTCTCGACCCAGGGACCGCACGGGAGCGGCGGTCCATCAATCTCGCCGAATTGAAGTACAACACCGATGGAACCATCCCGAAACTCCCCTTTTGGGGAAGCGCCATGCCCTCGGGTCCGGGTGTCTCCCAGGTGGGGACGCTGAATCCGTATGAAAGGATCGAAGCCGAGACCATGGCCTGGTCGAAGGGCGTAACAACCGAAGTCTCCTCCGAAGGTGGAATGGACGTCGCAAGCATCGAGAACGGGGATTACATCAAGATCAAGGGTGCCGATTTCGGCATGGGTGCGAAAACCTTCGATGTCCGAGTCGCTTCGAACACATCCGGGGGGAACCTCGAGTTGCGTCTGGACAGCGAAACAGGCAAGTTGATCGGAACCTGTGCGGTGGCTGGCACGGGCGGCTGGCAGACCTGGGCGACCAAATCCTGCGAGGTCACGGGCGCCTCTGGAATCCATGACCTCTTTCTGGTCTTCAAGGGAGGCAGTGGCTCGCTTTTCAATCTCAACTGGTGGAAGTTCACAGCGGCATCCACCACATCCATCGAAAGCACCGCGAGTAGCGCAAAGCTCGAAGATCTCAAGGTGTCGGTGGTCGCGAACGAACTCGTCCTCCAATCCGAACTTCCCCTGACAAGCGCCGCCCTCATCTCGGCCCAAGGCGAGATCAGGACCCTTGGAACTGGAAGCGACCTTCGGCTGGATATCCGCGGACGTCCTCCAGGCATCTACTTCGTTCGTGCCCATGCCGGCGGTTCGGTGCAGACCCGAAAGATCATTCTCAACTTCTGATCACATCCAAACAGAGACCGGTGAGATCCGGAGCATGTCGACGCTTGGAATCCAACTGTGCGCAACTCCGTCGACCAACCAGCATTGACCAACTGGTGCCATTTTTGTCGAATCACCAAAAATGCAGCGACGGTTTGCGATGTCAGATGGTCAGCTTGTTTCCATCTTGTCGTGAGCCTTTGACTCTTCGCTGCAAGCGCATCTGAACGGCATTGTCGCAAAGTCGTAGTGACAATGCCAGAATGGCAATGGACATGCATACGATCTTCGATTACCAGGACTACCGCGATCTCATGAAGGAGGTCTTCGAAGAGCGCAAGGCGACCTTGCCCCAGTACGGCTACCGCATGATGGCCGAGGAACTGGGCTTGGATACCAGTAACATCTATCGCATCCTGGAGAAGGAAGCGCACCTGCCTGCCCGCTGCCAGTCTCGGGCCATCGAATGCCTTGGCCTTTCCGGGCGTTCGGCGGAGTACTTCGTACTCTTGATCGCCTATGGTCGGGAGCGCAATGCCAAGGCCCGCCTCGAGATCATGGAAAATGCCCAAGCCCTGCGCGACGTCGCGCGCCGCCAAATCGCCCAGGACGAACTATCCTATTTCCGGGACTGGTGGGTCGCCGCGCTGCGTTCCATGCTAGAAGTGGTCGATGGACGCGTCATTCCCAAGGAACTTGCCAACAAGCTCAACCCGCCCGTGCCGGAGACTGAAGTCATCCGGGCCCTCGAGTTGCTGCAGGAACTAGGGCTCGTGAAGAAGGTTAGCTCCGGTCGGCTGGTCCTTGCCGATGCGCACCTCACCGCAGGGACCGAAGCGGAAAAGGTGAGCGCCGTGCGCCAATACCAGCGACAGATTCTGTCATTAGCTTCCGAATCCATGGAGCGATTCTCTCCGGACCTCCGCGACATCTCGACCCTCACCTTGACCGTGGATGCCCATTCCTTTGATGAAGTCCGCGAGATCCTGCGCGAGTGCCGCCGTCAGATCCAAAAATGCGTTGGAGACGTCCGCAGCCCCAATCGTGTCATGCAGCTCTCCATGGCATTCTTCCCCGTGTCCGACATGGAGAAGTCTTCGTGAAGTCCTTGAACCTCCTGCTGACGGCAGCCTCCCTCGGCCCTCTCCTGCTGTTTGGCTGCGGCAACGAGCGAATCTCCGGCAGTACGACCGAGACCGAAAACGTACTGACGGCCGTGGTATTCTCCGTCGATTCTCTCCTCTCCGATCAGAGCCGTTATTGGCATGTTCCGACGGCAGCGACTCTGCGTCTGGATTCCACCAACGTGAACTTCCTGCAGACCGACTCCCTGGGACGCGACCTGATCGTCGAGCAGATGGACAGCACTCCCCTGTCCTTCTCCGTCGTCTACTGGGACAAACAGGCCGCTTTGGGACGTATCCATGTCCGTCTGGACTCGCCGCAGCAGATTCCAGGATCACAGATCCGCCTGCGTTGGAAGTGCCCTTTGCAGAACCGAAGCAATCCAACATTGGTTTGGAAAGGCATTCCGGCAATTCAGGTGCTGGCGATCAACTCCGTACTCTTGGATGACTTCGAACGGGCCACCACCCGTTCGCTCCTGCCCGATTCCGCCTCCTGGTACAACGGCGCCACCGATTCGGCCACGGTTTCCGTTCCCAAGCTGGATACGGCCGGATTGGGACGGAGTGGACACGCCGTGCACATTTCATACAAGGCATCTTCAGTCACCTACCAATACGCGCTGCTTGGGATCGCCATGGGAAAAAATCCAGTCAACCTGCACAGCTTAGACTCCATGGTCGTCTGGGTACGTGGCTCGGGAAATCTGTCGATCGCCTTCGATCGATTGATCGCTGGAAACAAGGGCAAGGCCTGGCTTCACTTGACGTTAGCCTCGGGGTGGGCACGCGTCCGCATCCGTCCCCAAGACTTCGACAGCGCAAGCGTCATCGGGAACAACATCGGGTGGAATGCCGTCCGCAATTCGATCACCAACCTATCCTTCCTCGTCGCGGGTGGAAGTGAACTTTGGGTGGACGACATCCGTCTCTACGGAATCAACAAGAACGACCTGAAGTAGCGCCGGGGTTTGTCG
>Ga0302217_10000184_pt1 | contig 16317 bp, 12 predicted proteins | sample II_Fen_N3_3_FD_198779 | JGI IMG/M metagenome (GOLD analysis project Ga0302217, IMG submission 198779) | Peat permafrost microbial communities from Stordalen Mire near Abisko, Sweden - II_Fen_N3_3 | ecosystem: Environmental > Terrestrial > Soil > Wetlands > Permafrost | place: Sweden: Abisko... | reverse complement strand
GAGGATTTCCTCTTCCATGCCCATGATGAACACGTAGGGAAATTCCAGGCCCTTGGACGCATGCAAGGTCATCATCTGTACACCTTCGGCGCCGTCTTCCTCTTCCTGCTGGCGCTCAAGCATGTCGCGTAGTACCAGCTTGCCGATGGCGTCTTCGACGGTCATTTCGCCGTCTTCGTCTTTTTCCAGGGTGTTCTTCAGCGCTTCGATCAGGAGCCAGACGTTACCCATGCGGTAATCTGCGGCTTTGTCGCTGGAACTGTTGGTGCGTAGCCAGTTTTCATAGTCGATGTCCATGACCATGCTGCGCAGGGCGCTGATCGGGTCTTCGCCGGCGCACTGCTCGCGCACTTTGTCCATGAAGCGCTTGAAGCGCGACAGGCGATCGGTAAAGCGCGTGTCCAGGTGTTCGCCCAGGCCGATTTCGTCGGTGGCGGCGTACATCGAGATCTTGCGTTCGGTGGCGTAGTTGCCGAGTTTCTCAAGCGTCGTCGAACCGATTTCCCTGCGTGGGACGTTGATCACCCGCAGGAAGGCGTTGTCATCATCCGGGTTCACGATCAGCCGGAAGTAGGCCATCAGGTCTTTCACTTCCTGGCGTCCGAAAAAGCTGTTGCCGCCCGACAGACGATACGGAATCTGGTGGTGCTGCAGCTTCAGCTCGATCAACTTGGCCTGGTAGTTACCGCGATACAGGATCGCAAAGTCGCTGTAGGGCCGGTCGGTGCGCAGGTGCAGGGTCAGCAGTTCGACGGCCACGCGCTCGGCTTCGGCGTCTTCGTTGCGGCAGCGGATCACGCGGATCTCGTCGCCGTGGCCCATCTCGCTCCACAGTTGTTTTTCAAACTCGTGCGGGTTGTTCGAGATCAGTACGTTGGCGCAGCGCAGGATACGGCTGGTGGAGCGGTAGTTCTGCTCCAGCATCACCACTTTCAAGGACGGGTAGTCGACCTTGAGCAGCATCAGGTTTTCCGGGCGTGCACCGCGCCAGGCGTAGATCGACTGGTCGTCGTCACCCACCACGGTGAACTGGTTGCGCTTGCCGATCAGCAACTTCACCAGCAGGTACTGGCTGGCGTTGGTGTCCTGATATTCGTCCACCAGCAGGTAGCGCACCTTGTTCTGCCACTTTTCGAGGATATCGGCGTGTTCCTGGAACAGCTTGACCGGCTGCAGGATCAGGTCGTCGAAGTCCACCGCGTTGAACGCCTTGAGTGTGCGCTGGTAGTGGGTGTAGACGATGGCGGCGGTCTGTTCCTTGGGGTTGCGCGCGTTTTCCAGGGCTTCGGCGGGCAGGATCAGGTCGTTTTTCCAGGCGCCGATCATGTTCTTGATCTCGTCGACGCCATCGTCGCCCGCGTATTCCTTCTGCATGATGTCGGTCATCAGGGCCTTGACGTCGGTCTCGTCGAAGATCGAGAAGCCTGGCTTGTAGCCCAGCCGTACATGCTCCTTGCGGATGATGTTCAGCCCCAGGTTGTGGAAGGTACACACCGTGAGGCCACGGCCTTCGCCACCCTTGAGCAGGGTGGCGACACGCTCTTTCATTTCCCGCGCCGCCTTGTTGGTAAAGGTCATGGCGACGATGTACTGGGCGCGGATGCCGCAGTTCTGGATCAAGTGCGCGATCTTACGGGTGATCACGCTGGTCTTGCCGGAGCCAGCACCGGCGAGCACCAATAGAGGGCCGCCGACGTAGTTCACGGCTTCTTGCTGCCGGGGATTGAGTCGGGACATACAGAGTCAGGGAGTCATTGTTCAAAAGGGCGGGCATTTTAACAGGCTGGCAAGATTCTGCTGCCTTGGATCGACGGTGTGACGTACCACTCGATCTAAATTTGCCGCTTTTGTTACTTTGCCGCAGGATGTGCGGGTATTTGCGACTATTGTGCGCATTGTAGGTATTTGATAAACATTATCATTGGTGGTTGCTAGGCCGCACGTCATAATGCCCGCCGCCAACGAAATCTTGCAGAGTCTAGGGAGCTAGCTTGTCTACGCCTGTCGAACCCTTGCGTTTGCTGCTGCTGGCCGATGCGCCTGAGTGGGCAGCATTGTTGCGCGAGTGCCTGGTGCCGATGGGCGATGGGGCGGTGCTGATCAGCGCGCCCAACTGGGACTCGGTGAGTCGTCTGTTCGAGGACGACCACAGCGCCGTGCTGTTGACCACGCCCAACTTGCAACCCGGCCCGGGCCGGTGCAGCTTGCCGTGCGTGTTGTTGCTGGAACTGGAGCCACTGGTGGCGCCCCTGGGGGTCAGTGACTGGCTGGTCGGTCATGCCATGGACACCGCCACCCTGCGCCGCTGCCTGCGCCACGTGCGCGAGCGCGGCGTGCTGGAAAATACCCTGCAGCGCCTGGCCGAACAAGACCCGCTGACCGGCATCGCCAACCGCCAGGGCTTCCAAACCCTGCTGGCTGCGCGCCTGGCAGACAACGAAGGTCGCGGCCTGGCCCTGGGTCACCTGGACCTCGACAACTTCCGCCACGCCAACGATGCCCTCGGCCACCAGGCCGGCGACCGGCTGATCCTGCAAGTGGTCTCGCGGCTCAAGAGCCAGCTCGAAGCCGGCGACCAGTTGGCACGCCTGGGCAGCGATGAGTTTGCCTTGCTGATCGACACCCGCCGCGCTCCCCAGCGTGCCGAATGGATGGCCGAGCGCATCACCGAAGCCATGGCCGAACCGTATTGGGTGGATGGCGAAAGCCTGCTGATCGGTTGCAGCCTGGGCGTCGCGCACGCCCGCGCGCGTGCCGGCGCCGACCCGCTGATGTGGCATGCCCATATCGCCATGCAGCAAGCCAAGAGCACCCAGGGCTGCACCTTTCATATCTTCAACGAGCGCATCAATCGCAACGCCCGCAGCCTGGCCGATCTGGAAAGTGAATTGCGCCGAGCGCTGCGTCGCGACGAACTGGAACTGCATTACCAACCCCGCCTCGACCTGGACGACGGCCATATCGTCGGCCTCGAAGCGCTGGTGCGCTGGCGTCATGGCGAGCGCGGCCTGTTGCCGCCCAGCGAATTCGTGCCCCTGGCCGAACAGAGTGGGCTGATTGTACCGCTGGGTTACTGGGTGATTTCCCGGGCCCTGCGCGACATGCAGGACCTGCGCGAACGTGGCCTGCCGCCGCTGCATATGGCGGTCAACCTGTCGTTCCGCCAGTTCCAGGACAGCCAATTGCTTTCGACCCTCAGCCGGCTGATTACCGAGCGCGGGGTGGATGCGCAATGGCTGGAATTCGAGCTGACCGAAACCGCCGTGATGCGCCGCAGTGATCTGGTCAAGCAGACCATGGACGCCCTCGGTCGCCTCGGTGTGCGCTTTTCCCTCGACGACTTCGGCACCGGCTTCTCATCGTTTGTACACCTCAACAGCCTGCCGATTGCCTTGTTGAAAATCGACAAGAGTTTTGTCGGCGGCATGGAAGAGCGCGAAGAAAACCGCAAGCTGGTTCACGCCATGATCAACCTGGCCCACAACCTGAATCTGGAAGTGGTGGCCGAAGGCGTAGAAACCGCGGAGCAGTTGGCGCTGTTGCGTTTGTTTGGTTGCGACCAGGCCCAGGGGTACCTGATCAGCAAACCGCTGCCGTTGCCGGAGCTGGTGGACTACCTGACGTTTGGCAAGGACCAGCAGGCTTTATTGGGCTAGCTCATCCTCTATTTGCCAACCCGATCAACTGTGGGAGCGGGCTTGCTCGCGATAGCGGTGGATCAGTCGACAGACTCGGTGACTGCCACTGCGTGATCGCGAGCAAGCCCACTCCCACATTTCAACCGCGTAAGACTTCTAGTCGGTCTGCGCGGCATGGAATGAGCGTTGAGCGTCTGGCTCGTGCCGAATCATGCGCTTGATCTTCGCCTCAAACGCCCAGGTCAGGCTCACCGCCGCGCAGGCCAGGCCCAGCGCGAGGCCCCACCACACGCCGGTTGGCCCCCAACCCAGGGTGAAGGCCATCATCCAGGCCGCCGGCGCGCCGATCAGCCAATAGCAACCCAGGCCCACCAGGAAGGTGGTCTTGGCGTCCTTGAGCCCACGGATGCAGCCCATGGCGATGGTCTGCACGCCGTCGAACAGTTCGAACCAGGCCGCCACGGCCAGCAGGCTGACGGCGAGCACGATCACCTCGTGGAATGCCGGGTCGTTATGGTCGAGGAATAGCCCGATCAGCGGATCGGAATACAGCCACAGCACCGCGGCAAATCCCAACATCACCGCAGCGCCAAAGCCGATGCCGACACGCCCCGCCATGCGCGCCTGCAGCAGTTGCCCGGCGCCATAGTGCTGGCCGATGCGCATGGTCACCGCGTAGGACATTCCCGCTGGCACCATGAACGCCACCGAGACGATTTGCAGCGCGATCTGATGCGCCGCCAATTGCGTACTGCCCATGGTGCCCATGCACAGCGCTGCAAAGGCAAACAACCCGACTTCCACCGCGTAGGTGCCGCCAATCGGCAGACCCAGGCGCCACAACTCGCGCAAGTATCGGGTGTTCAGACGCAACAGGCCTGCGCTCAGCGGGTAGGCCGAGTACGCGCGGTTACTGCGGATGTACCACATCAGCGCCAGCGCCATGCCATTGGCGACGATTGCCGTGACCAGGCCGATGCCCATCAAGCCGAGTTTTGGCAGACCGAACATGCCCTCGATCAACGCGTGGTTGAGCAGGTAGTTGACCAGCGTGCCGCCGAGGCTGATCACCATCACCGGTGTGGCCTTGCCGATGGCGCTGGTGAAGCCGCGCAAGGCCATGAAGCTCAGATAGCCGGGCAGGGCGAACGGCAGGATGGTCAGGAATTGTCCCGCCGCATCCACGTTGGTCTCGGTCTGGCCGAACATCAGCAGCACCGGCTTGAGGTTCCACAGCAGCACCGCCGCCGCCAAGGCCATCAGCCAGGCGAGCCACAGCCCGGCCTGGGTCAGGCGGGTGGCGCCGTCGATGTCGCCCGCGCCGTGGCGGATGGCAACCAGGGTGCCCACGGCGGCAATCACGCCGATGCAGAAAATCGCCACGAACGAGTAGCTCGCCGCGCCCAGGCCACCGCCGGCCAGGGCCTCGGGGCTCAGGCGGGCCATCATCAGGGTGTCGGTCAGCACCATCAGCATGTGCGCCAACTGTGAGGCAATCAGCGGCCCCGCCAGCCGCAGAATGGCCCAGAGTTCGGTACGTGCCGGATGTTGGATGCTCATCACGTTCAAATTCTCGGAAGATTCGGAAAAGGCTGATTCTCGGCGCTCTCAGCCCATTGCACAAAGGGATAAAAGCGATTGCTCGCATGATTAAAACTCATGCTTGATTGATTCTGGTAGGGTTTCGGCATTGTGCTGTCGGAGCTTTCCTTATGTCTCGTCGTCTTCCTCCGCTTTATGCCCTGCGGGCCTTTGAAGCCGCTTCCCGGCACAACTCCTTCACCCGTGCAGCGCAGGAACTGTCCATCACTCAAAGTGCGGTGAGCCGGCATATCCGCACCCTTGAAGAGCATTTCGCCTGCCGCCTGTTCCAGCGCAGCGGTCGCAACCTGCAACTCACCGAAGCCGCGCGCCTGCTGCTGCCTGGGGTGCGTGAGGGCTTTGCCGCGCTGGAGCGGGCCTGCCACACCCTCAACGCCGAAGATGACATTTTGCGCATGAAGGCCCCCTCGACCCTGACCATGCGCTGGCTGTTGGCGCGGCTCAGTCGTTTCCGGCATTTGCAGCCGGGTAACGAAGTACAGCTCACCAGCGCGTGGATGAGCGTGGATGAAGTGGATTTCAACCAGGAGCCTTTCGATTGCGCAGTGTTGTTGAGCAACGGGCACTTTCCGGCGGATTGGGACGCCAGTTACCTGTTCCCGGAGCTGTTGATTCCAGTCGGTGCGCCCAACTTGTTGAGCGACGGCCCGTGGGACGTCAATCGCCTGGCAAGCGCCGAGTTGCTGCACCCCACGCCCGATCGCCGCGACTGGCGTAGCTGGCTGGAGCGCATGGGGCTGTCTGCCCAGGTGTCGCTCAAGGGCGGGCAGGTGTTCGATACCCTGGAATTGGGCATGATCGCCGCCGCACGGGGTTATGGAGTGTCCATGGGCGATCTGCTGATGGTCGCCGAAGACGTGGCCCAAGGGCGCCTGAGCCTGCCGTGGCCAACCGCTGTCGCCAGTGGGGAAAATTATTACCTGGTGTGGCCGAAAACCCGCCCGGGCGGCGAGCGCCTGCGTCGGCTGGCAGAGTTTCTGCAAGGCGAAGTGCAGGCCATGGTCTTGCCCGTCGTCGAACGTCTCGATTGAAGCGCTTCAGTGTGAGCTAGCAATCGTTTGCGTTTCGCTCAAGTATTGCCAGCGTCCGCCGAAGTAGGTGTGTTGGAATTGTCGTGCACCAACGAATCTCACTAGAAAATTTGCCGAGCAACGCTATGAGATCAGGATGATCCTGGCCTCGGCCAGGAGCTGTCATGTCTCAACCTCGTGCTCGGATCGCCTCCCAGTTAGGCTTAGCGTTAGCCGTGATTCTGGCTGTCGTTATCAGCGGCAGTACTGTTTTTGCCTTGCGTTCCCTCGACTCCGCCAACCTCGATACCCGGGAAGAACACCTGGCCAGCGAGGCGCGCCTGCTGGCCGACCAACTCAGTACGTTCCACGGCACCTTGCGCGAGAGCACTCAGCGTTTGAGCGGGCTGTTTGAAAAGCGCTTCAGCGCCGGCTTGAGTGTGCAGGCGGATCAACCGGTCGCCGTGGCTGGCGTGCAGACCCCGAGCCTGTACCTGGGCAAGGCGCTGCTGAACAACAACTTCGATGGCGTCGACGAGTTCAAACAGATGTCCGGCGGCGTGGCCACGGTGTTCGTGCGCAGCGGCGATGACTTTATCCGTATCAGCACCTCCTTGACCAAACAGGATGGCAGCCGTGCCATCGGCACCGTACTGGATCGCCAGGGGCCGGCCTACTCGCGGGTGGTCGGCGGGCAGACCTATATCGGCCGCGCCGTGCTGTTCGATCGCTCCTACATGACCCAGTACAGCCCGGTGCGCGACGCCAGCGGCAAGGTCATTGCGGTGCTGTTCATCGGCTTCGACTATACCGATGCGCAGAACGCCCAGTTCGACAACCTCAAGCGCTTCCGCATCGGCCAGACCGGCTCGCTGGCGCTGCTCGATGAGCAGAAACACTGGCTGGTGGCGCCAGCCGGGGTGCAGGCGCCGGACCAGTCTGTTCCAGTGATGCTGGACCTGGCCAAGACACCCGGCAAGGGCCGCTTCTGGAGCGACAAGCTCGAAGATTTCTACAGCGTCTCGGTGCCGTTTGACGGCGGCCCCTGGGCGGTAGTGGCGAGCATGCCGAAAGCCGAGATCCGCGCGGTCACGTGGTCGGTGGGCACTCGCCTGGTGATCGGCAGCCTGCTGGCGATGCTGCTGGCGGTGGGCGCGACGGTGTGGTTGTTGCGCAGCAAACTGGCGCCCTTGAGTGACCTGGTACGCCAGGCCGAAGCCTTGGGCGCCGGTGATTTGAGCGCCCGCCTGAACGTGTCCAGCCATGACGAGATCGGCCAACTGGCGCGCAGCTTCAACCAGATGGGAGAAGCGTTGTCGACCATGGTGTCGCACATCCGCAAGGCCTCCGAAGAAGTCAACGGCCGTGCCCAGGCGTTGTCCGGTTTGTCCGGTGGTGCCTATGAGGGCATGGAGCAGCAGTCTGGCGAGATCACCAGCATGGCCGGCGCGGTGGAAGAGTTCAGCGCCACCTCGCTGAACATCGCCGACAACATGGGCAACACCGAACGCATGGCCCAGGAAAACGCCCAGCAGACGCGCATCGGCCGCAACTCGATGGCGCAGGCCTCGTCGTCCCTGGAACACATCGCCACCGCCCTGAACAGCACGGCCACGGTGATTAACACCCTCGGCCAGCGCTCTCAGGAAATCGGCGGCATCGTCGGCGTGATCACCTCGATCGCCGAACAGACCAACCTGCTGGCGCTCAACGCTGCCATCGAAGCCGCCCGCGCCGGTGAGCAAGGCCGTGGGTTTGCCGTGGTTGCTGACGAAGTGCGCAACCTGGCTTCACGCACCCGCCAGGCCACCGATGAAATTTCCGGGATGATCCAAAGCATCCAGCAGGAAACCGGTAACGCCATCAGCACCATGGAGCAGGGCAATGCGCTGATGCAAGAAGGCCTGTCACGCAACGCCGACGTGGCGTCGGCCCTGGCACGCATCGACGAGCAAAGCCGCTCGGCCGGGCAGCAATTCGCCGCGATCACCACCGCCACCCAGGAGCAGAGCAGCACGGCGACGTTGCTGAGCAGCAATCTGCAGAGCATTGCGCTGGCCAACAGCGAGCAACGCCAAGTGGTGTCGAACCTGGCGATTACCGCCAAGGAGCTGGAGACGCTGGCGGCTGGCTTGCGCCAAGAGGTCGACCGGTTTCGTTGAAGGCGCGCCTGGAACGGCTAGCGCGCTTTGAGCGCGTTAGCCAGGCGCAGCATGGCGGTTTCGATTTCATGGGCGGTCAAGGACGAATAGCCCAATAGCCATCCCTGTTTCGTTGCGGCACCGGCATACAGCCGGCTGAGGCCGGCCAGTTGCACGCCCGCGTTGGCGGCCTGGCGGATGGTTTTTTCTTCCGACCAACCTTCATGCAGCACGCAAGGGATTTGCAGCCCGCCCTGGGGCCGGCACGCCGTGACCACATCGCGCAGGTGCTTGCCGATGGCGTCGAGCATGATGGCTTGGCGCCCGGCGTAGAGTTTGCGCATCGCACGGACATGGGCGTTGTAATGACCGTCCTCCATAAAGCGCGCCAGCGTCAGTTGCAGGATCTGCGGGGTGTGGCCGTCCATCATGCTGCGCGCGTAGGTGAAGGCCTTGACCAGTTCAGGGGGCAGCACCATGTAGCCCATGCGCAGGCCGGGGAACAGGGTCTTGCTGAAGGTGCCGAGGTACAGCGTGCGCTGATACTTGTCCAGGCCCTGCACACAGGCCGTGGGTTTGCCGTCGTAGTGAAACTCGCTGTCGTAGTCATCTTCGATGACCCATTTGCCTTTTTCCGCAGCCCAGTTGATCAACTCAAGGCGCCGTTCCAGGGGTAGCGTGGCGCCGGTCGGGTATTGATGCGAGGGCGTGACATACACGCACGTGGCGCCGCTGCGGTCGGCGTGCAGCAGGTCGGTGCGGATGCCCGATTCATCGACATCGATCGGCACGACCTTGGCCTCGGCGGTTTCGAAGGCCTTCCTGGCGCCGTAGTAGCCCGGGTTCTCCAGCAGGATCGGTTTGCCGACGTCCACCAGCAACTGCGCGCACAGAAACAGCGCCTGGCGCGTACTGCTCAGCACCAGGACCTGGTCGGGCGAGCACTTGGCCCCACGCTCAAGGGTCAAATAGGTGGCGATGGCTTTGCGTAACGACTCGGCTCCTTGTGGGTCGCCGTGCAACAGCACGCTGCTGCGATAGTCCTTCATCACCTGGCGCTGCAGGCGCTCCCAGACGTCGGTCGGGAACGAGCGGGTTTCGGGCAGGCCCGTGGCAAATGCCTTGATCACCTGTTGGTCGGCCACGCCGCCGCTGTCGAGGATCATCCGCCCGCGCTGGCTCAAGCCGGCACCGGGAGCTGCCTGGCTGGTTTTGACGGCCTGCGCCTTGATGCGGCGGCGCGAGGCGCCGCGCAATTCGGTGCCGATGGCCTCGCACACGTAACTGCCGGAGCCCTCGCGCCGCACGATAAAACCATCGCGCTGCAACTGCACGTAGGCGTTCTCCACCGTGTCGCGCGCGATCCCCAATGACTTCGCCAACACCCGCGTCGCCGGCAGCTTCAGGCCGGGTGCCAGCGCGCCGTCGAGGATCAAGGCGCGCAGTGCGCGTTGAATTCGCTGGTGCAGACCCAACCGCTGGAATTGCGCATCGTTGAGGCGCATTTGCAGGGTTTCCAGCTCGAAGGTTTTCGCCATGCGGTCTGCCTTGTCTTGAAGAATTGGCTGGTATTAGCAGGCCAGTCTATCCGTAGACTTCGACCTGCGCCACGGCCTTCACGCCGGCCAATGGCCGATCACGCGAGGCTCAACCCCTCGTCTGGCAAGGAGCTAAGTACCTATGTCTTCGTCAATATCGCCGTCGTCGCTGCGCCTGCGCGACCTGTTCCACCCCATCGTGGCTGGGCTGATTTCGGTCATCGTCAATTATGGCGGCACGTTCATTCTGGTCTTCCAGGCCGCCAAGGTGGCTGGGCTGAGTCCCGAGCTGACCGCTTCGTGGGTCTGGTCGGTGTCGATCGGTGTGGGGGTGACCGGGCTGTTTCTCAGTTGGGTGAGCCGTGAACCGATCATCACCGCCTGGTCGACCCCCGCTGCGGCGTTTTTGGTGGTCGCGCTGTCTGCCACGCCTTACGCCGAGGCGGTCGGCGCGTACATCGTTTCAGCCGTGGCGTTTGTGCTGCTGGGGCTGTCCGGCTGTTTCGAAAAAGTCATCCGGCTGATTCCGCCAGGCATCGCGGCGGCCATGCTGGCGGGGATTCTGCTGCAGTTCGGTATCGGCGCGTTTGGTGGCATGAGCCTCGACCCTGTGTTGGTCGGGTTGCTGATCGCCGCTTACGTTGGGCTCAAGCGGTTTACCGCGCGCTACGCCGTCGTCGGGATTCTGGTGCTGGGTTTGGGATTCCTGCTGGTGCAGGGGCGGGTGGACTTGTCGGGCCTGTCCCTGCAACTGGCGGCGCCGGTATTCACCCGGCCCGAGTTTTCGCTCAATGCGTTGCTCAGTGTGGCGCTGCCGCTGTTTCTGATCACGCTAACGGGCCAGTACATGCCGGGCATGCTGGTGTTGCGTAACGATGGTTTCAAGACCAGCGCCAACCCGATCCTGACAGTGACCGGGCTGGGGTCGCTGTTGATGGCGCCGTTCGGCTCGCACGCATTCAACGTCGCGGCGATCACGGCGGCCATCTGCACGGGCAAGGAAGCCTCGGAGGACCCGTCCAAGCGCTGGGTCGCCGGAGTTGCCGCTGGGGTGTTCTACATCCTCGTCGGGGTGTTCGGGGTGACGCTGGCCGCCGTATTCATGGCGTTCCCGCCGGCGTTCATCACCACGCTGGCCGGCTTGGCCCTGCTGGGCACCATCGGCGCCAGCCTGGCCAACGCCATGGCGGACGTCAGGTCGCGTGAAGCCGCGCTGATCACCTTTCTGGCGTGCGCCGCCAACATCAACCTGCTCGGAATCGGTGGGGCGTTTTGGGGGTTGGTGATCGGATTGGCCGCGTATGCGCTGCTCAACGGCCGCTTGCCACGTCGTCGTGCGGCGGTTTCCGAGGCGGTGACGATGGCCAAGGAGGCGGCCCAATGATGCGCGCCGAAGCGCAAGCCAGCGCCACCCTGCATGCGCGTCACGGGCGTTACCCGCAGGCCACCAGCGTGGAGGATTTTCGGCGCAATCTGGCGGCCGTACAGCAACGTATCGCCGCTGCCTGCGAGGGGCCGAGGCGCTGGATCGTCGCCTGCACATTGAAGGGCGGCAACTGGATGTGTTCGTGCAGGTGAACACCTCCGGGGAAGCCAGTAAATACGGCCTGGTGCCGCACGCCGTCGCGGACTTTCTGCAGGCCCTGCCGGCGTTCCCGGCCTTGCGCGCTCGCGGGCTGATGACGCTGGCGCTGTTCTCGGCCGACGTGGCCCGCGTGCGCCCGCGCCATGCCGGATGCCTGCTACTGGCCGAGCGCCAATCACCCGTCAACGACCTGATTTTCCCAGCAAGGACCTGTTCATCATGTACGACTCAACATTGACGCTTGAAGCCTTCGACCCGCAGTTGTGTGAGGCGATTCATAACGAGGAGCGCCGCCAGGAAGACCATGTCGAGCTGATCGCTTCCGAAAACTACGCCAGCCCGCTGGTCATGCGCATCCAGAGCACGGTATTGACCAACAAATACGCCGAGGGTTATCCCGGCAAGCGCTACTACAGCGGGTGCGAATACGTCGATGTGGCCGAGCGCTTGGCCATCGAACGGGTCAAGGCCCTGTTCGACTGCGATTACGCCAACGTGCAGCCCCATGCAGGGGCCCAGGCAAACGCTGCGGTGTTCCTGGCCTTGATCAACCCCGGCGATACGGTGATGGGCATGAACCTGGCTCAGGGCGGTCACCTGACCCACGGCAATCCCTCTAACTTTTCGGGCCGGCATTACCACATCGTGCCTTACGGGCTCGACCCGCAGACGGGCTTGCTCGACTACGACGAGATGGAGCGCATTGCCGTGAAAACGCAGCCGAAGATGCTGATCGGTGGGTTCTCTGCCTACTCGCGGTACAAAGACTGGGCACGCATGCGGGCGATTGCCGACAAGGTTGGTGCGATTTTCTGGGTCGACATGGCTCACGTCGCCGGGCTGGTCGCTGCTGGCGAATACCCGGACCCGTTGCCGCACGCCCATGTGGTCACCAGCACCACGCACAAGACCTTGCGTGGCCCTCGGGGCGGGTTGATTTTGTCCAAGGGCCAGGACGCAGCGTTTTACAAAAAGCTCGATTCGGCGGTATTCCCGGGTGTTCAGGGCGGGCCGTTGATGCATCAGATCGCGGCCAAGGCGGTGGCCTTCAAGGAAGCCTTGAGGCCCGAGTTCAAAACCTACCAGGCCCAGGTCGTGGTCAACGCGCGAGCCATGGCTGCCGTGTTGCAGCGGCGCGGTTACACGATTGTCTCGGGTGGCACCGATAACCACATGATGCTGATCGACCTGTCCGACCGGCCCTACACCGGCAAAGACGCCGATGCGGCTCTGAGCAACGCCGGCATCACCGCCAACAAGAATTCGGTGCCCAACGATCCGCGCTCACCCTTTGTCACCTCGGGGCTGCGCATCGGCACGCCCGCCGTCACGACCCGCGGTTTCGGCGTGTTCGAGTGCGAGCAACTGGCCGGTTGGCTGTGCGATGTACTGGACGCCCTGGAGCACGGTGAAAGCGAGAGCGTTGCGCATCAGGTGCGTGAACAGGTGATTGCACTGTGCCGCCGTCACCCGGTTTATCGCTGATTTTTTATTTCTAACCGTTTGCGCAGTCGACTTGGCTGGAGGCCGAGGGCCGGTATTGCAGGGCTTCGGCAATGTGGCGGCGGCCGATAGTGTCGGCGCGTTCCAGATCTGCCAGGGTGCGGGCGACCTTGAGCAGGCGGTGGGCTGCTCGAAGCGACAGGGTCAAGCGCTCGCAGGCGCTTTCCAGCCAGGCTTCGTCCGGTTTGGACAGCGCACAATGCTGGCGCAACCCCGGTAGATCCAGGAACGCATTGGCGCAGCCCTGGCGCTGATGCTGACGTTCCCGTGCGTGGGCAACCAGTGCCGAGGCGGTGGACGTGTTGTCGCCGGGCTGCGGGGCTGGGTTCAGCGCGGTGATTTCGCGGGCGACTGTCAGGTGCAGGTCGATCCGGTCCAGCAACGGCCCGGAGAGTTTGTTGCGGTAGCGCTGGACCTGCTCCGGCGTACAGCGACAGCGCGCGCTGGGGTCGCCCATGTAACCGCAAGGGCAGGGGTTCATCGCGGCGACCAGTTGAAAGCGCGCCGGGAAACTCACGCGGTCGCGGGCGCGGGAGATCACGATATGCCCCGACTCCAGCGGCTCGCGCAAAACCTCCAGCACCTTGCGATCAAACTCCGGCAGCTCATCCAGGAACAGCACCCCATGGTGGGCCAGGGTGATTTCCCCCGGTTGCGGCTTCGACCCGCCGCCCACCAGCGCCGGGCCTGAGGCCGAATGGTGTGGCTGGCGAAACGGCCGGTGGGGCCAATGGCTCAGTGGCGCCAGGCTGACCACGGATTGAATCGCGGCGACTTCCAGCGCTTCGTGTTCACTCAGCGGCGGTAGCAAACCCGGCAGGCGGCTGGCGAGCAAGGTCTTGCCGGTGCCGGGCGGCCCGCTGAACAGCAGGTTATGCGCGCCTGCCGCAGCGATCAGCAGCGCGCGTTTGGCGGCGAATTGGCCCTGGACTTCGCTGAGGTCCGGGTAGGGCTTGTTCAAGTACTGCAAACCGTCAGACTTGAAGGGCTCGATCGGTACTTGCCCATTCAGGTGCGCTACCACCTGCAGCAGGTGGTCCACTGCAATCACCTTCAACCCCGACGCCAGGCAGGCCTCTTCGGCATTCGCCCGAGGCACGATCACGCTGCGCCCGGCCTTGCGCGCCGCGAGCGCCGCCGGCAACACGCCTTTCACCGCGCGTACCTCGCCCGATAGCGCCAATTCCCCCAGGCACTCCACGTCATCGAGCATCAGCGCTGGCACCTGCACGCTCGCCGCGAGAATCCCGAGGGCAATCGCCAGGTCAAAACGCCCGCCGTCCTTGGGCAGGTCGGCGGGCGCGAGGTTGAGGGTGATGCGACGGGCCGGGTATTGCAGCGCTGAATTGAGGATGGCACTGCGCACGCGGTCCTTGCTTTCCTTGACGGCGGTTTCCGGCAAACCCACCAGCGTGAGCGATGGCAGACCATTGGCCATATGCACTTCGACGCTGACGGCAGGGGCTTCGACGCCGATCTGGGCGCGGCTGTGGACGATGGCGAGGGACATGCTCATTCCTTGAAAGGGCGGGCCGCTTCCTGCGGTTTTTCAAGGGTAGACGAGGTGGGGAAGAGCGAGGCGGGGGAGGTTTTACAGAACGTATCCGGAGAGTGACGCAGAACGAGTGTGTGGGCTGGCTTGCCTGCGATATAGGCGGTTAGGTGTGTCAGAGGGACCGAGTCGATCCCATCGCAGGCAAGCCAGCGCCTACATTGACCGGGGTTTATTCAGCGGCTGCCGGGGTCAACCGCGCTTCCAGCTCCGCCACCTTCGCCTCCAGGCTTTCCAGGCGCGCTCGGGTGCGGGCCAGTACCACCATTTGGCTGTCGAATTCTTCCCGGCTGACCAGGTCGAGCTTGCTGAAGCCGCTTTGCAGCAACGCCTTGAACTGGCTTTCGATTTCATTGCGGGGCAGCGGGGTGTCGCCGCTGAACAGGCGGGAGGCGTGGCCGCTCAGGGCGTCGAGGAGGTCTTTGGGCGCGAGCATGGGAAATCTTCCGGAAAACTGTTGGCGGACAGTGTATCACGCAGCGTCTATAGTCATTTTCACGGACTCACGCGCACGCTTTTCGCGCATGGGGTCGCACGGTGATGCACCCTTTTCGTGCGCATTGCATTCGCCAGACGGCCCCGCAGGTCGGCGCAGCTAGGCAAAGGACTGATTTCAATGATTTTTACGGAGCTGGCAAGGTTTCTGCTTAGACGAACATGACCCATGCACTGATGCAGTCGCTGTGACGAATGCAGTGCGCCGACGGATCAGGGGTACAGGTTTCGTCACCAGTGGTTCGCTGGCGTCGCAATGGCAACTGCTCTTGCGACGACGCGTTACAAAGCCAGGCGCTGCGCTTAGACTTGAGACGGGTTTGTTTTCCTGGGGCAAGTCCACCAATTCGGGAGAGAGTTTTCATGAAGCTAGTCACTGCCATCATCAAGCCGTTCAAGTTGGACGATGTGCGCGAGTCGTTGTCCGAGATCGGCGTGCAGGGCATTACCGTCACTGAAGTCAAAGGCTTCGGTCGGCAGAAGGGTCACACCGAGCTGTATCGTGGCGCGGAGTATGTGGTCGATTTCCTGCCAAAGGTGAAGATTGATGTCGCCATTGACGACAAGGATCTCGACCGGGTTATCGAGGCGATAACCAAGGCCGCCAACACCGGCAAGATCGGTGACGGCAAGATCTTCGTGGTCAATCTGGAACAGGCGATTCGCATCCGTACCGGCGAAACCGATACCGACGCAATCTAAGCCGCCACAAACCCAACGCCCCAGGAGAAAACAATATGACTCTGCGTAAATTCGCAGGGCTAGGAGCCCTGTTGTCCATCGTAATGCCCGGCCTGGCCATGGCGGCAGATCCGGTGGCGACTCCAGTCCTCAACTCCGGCGATACCGCCTGGATGTTGACCTCGACAGCCCTCGTGCTGTTCATGACCATTCCCGGCCTCGCGCTGTTCTACGGCGGCATGGTTCGGTCGAAAAACATTCTTTCCGTGATGATGCAGTGCTTCGCCATTACCGGTCTGATCAGCGTCCTGTGGGTCATTTATGGCTACAGCATCGCGTTCGACACCACCGGCATGGAACAAGGCGTCATCAACTTCAACTCGTTCTTTGGCGGCATGGGCAAGGCGTTCCTCGCCGGCATCACCCCTGCCAGCCTGACCGGCCCAGCGGCTCTGTTCCCTGAGGCGGTGTTCGTCACCTTCCAGATGACCTTCGCCATCATCACCCCGGCGCTGATCGTCGGTGCCTTCGCCGAGCGGATGAAGTTCTCCGCGATGCTGGTTTTCATGGGC
>Ga0302217_10000182_pt1 | contig 16368 bp, 13 predicted proteins | sample II_Fen_N3_3_FD_198779 | JGI IMG/M metagenome (GOLD analysis project Ga0302217, IMG submission 198779) | Peat permafrost microbial communities from Stordalen Mire near Abisko, Sweden - II_Fen_N3_3 | ecosystem: Environmental > Terrestrial > Soil > Wetlands > Permafrost | place: Sweden: Abisko... | reverse complement strand
GCACCGCCGTGCTCCAGAATGTACTGCAGCGCCAACGGCCCGAGGTTGAAACTCAGCGCGGCGCGGGCCTTGTCGGGCAGGGCGGCGTCATGCTGCTGGCGAAACCCCGGGCCCCAATCGATATACACGTATGGGGTCGGCTTGCTCACCAGTTGCACCAGGATCAGTTTTTCTTCCAGCACCTGCTCCACTTGCAGCCCCGGCCAGTACTGCGGCTGGAACACCAGTGCAGCGTCGATCACACCCAGTTCCAATTGGCGCAGCAGGTATTCGCCTTCACGGATTTCCGTGCGCAGCGCATGCCCCGGGATATGTTCGCGCAAGGCCTTCGCCCAGCCGAGCATCAACGGGTTGCACAGGCTGACCTCGCCGCCGATATGCAGCACATTGCGATAGCCCTCGGGCAATGGCAGGTCGCGGCGCGCGGCTTCCCAGGTTTGCAGCAACTGGTTGGCGTACACCACAAAGGCCTCGCCGTCGGCGGTCAAGCGCGCACCGGCGCGGTTGCGCACAAACAGCGTGCTGCCCAGCTGGCTTTCGAGGTTCTTCACGCGTGCGGTGATGGCGGTCTGGGTGACGTGCAGTTTCTCGGCCGCCGCGGCCAGGCTGCCGCAGCGGGTGATTTCGAGGAAAGTGCGTGCCAGTTCGATGTCCATGAAGCCCCCGGGGATGAATGGGGGCCTATTGTAGTGGAATGCGATCAAGAACTGTGGGAGGGGGCTTGCTCCCGATTGCAGTGTGTCAGTTGACCGAGCGGGTTCTGGCACACCCTCATCGGGAGCAAGCCCCCTCCCACAGTTGGATCTACGCTGCTCCGGTGATCGGGGCTGGCAGATGATCGGTAGGGAATGCCTTGGCATATGCCTGGCAAACCCGCAACACCGTCTCATCGGCAAACCGCGCCGCCACCACGTGCAACCCCACCGGCAAGCCATTCGCCGCCAGCCCGCACGGTACCGACGCGGCCGGCTGCTGGGTCAGGTTGAAGGGGTAGGTAAACGGCGTCCACTCCATCCATTCCTGCATCCCGGAACCTGGCGGTACGTTGTGCCCGACCTCGAACGCGGTGATCGGCATCATCGGCGACACCAGCACATCGTAGTGCTCATGGAACGCCGCCATCCGCGCCACCAGCGCTGCCCGTGCTTCGAGGGCCGCGCTGAAATCGTCCAGGCTCAAGCGCTCGCCGCGCTGTGCGATGCGCAGCAGGCCGGGGTCGAGCAGGTGTTTTTGCGCGTCGCTCATCGGGCCGGTCAGGCGGGCGGCGCCGGCCGCCCACAAGGTGCTGAACACCTCCAGCGGGTCGCTGAAGCCTGGGTCGATCTGTTCGACATGGGCGCCCAACTGCACCAGACCCGCCACCGCCTCGGCGACTACCTTGGCCACTTGCGGGTCGACGTCCACGTAACCGAAGGTGGGGCTGTAGGCGACGCGCAGGCCTTTCAGGTCCGCTGCGTCCGACAACCAGGGCGTGGTCCTCGGCGCGCCGATCAAGCCGTCCCGCGCATCCGGTTGTGCGACGGTTTGCAGCATCAACACGCTGTCTTCCACGGTGCGGGTCATCGGCCCCAGGTGCGACAGGATCGTCATCGAACTGGCTGGCCACTGCGGCACATAGCCGAAGGTCGGCTTGATGCCGAAGGTGCCGGTAAACGCACAGGGAATCCGGATCGAACCGCCGGCATCGCTGCCCTGGTGCAACACCCCCAGATTCAACGCCGCCGCCGCACCCGCGCCGCCGGATGAGCCTCCCGTGGTCATGCGCGTGTCCCACGGGTTGCGGGTGATGCCGTACAGCGGGTTGTCGGTGACGCCTTTCCAGCCGAATTCCGGGGTGGTGGTCTTGCCCAGCAGCACCGCGCCGGCCTTGCGCATCAGGGCCGGGAAGGGCGCATCCACCGCCCATGGTCCGTCGGCCGAAGAGGTGCGCGAACCCTTGCGCGTGGGCATGCCGAGGGTCAGGGTCAGGTCTTTGATCGACGCTGGCACGCCATCCAGCGCGCCGCAGGGTTCGCTCTTCAACCAGCGCGCTTCTGAGGCCCGTGCGGCATTGAGTGCGCCCTCGGGGTCGACATGGCAGTAGGCGTTGACCAGCGGGTTGTAGCGCTCGATGCGCAGCAGCGCGTCTTCGGTGACCTCCACCGGCGACAAGGTCTTGTCACGAAAATGCTGCAGCAGTTGCACTGCCGTCAGTTGGCCGATCTCACTCATGGTCGATCCCCTGTGCCGCATTGACCATGGCGCGCAGCAACACTGCGCAACCTGCCGCCAGGTCATCCGGTGCGGCGTTTTCGATTTCGTTGTGGCTGATGCCGCCTTCGCACGGCACAAAGATCATCCCGGCCGGGCCCAGTTCGGCGACGAAAATCGCGTCGTGCCCGGCGCCGCTGACGATGTCCATATGGCTCAGGCCCAAGGCGCCGGCGGCGTTGCGCACGGCGTTGACGCAGGCCGGGTGGAAGTCCAGCGGCGGGAAGTCGGCGGTGGGGGTCAGCTCGAACGTCAGGCCGTGGTGCGTGGCGCTGGCTTCGATCACGCCGCGCACTTCATCGACCATCGCCTGCAGCTTGTCAGCATGCAGATGGCGCAGGTCGATGGTCATGTGGACCTGCCCGGGAATCACATTGCGCGAGCCGGGGTGCAGGCTCAGGCAACCGACCGTGCCGCAGGCGTGGGGTTGCTGCTGATGCGCGATGCGGTTAACCGCGCTGACCACCTCGGCCGCGCCCACCAGGGCGTCCTTGCGCAGGTGCATCGGCGTCGGGCCGGCGTGGGCTTCGACGCCGCTGAGGGTCAGGTCGAACCACTTCTGGCCCAGGCAGCCCATCACCACGCCGATGGTGGTGGCCTGGTCTTCCAGCACCGGGCCTTGTTCGATATGCGCCTCGAAATACGCACCGACCGGGTGCCCCAGCACTGCGCGGGAACCGGCGTAGCCGATACGCTGCAATTCGGCCCCCACCGACAGGCCCTGGTCGTCCTGTTTGTCCAGGGTGTCCTGCAAGTCGAACTTCCCGGCAAACACCCCGGAGCCCATCATGCACGGCGGGAAGCGCGAGCCTTCTTCGTTGGTCCACACCACCACTTCGATCGGCGCTTCGGTCTCGATTTTCAAGTCATTGAGGGTGCGGATCACTTCCAGGCCGGCCATCACCCCGAAGCAACCGTCGAACTTGCCGCCGGTGGGCTGGGTGTCGATGTGGCTGCCGGTCATCACCGGCGGCAGCGCCGGATTACGTCCTGCGCGGCGCGCAAAAATATTGCCGATGGCATCGACACTGACGCTGCACCCAGCCGCCTCGCACCATTGCACGAACAGGTCGCGGGCCTGGCGGTCGAGGTCGGTCAGGGCCAGGCGGCACACGCCGCCTTTGACGGTGGCGCCGAGTCGGGCCAGGTCCATCAGCGATTGCCACAGGCGGTCGCGGTTGATCAGCGGGGCGTTGCTCTGGAGCGGTTGTGCAAAGCTATTCATCTTCGAACTCCGGTCAGGCACTCAGGGCCAGGTAGCGGTTCTTGATCGTCGGGTCCGCGCGGAAGGCGGCGGCGCTGCCCTCGTACACCACGCGGCCCTGTTCGAGCACGTAATGGCGGTCGGCGAGCTTGTCGCAGACCATCAGGTTCTGTTCCACCAGCAGCACCGGCAGGCCGTCGTCCTTGACCTTGCGCAGGATCTTCACCAGCTCGTCGACGATCACCGGGGCCAGGCCTTCGGTAGGTTCGTCGAGGATCAGCAGCTTGGGATCGTTGAGCAGGGCGCGGGCGATGGCGAGCATCTGTTGCTCGCCGCCGGAGAGCGCGTGGCCGGCGTTTTTGCGCCGCTCCTTGAGGCGCGGGAACATGCCGTAGACGTCTTCGAGCTGCCAGCGGCTGGTCTTGCGCGCGGCGATGCGCAGGTTTTCCTCAACGCTGAGCAGGCGGAAAATCCCACGGTTCTCCGGCACCAGCGCCAGGCCCTGGCGTGCGATTTCAAAGATCTTCTGGCCCACCAGCGGCTGGCCGTTGAAGTGGATCTGGCCCTGGCGCGGGCAGATGATGCCGAGGATGCTGCGCAACGTGGTGGTCTTGCCGGCGCCGTTGCGACCGAGCAGGGTGACCAGTTCGCCGGGGTTGACGGTCAACGACACGCCTTCGAGCACATGGCTCTTGTCGTAGTAGGAATGGATATTCTCGACGATCAGCATCAGGCAGCCTCCCCAAGATAAGCCGTGCGCACGCGTTCATCGGCGCGCACGAATTCCGGCGTGCCTTCCACCAGGATCTGGCCGTGGCTCATCACGGTGATGCGTTGGCTGATGGACATGACGATGCTCATGTTGTGTTCGATCAACAGCACCGTGTGGTCGCGGCCCAGGTCGCTGATCAGTTGGGTCATGATCGGGATGTCATCGATGCCCATGCCCGAGGTGGGCTCGTCGAGCATCAGCAGTTTGGGTTTGGAACAGATCGACATGCCCACCTCCAGCACCCGTTGCTGGCCGTGGGACAACTCGCCGGCCAGGGTCGTGGCGCGAGCGGTGAGTTGCAGGCGTTCGAGCACCTGGTCGGCCATCTCCAGGTGTTCGCGTTGGCTCTCGACCCGGCGCCAGAAATTCAACGCGCGTACACCGTCGCGCCCTTGGGCGGCCAGGCGCAGGTTTTCGCGCACGCTGAGGTTCTGGAACAGGCTGGTGAGCTGGAACGAACGCGCCATGCCCAGGCCGACGCGGGCGTGGGCCGGTTTGCGCATCAGGTGCTGGCCGTCGAAATGGATCGCCCCGGCGGTGGCCTGGCGTTCGCCGGTCAGGCAGTGGAACAGGCTGGTCTTGCCCGCGCCGTTGGGGCCGATGATGGTGTGGATGGTGCCGGCTTCGACCTTGAGGTTGACGCCGTTGACCGCATGGAACGCACCGTAGGCCAGTTCCAGGTTTTTGGTTTCCAGCAGGATGCTCATAGCCCTTGCTCCTTGGCGACGACGGCGGCTTTGCGGCGGCCGCGCACGTTCTCGAACAGCGACGCCAGGCCGCCCCATAACCCGCCGCGCATGAAGATCACCACCAGGATCAGGATCACCCCCAGCAGCATCAGCCAGCGCGGCCACAGGTCGGAGAGGAAATCCCCCAGCAGCACGATGGAACCGGCGCCGAGCAACGAACCGAACAGCGAGCCGGTGCCGCCGACGATGGTCATGATCAGGATGTTCTCGGACATCGCCAGGTCGATATTCGACAGCGGCACAAAGTGCAGCAACATGGCGTACAGCGCGCCGGCAATCCCGGTGACCGCGCCGGACAGCACGAACACCAGGATCTTGAAGTGGCGCGTGTCATAGCCGATGGCCGAGGCACGGGTTTCGTTTTCGCGGATCGCCATCAGCGTGCTGCCGAACGGCGAGGCAATGACGCGGCGTGCGCCGATGAAGATCAGCAGGAACACCACCGCGACAAAACCGTAGAACGCGCGGGCGTCGGCCAACGACAGCAACACGCTGTCGCCGATGCGGATCTCCGGGCGCGGCACGCTGAGCAGGCCGTTGTCGCCGCCGGTCCAGTCGCTCAGGGTGTAGGCGACGAAGTACGCCATCTGGCTGAACGCGAGCGTCAGCATGACGAAGTAGATGCCGGTGCGGCGGATCGCCAGGGCGCCGACCAGCAGCGCCAGAAAGCCGCCGGCCACGGCGGCGCCGAGCAGTGCGGTGAACAGGCCCAGTTGCAGGTGGATCATCAGCAGCGCCGCGCAATAGGCGCCGGCACCGAAGAAGATGCCTTGGCCGAACGACAGCAGCCCGGTGTAGCCGAGCAACAGGTTGCAGGCCAGGGCGGCCATGGCAAAGATCAGGATCTCGCTGGCCAGGGTCGCCGAGGGCAAGATCAGCGGCAAGCCGATCAGCACCGCCAGCACCCACAGCAACATCGCTTTGGATTGAGTCTTGGCGAACGGCAGGGGGTTTTTCTCGCTCATGTCAGGCTCTCCCGAACAGGCCGTAAGGGCGCACCAGAATCACCACGGCCATCGCGCCGTAGATCATCAGGCTCGCACCCTGGGGCCAGAGTGTGGTCATCAGGCTTTGCACCACGCCCACCAGCAAACCGCCGACCAGCGCGCCGCTGAAGGAACCCATGCCGCCGATGACGACAACCACAAAGGCAATCCCGAGAATTTCCGGGCCGACAAAGGGCTGGGCGCCGCGCAACGGCGCGAACAGTACGCCTGCCATGCCGGCCAGGCCGACGCCTAAGGCAAAGGTCATGGAGAACAGACGGAAGATATTCGTGCCCAGCAGCGACACGGTTTCGGTGCTCTCACTGCCGGCGCGCACCAGCGCGCCGAAGCGCGTGCGTTCCAGCAGCAGCCACAAGCCCAGGCCCACCAACCCGGAAAACACGATGAGGAACAGGCGGTAGTAGGGGTAGACGAAATCGCCCAGCACCAGCACCCCGCGCAGCAGTTCCGGCACGGCGACGCTTTTGCCCACCGGGCCCCAGATCATCACACTGGCTTCCTGGATGATCAGCGCGATCCCCAGCGTCACCAGGATCTGGAACATGTGCGGCAAGTGATAAATCCGCTGGATCAGCAAACGCTCGATCACCCACGCCAGCGCGGCCACCACCAGCGGTGCGATCAGCAGCGCCAGCCAGAAGCTGCCGGTGAGGCTCACGGCGGTGTAGCAGATGTAGGCGCCCAGCAGAAAGAACGCGCCGTGGGCGAAGTTGACGAAGTTGAGCAGGCCGAAAATGATCGTCAGCCCGACTGCGATCAGGAAGTAGATCATCCCCAGGCCAAGGCCATTGAGTATCTGGAACAGGTAAAGATTGAGCATGCAGGAACCCTCGGCAGGACGCCGCTCGCGCGGCCCTGCGGTGCAATATTCAGGGGGTCAGGCGAGCGTGCAGCCCGTGGCCTCGACCGGCGGGAATGACTGGCCGGCGCTGAGCACCTTGGCCAGGTCGTCCTTGTCGGCCATGTCGGCAGCGGCCTTGCCGATCAGCAGGTAGTAGTCCTTGATCACCTGGTGGTCGCCGGCGCGGATCGATTCCTTGCCGGTGGGGCCCTCGAAACTCAGGCCCTGCATGGCCTTGGCCACGGTCGGCCCGTCGAAGCTGCCGGTGGCGATGATGCTGTCCAGCATGACCTTGGTGCTGATGTAGTCGGCGGCCAGCGGGTAGGTGGGGTTGATGCCGTACTTGGCCTGGGTCAGCTTGACCAGTTCGCGGTTGAGCGGGCTGTCGACCTGGTGCCAGTACTGCGCGCCAAGGTACACGCCTTCAAGTATGTCGCTGCCCAGTTCCTGGAACTGGTCGAGGCCGGCGGACCACACCAGCAGCACTTTCATGCGCTCCTTGATCCCGAAGTTGACCGCCTGGCGCAGGGTGTTGGACGACTGGCTGCCGAAATTGAGCAGCACCAGCACGTCGGGTTTGGTGGAGATGGCGTTGGTCAGGTAGCCGGAGAACTCCTGCTCTTGCAGCGAGTGGTAGCTGTTGCCGACGTGTTCCAGGCCGTGTTCCTTGAGCACGTTTTTGGCGCCTTCGAGCAAGGCCTCGCCGAACACGTATTGCGGGGTGATGGTGTACCAGCGCTTGGCGTCCGGCAGCAGCTTGATCAGCGGCACCAGGGTTTCGCGGATTGCGCCGTAGGTGGGCACCGACCAGCGGAAGGTCGCGTGGTTGCAGTCTTTGCCGGTGACTTCATCGGCGCCCACCGGGGTCATGAACACGCCACCAGCCTTGTCGACTTCCTTGGCCACCGCCAGCGCCGATGATGACAAGGTACAGCCCTGGAAGAACCGCGCACCGTCCTGCGCAATCGCTTCCTGCACCTTGCGTACCGCCTTGCCCGCGTTGCCTTCGGTGTCGATGACCTTGTAGTTGAGCGGGCGCCCGAGAATCTCGGGGTGCTGCTCCACCGCCAGGCGCGAACCCATGTCGGCAAACTTGCCATAGCTGGCAAAGGCGCCAGACATGGACTTGAGGCCGTAAAGGGTAAAGGGCTCGGCGGCGAATGCCGAACGCACGCTCAGCGGAAGGCTGAGGGCGGCGGCGGCGGTGAGGCTGGCTTTCAATAACGTACGACGCTGCATGGGGTGACTCCCTGGTTTAGTTATTGGCAGGAGTGGCAATGGCGATACGGTGGAGCAGGGCCTGTGGGCAGGCGCTTTTTTATTGGGGTAACGCAGTGTGCGGGTTGGAATGCAGTCAACTGTGGGAGGGGCGGTGCGACGATTCGACTTGCTCCCGATAGCGGTGTGTCAGTCGATATAGAGGTTGAATGTGCCGGCCTCATCGGGAGCAAGCTCCCTCCCACATTGGATCTTGGGGGGTCTTAAGAGTGATCGAACTCCAATAGAAAGTGCGGGCTGACCTGGCCTTCGAGCGCGGTCATATGGTGTTCGGCGTCGCACATGTGTTCATGCATCAGGCTGCGGACCGCGTTTTCATCGCCTGCGCGAAAGGCGCTCAACAGCTGCTTGTGATAGTCGAGGTTGGCCGCGTCGAACTGCTTGCGCTTGGGCTTGTAGGCTTTTTTCAGCACCACCAGGTCGCGCAGCAGGTCGTTGAGAAACTGCGCCATAAAGCTCAGCAACGGGTTGGGGCAGGCCTTGGCCAACAGGTTGTGGAACTCCAGTTCCGCCAGGCGTTGTTCGCGCTGGCCGGCCTCGCTGTCTTCCGGCGCACTGCAAAAGTCCACGTTGGCCTGCAGGGCCAGGTAGTCGTCCTCGCTCAGGCGCCCGAGCACCGACACCGCCAGTTCCACTTCGATGACCTTGCGCAATTGGTACACCTGCTCGCCATCCAGATGCTGGAAGTGCAGGTAATTGCGCAGCGCGCGGCTGGCCGGTTCGGTGCCGGCCTGGTTCAGATAAGCCCCGCCGCTGGGGCCGGTGCGTGTGCTGACCAGGCCTTCGACTTCCAGGGCCTTGAGCGCTTCGCGGGCCGAGCCCTTGGAGCACTGGAAACTTTCCATCAGCTCGCGCTCGGTGGGCAGGCGGTCGCCGGGCTTCAAGGCGTCGGTGACGATGGAGCGCTTGACCGACTCGACAATCACGTCGGACAGCTTCTGGCGTTTGCGTCGTAGCGGGCGAGTGAGCATGGGGTCTATTTATCGTATTAATGCGGATAAATAGCACTTAATAACGATTGGGCCGTAGCGTCAACGCAGGGTGTCGTTTCTGGTATGGAAAGGTCGTAAACGGCGACTCATTGCACAGTGGCATCCGTACACACCGTCGAACGCGGCGGTTTGTTCCCATGCACCAGATAATCGCCTACCCACTGGTTCACACAGGCACTCACGCCGCTGAACGAAACCCCGTGGGCATAGGCGTTCTTCAGCTGTATGCGGCTCGCCGGGAACGTGCGCTCAAAGGCCCAGGCGGCGCCGGTGGACGGGGTGTGGTCGTCGAATTCGGCCTGGACCATCAGCAGGCTGTCGAGCCGCGCGAGTTCCTTGTAGGGCAAGCCCCTGCTGTGGTTTCGCGGCCAGGTGGTGCATTGGCGCGCCTCAAGGGCGCTGCCGGCGACCGGGTACTTGGTGAGCGATTCGGTTTCTTTTTGCTGCCAAAGGTCTTCGCTGGAGTAGGTCGAGTCGTTGCACAGGATCGCGGTTTTGACCGAGTCGGCGGCCGACATGCGCAACGGCCCAGGCCTCGGCACGTTGGCCTGCAAGGGTTCGCGCACGCGCTGCAGCAGTAGGCTGAACATCGACTTGGCACGCTCTTCGATGACCGGGTCGGGGCTGAAGCGATGCGCACGGGCACGCGCCTCAAGCGCCAGGTCGTCGCTGTCGGGGGTTTCCCGCAGCCAACGACTGAGCAGGTGGGCGCTCATCAGGCCGGTGGGGTCGCTGTAGAAGCGGTTGCTGGAGCGCAGGGCCGTGCGCACGCTGGGCAGCAGTTCCATGAACACACGGCGCACGGCGGCCGGCGTGTCGCCCAGTTGATACACGCCAGGGTCGAGGGCGGCGGGTTGGGCCACGAAGCGCTCGAAAATCTTCTCCTTTTCGCCGGCGACGATCAGGCTGGCGTGCTCGAAGGTTGAGGTCCAGTTGATGTTCGAGTCGAGCACCATGCGCCCCACGTTCGCTGGAAACAGACCTCCGTACCAGGCGCCGAGCCAGGTGCCGTAGGCGTTGCCCAGGTAGTTGAACTGCAACTCGCCCAATTGTTTGCGCACAAATTCCAGGTCGCGGGCGGTTTGCTCGGTGGTGATGTAAGGCGTCAGCGGGTGGCTGGCGCACGCTTGGGCGATCAACCGTGCATTCTGGCGCGCAGCGGCGAGGTTGGCCGCGCTGCGGTCTTCGCTGACATCCCCTTGCGGCACGATCCGCCCCTCGGAGCGGCACTCCAGGCGTGACCCCGGCAGCCGGCCCAGGCCCCGCGGGGTGACTTCGATCACATCGTAGGTATCGGCCAACTGGCGGTAGGTGTCGCCCCAGTCGGGTTGCTGGGCGTAGTGCTTCCAGACAGTGGCCAGGTGTACGGCGAAGGCGCCGCCGGCGTCGAGCCCGGGGCCGCCTGGGTTGGCGAATAACGCCCCCTGGCGTGACAGCGGCAGTTTGGCGCCGACGCGGGTGATGTCGAAGCTGATGCGACCGCGCTCTGGCGCCGCATGGTCCAGGGGCGCAGTGACGATGCCGCATTGGGTGCGTTCGATGACCTCTGGGTCCAGATGTTCGAGCGCCGGTTGCGGGCAGTCCAGGAACCATTCGATGCCGAACGGTGAACGCGGCGCTTCAGCGTGAGCGCTGGCGGGCGCCAGGGCTGCGACCAGCACCAGGCAACGGTAGGTAATTGCGCTTGCAGCTGGAAGGGGTTTCATCAGCGATCCTGGCCAGTCGTGTGAGAAAAAGAAGCCACTGTTGTGGCTTCTGATTCGGGACGACTTTTTTACCAAGGACCGTGGGGGGAAAAATGTAGGAGGACAAAACGGCGCGTGTACGAAATGCGACTTTCGTTTATCGGATGTCGGCCTCCCAGCCGCCGCCTAACGCTTTGTACAAGGCGATGCTGGCTTGCAGGCGTGACAAGCGCAGTTGCACATTCAGGTCCTGGGCCGTGTACAGGGTGCGCTGGGTCTCCAGCACGCTCAGCCAATCTTCGGCGCCCGCCTGGTAGCGGCTTTCGGCGATGCGAAAAGCGCTCTGCGCCGCCTGCAGTTCTTGCGTTTGCCATTGGCGCTGCTGGTCCAGGCGCGTGATGTTGCTGAGGGCTTTTTCCACATCGGCGAAACCGTTGATGATCGCCCCGCGATAGGTCTGCAGCAGCTCATCCTGGCGCGCGCGGGCCTTGTCCCGTTCGGCGTTTAAACGGCCATTGTTGAAGATCGGGGCGACCAGGTCGGCGGTCAGCGTGTAATACGGGCTGCGCAGGATCTCCAAGGCTCTGCCGGCGTCGGAGCCGAGGGTCGCGCCGAGGGTTACACCGGGCAGCATGGCCGCGCGGGCGACGCGAACATCCGCTTGCGCCGCCGCCAGGTCGGCCTCGGCCTTGGCCAGGTCGGGGCGCCGGCTCAGCAACTGGCTGGGCACGCCCGGGCCGATGCTCGGCCAGGTGAGTGCCTGGAAGGGCTCGGTGCCCAGGTCCAACGCCTGGACCGGCTGGCCGAGGAGGGCGGCGAGGTTGATCCGCGACTCTTCGGCCAGTTGTTGGATCAGCGGCACTTGCCGTTGCTGGCTGGCGACCAGGCTTTGCTGCTGGGCCAGTTCCAGGGCCGTGGCGGAACCGGCGTCGTAGCGGGTCTGCACCAGTTCCAGCACATTGCGCGCATTCGCCAGGTTCAACTCGGCGATCTGCTGGCGCTGGCGTGCGGCGAGGGTTTGCGCGTAGCGGTCGGCGACGTTGCCGAGCAGCGTCAGCTCCACGGTGGCCTGGTCCGACGCGCTGGCCCGCAGGCTGTGCAGGGCGCTGTCCCGTGCGGCGGCGCGGCCGCCCCAGAAATCCACTTCATAACTGGCGCTGAGGTTGGCGCCGAAGCTGTTGGCCACGTCATCGCTTTGCGTTACATCCAGGTTTGGCCCGCCCTGGCCGCGCAGTAACTTCTCATGGCTGGTGGACAGGTTGAACTTCACTTCCGGTAATAGCGGCGCGCCGGCGATCACCGCCTTGGCCTGGGCCTGGCGCACCCGTGCGACGGCGGCCGCCACGTCGAAACTGTCGCGGCGCGCCTGTTCGATCAGGCGGTTCAGTTGCGGGCTGCCAAATTGCGTCCACCAGCGCTGGTTGCTGGCCTGGGCGGCGTCACGCTCGGCGTACTGCCAGGCGGCTGGCGCGGCCATGCCGCTGTCGACGGCGGGCGGGCTGCCGGCGCAGGCGTTGAGCAGCAGGCACAGGCTGAATACGCACACGTGCGGTGCGGGAGATCGTTTATTCACTGGTCAACGCCTTAACCGGATCGAGCCGGGCAGCTTTACGGGCCGGCATAAAGCCGAATACAACGCCGGTGACCAGTGCGCAGCCAAACGCGCCGAGCACCGCCACCAGGGAAAACTGCACCGCCACCTTGGCCAGCATCAGCCCGCCGCCGACCAGCAGCGCCAGGGCGATACCGCACAGGCCGCCGACCACCGAGAGCATCAGCGCTTCGGTCAGGAACTGGCGCAGGATGTCGCGCTGGCGCGCGCCGGTGGCCATGCGGATGCCGATCTCGCGGGTGCGTTCGCGCACGGTCATCAACATGATGTTCATCACCCCGATGCCGCCCACCAGCAGCGAAATCGCGGCGATCGAACCGAGCATCAGCGACAGTGTGTTTTGCGTGCGCGCCTCGGCCTGGATCATCGCCGCGTTGTTGGTCAGTTGGTAGTCACGCTTGCCGTTATGCAGGCGCAGCATCAGTTGGTCGATGGCTTGCTCGGCTTCCTGCACCTTGTGCGCATCGGCGGCGGCAATCGTCACGTATTCGGGGTTGTACGTGCCGAACAGGCGCACGCTGGCGGCGGTGTAGGGGATGGCCACGCGGTCGTCGCTGTCTTTGTTGCCGGAGCTGGAGCCCTTTTCCGCGAGCACGCCGATCACCTGGAAGGGCACGTTTTCGATGAGGATGTATTGGCCGATCGGGCTGACGTGCTTGAACAGTTTCTCGCGGATGCGATGGCCGATCACCGCGACCGTGGCACCGGCGCGCTCGTCGGCCTCGGTGAAGTAGCTGCCTTCGACCACCGGCCAGTTGAAAATCTGCGGAAAGTTGACGTCATTGCCGCCCACATACGCCAGGTAATCCAGGTTGCCGTAGCGGATGCCGGCGTCGCTGCCATTGACCGGCATGATCCGCTTGACCTGCGGCAACGCCGCCAGCGCCGCGACATCGTTGAGCGTGACGATGCCCAGCGGCGTGCGCGGGTTGGGCGAGGAACCGCTGAGGTAAAGAATGTTGGAGCCGAACGCGCCCATCTGCGCCATGACCTGGCGCTTGCTGCCTTCGCCCACCGCCAGCATTACTATCACCGAGGCCACGCCGATGATGATCCCGAGCAGGGTCAGGGCGGTGCGGAAGCGGTTGATCCACATCACGCGCCAGGCGGCCTGCACCGCGTCGATCAGTTCGGCCTTCCACGCGCCGTTGTGCTCGGCGCCTTCGGCCAGGCGCTGGCGCAGGTCGAAGGCTTGCAGCGCCGCGCTGTTGGCGGTGGCCGGGACGTGAGTGGCGCTGTTGGCCGAGTCGCTGATGATCAGGCCGTCGCGAATCTCGATGATGCGGTTGGCCCGCGCCGCCACGTCACGGTCATGGGTGATCAGGATCACCACATGGCCCTGGCTGGCCAGCTCGTCGAGCAAGGTCATGACCTCGGCACCGCTGTGGCTGTCGAGGGCGCCGGTGGGCTCATCGGCAAGGATAATATGCCCGCCGTTCATCAGTGCGCGGGCGATGGAGACCCGCTGTTGCTGGCCGCCGGACAGCTGATGCGGACGGTTGCCGGTGCGGTCGGCCAGGCCCAGGCGCGTGAGCAGGGCCTTGGCGCGGGCGTGGCGTTCGGCGGCGCTGATGCCGGCATAGATCGCCGGCATTTCGACGTTTTCCTGGGCCGAACCCGACGGGATCAAGTGGTAGCCCTGGAACACAAAACCGAAGGCTTCGCGGCGCAGCCAGGCCAGTGCGTCGCTGTCCAGGTGCGCGACGTTTTCGCCGGCGAACAGGTAGTCGCCGACGGTGGGGCGGTCGAGGCAGCCGAGGATGTTCATCAGCGTGGATTTGCCGGAACCCGAGGCGCCGACGATGGCGACGAATTCCCCGGCATGGATCGACAGGTCGATGCCGCGCAGTACGTCGACCTGCGGGCTGTCGCCGCCGCCGTAGGATTTGGTGATGTGCTTGAGTTCGATCAGGGGCGTGGTCAATTCAACCCCCGCTGCCGTCGACTGGCCCGATCAGCAGGTGATCGCCTTCGTTCAGGCCTTCCAGCACTTCGACGCGCAGGCGGTCGCTGATGCCCAGGCGCACGGCGCGCTCTTCGATGCGGCCGTTTTTTGCGACTACGCGGGCGATCTGCCGTTCGGTGCTGCCTTGCAGGGCGGCGACCGGCGCAGTGAGCGCATCCTTGACCTGGCTGGCGACGAAAAACACCTGGGTGGTCATTTCGGCCATCAAGGCGTTGTCGGTGTTGTCCACGTCCAGCAGCACGGTGTACAGCACCACGCGGCCGCTGCCGTTTTTACTCGAACTGTTCGGGCTGCCGCTGCCCTGGGTTTCGTCCAGTGGCTTGGGCGGGATCGGCAGGACCTGCCGCACGCTGCTGGTCCAGCGGCGGTTGCCGCCGCTGAGGGTGGTGAAGTAGGCGCTCATGCCGGGTTTGACGTGGCCGATATCGGCTTCCGAGACCTCGGCCCACACGGTCATCGGTGACAACTTGGCGATGCGCAGGATCAGTGGCGTTCGCTGCTGGGCATTGAGGGTCTGGCCGACCCGCGCGTCCACCGCCACCACGGTGCCGGTCATCGGCGCATAGATGCGCGTATAGCCCAGTTCCGCCTCGTCACTGCGCAGGCTGGCCTGGGCCTGGAGAATCTGCGCCTGGAACATCTCGACCCGCGCCTGGGTGGCACTCAATTCGGCCTTGGCGGTTTGCACGTCTTCCTCGCGGGTGGCGTTGCCGGCAGCCAGGCGTTGCTGGCGCTGGTACTTCTGGCGCGCCAGTGCGTGCTGGGCTTTCTGCTCCTGCAATTGGGCCTTGAGGTTTTCGATGGCGTAGCGGCTGGCGTCGAGCTTGGCTTTTTGCGTCGAGGGGTCGATCTCGACCAGTAACTGGCCTTCCTGCACCGTATCGCCGGCCTCGACATGGATCTTGCGGATCTGCCCGGACGCCTGCGCGCCCACATCCACGTAGCGTCGCGGTTGCAGGGTGCCCAGGGCGGTGACGCTGTTTTCAATGTTGCCACGGGTCACGGTAACGGTGGCCAGGGTGTCGCGCCCCGGCGGCTGTAATTGCCAGGCGGCGATGCCGATCACAGGCATCAGGCACGCCACCACAAGCAGGGCGCGTCGGGCAGGTCGGGGGCGTTTCATGGGTTGGTTCCAGCCAGGAAAGTTCGGACCGCAGTTGCGGGGGGCTGACAGTTAAACGAGCGCATGGCCCGAAGATTTAGGCTGTTTCACAAGTAGTTACAGTGCCACCGAGTAAAAAAAACGTCTGCTGAAGCAAGTCTTCTTTAAAAGTAGATGAGAATTACTATAAATTGCACTCACCCAAACTGCCATCATTGAATGGGCTGTCTTTTTAAGCATTCAAGGACCTAATACCGCCGCCAGGTGGTCGGGAGTCATGTTGGAAAACTACTATCGCGAGCTGGTGTGTTTCCTCAACGCCAAGCTGGGCAACCGCCAGGTGGCCGAAGATGTGGTGCATGACGCTTATGTGCGGGTGCTGGAACGTGCCAGTGACACCCCCATCGACCAGCCCCGTGCTTTTTTGTATCGCACCGCGCTGAACCTGGTGATCGACGGCCATCGGCGCAACGCCTTGCGCCAGGTCGAGCCGCTGGAGGTGCTGGACGCCGAAGAGCGCTTCTCCAACGCTTCGCCCCACGCCACCCACGATCACGCCCAGCGCCTGCAGATGCTCGAACGCGCGTTGGCCGAGTTGCCGGCGGCCTGCCGCGACAGCTTCCTGCTGCGCAAACTCGACGGCCTGTCCCACCCGCAAATCGCCGAGCGCCTGGGCATTTCCCGCAGCCTGGTGGAAAAACACATCGTCAACGCGATGAAGCACTGTCGGGTGCGGATGCGCGAGTGGGACGCGCCCTGAGCGTCGATCGGTTAAATTTTAATTCACTGTCCTCGTTTCCTATCAACACATGACCTGTTGTGCAGGTCGTGAAGGTATTCCCGCCCCACCGCCAAGGGGCTTATCCAGAGGACACTGGAATGACACAGGCAATTGCTTCGCCCGCGGTTC
>Ga0302217_10000181_pt1 | contig 16518 bp, 8 predicted proteins | sample II_Fen_N3_3_FD_198779 | JGI IMG/M metagenome (GOLD analysis project Ga0302217, IMG submission 198779) | Peat permafrost microbial communities from Stordalen Mire near Abisko, Sweden - II_Fen_N3_3 | ecosystem: Environmental > Terrestrial > Soil > Wetlands > Permafrost | place: Sweden: Abisko... | reverse complement strand
GCTGTCAATCTCATGGCAGGCATCGTGGCTTACTGCCTGCAAGACGTCAAACCGTGCATCAAGCTGCACCATTGCCGCGATGCAATGAGCGTGACTTGACTTGGGTTTTATCCAAAACTCAGGTTACATCAAGGTCAAGGGCGCTTGGAAATACCTGTACCGCGCGGTGGACAAGGACGGAAAGACGGTCGATTTTCTGCTGACAGCCAAGCGCGACAAGGTCGCAGCCCTGCGCTTTTTTGAAAAAGCCATGAAGACCAGCGGTATTCCCGAGAAAGTCACGATGGACAAGAGCGGCGCCAACAAGGCGGCGATGGATGTCATCAATGCCGGTCGGGAAACCGCGATCGTGGTTCGGCAAGTGAAGTACCTCAACAACATCGTGGAACAAGACCATCGGGCCATCAAGCGGGTCACCAAACCGATGCTCAACTTCAAGTCATTTCGGGCCGCCAGAAATATCTTGGCCGGCATCGAGTTGATGCACATGATCCGCAAAGGTCAGTTCCTGCTGGAAAGCTGCATCGAATTGTCTTTTGCCGACCAGTTTTATGCATTGGCAGGAAAAATCCGTCCTGTTTGAGAAACTGGCACTCGTCCCCGCCAACATCACGTTCATCCGTGGCTAACGCGACAGAACCCCGCTGCTTCACCAGCCTTGACCGCATCTAGCAGGCGATCGAGGCGCTCGAGTTCGGCGCTGGTCTGGTGGCCCACGCTGGCGCGCCGCGAGCGGATGCGTCCGGCCATCTCGCGAGCGCTGGCTTCCAGGGCGGAGTCCTAGGCCAGTGGCGCGGTTCGCGTCAGGAAGTACAGCGCATTGATCAGGCCGGAGGGCGACAGCGCATCGATACGCTCCGGGCCGAGCAGAGCCAGCGTCTGGGCGATCGCCAGCGGCGAGGCCATGTAGCGGTCCTGCAACTGCTGGCTGGCGGCCTTGCCCTCTTCGGGCGTGGCGGCGTTGATCTGCTGCAGCAGCTGGCCGATCTGCGCCGCATCGGGGCGCGCGAGCCAGATCTCGATTTGCCTCGGTTTGGTCCGCGTGTCGTAGCCCTTGACGAAGCTGGGCTTGATCACTCCCCAGTTCCAGCGCGCCAGAAGTTCAGCCAAGGCGGCAGCATCGCCGGCGTCGGCTTCACGAAAGTAGCGCAGCTCGGATCGCGACGGCACCGCTTTCACCTGCTCGCTGCCCGGCGCCGAATAACCCGCCTTCTCCAGACGGGAGCGCAGCCGCTCAACTAGGCTCTTCTGGTCTGGGTCGGCATACTGCAGGTAGGTGAGCGACCGGCTTTGCACCGCCTGCTCGACCGTGCGCCGCACGTCGGGTGCGGTGCGGACGGCTTCCTGGTACACCCTTGCCCAATCGGATTGGCCCCGGAGCACGTTCAACGTGCTTGCGAGTTGCGCGCGTGCTTTGTCGGCGTCTATGCGGCTTGTCTGGGCTAAGACCTTTGCATCTTCGGCCCGAAAATAGAACCAAAGCAGTGAAACCGCGACGATCGCCAGACCGCCGATGAGCGAGCCCACGATCCAGCGCCATTGCCTGGCACGTGCCTCGTCCTTGCGGCGCTCGTCCTGATAAGCCTGCACGCTGCGTTTGATGAACTCCGTCGTCCCCTTGAAGCCGGCGCGGTAGCGCCCGGCCCAGGCGGCATTCGGCTGCTGGCGCCGTTGCCAGCCGATGGCGAACTGAAGGTCGGGCTGGCGCAGCAGCCCGGCGCTGCCGGCAAGCTCCAAATCGGCGATCTCGGCGAGTCGGCGGTAGGTCTGCGCCGATTGCGCTTCCTCGTCGGCCCAGGCGCGCAGCCGGTCCCACACGCGCATCAGGCTCTCGTGTGAGATGTCGATTGGCGAGTCGGGGCGCAGCGCCGTACCGGCCGGCGGCATCAGGAACGAGCGCGACGGATCGCGAAAGACCTCGATCACTGGCGTCAACTCCGCCGCGCTGGCGCCGGTGACCTCGCACAGCGTGTCCAGTCGCGTCGGGCGGCGCGTGCCGCGGGCGTCCGTCACCTTGTCGGTGATCGCCTTGAACAGCGCCTCGGCCAACGCCCGGGGCCGGCCTTCCGCAAGCTCGCTGAAGGCTTCTTCCGCATGCTGGTTGAGTGCATGCGCCATCGTGCCCACTGCCTCGTAGTGGCACAGCGCCAGCGCGCCGCTACCGCCGTCTTGCTGCCAGCGCGCCCAGGTGCGGTTGAGCGCGTGCTGCAGGATCGAGAGCTGGTCGGGGTTGTCGCCCACGTCGTTCACCAGCCGGGTCAGCAGCACCGGGTCGATCTCGGCGCCGCCCACACCCACCGGCCCTGCGATGGCCGAGCGGCGCTCGTCGCGCGTCATTCGCGGCACCAGGAATTGCCCGCGATTGATGGCCTCGGGCAGGCCGAAGAATTGCGCACATTCGCCGAGAAAGTCCGAGCGCATTGTCAGCACGACGCGCACGGGCAGTTCGTTGTGCGCGCTGGCCTCGAGCAGTAGGTTGACGAAGGCGGTGGCATCGTCGCCAGTGCTTGTCGTAGGTGCTGCGGTTGCGGCTGTGGTCACCGACAACGCCAGAGCCTGGTAGCGAAACAACTCTTCGAACTGATCGACCACCACGAGCAGATTCTGGTTCGCATCGAGACGAGCCTGCTCGAACGCATCCACCAGGCCGAGCTTGCTCATGCGTAGCAAGGCCTCCATCATCTCGGCCGGCGTGAACCCCGACTCGTCGGCCTGCCGCGGCCCCAGCGTTTCGGGGCGCGCCAAGGCCTCGGCGAGCGCCCGCAACGGCCGGTTGCCCGGGCGCAGCGTGGCAACCCGCCAGACGCTGCCAGCGTCGGCCATCAGTCCGCGGTGCAGCGCCGGCACCAGGCCGCAGTTGACCAACGAGGACTTGCCTGAGCCAGAAGTGCCGACGACGGCCAGAAAGCGCGTCGCGGCCAGCTTGTCGATCATCGCATCAACCTGCGCTTCGCGGCCAAAGAAGAGGGTTTCTTCGTCCTCGCGGAATGGCCGCAACCCGGGGAACGGGTTTGGCGGCAGGGAGCCGGTGCTCACGGACCAGCCCTCGTTGCGGCCAGCGCTGCCAGCAGCGGCTGCAGCGTTATTGCCGACAAGCCGGCCAGCGCATCGATCAGGTTGGGTTCTTCAAGCTGCTGCAGCATTTGTTTGTCGGCGGTGGACGGCGGCGCCAGGCAGGTCCACTCGGAGCGGCACCTGCCTGCGCCGCCGGCGGCGCCCTGCTTGCGCAACTCGCTTTGCTGGTGGAACTTCCAGACCTCGTCGCCGGCACCGTAAAAGAGGACCAGCGCGTCGCAACCGGACAGCAGTTGCGCGTTGGCTTCGCGCAGCGCGCCGGCATCGCCGATGAAGACCGGGATCGTCACCACAAGGCCCTGCGAGCGCAGCAGCTTGAGCAGCGGCACCGACCCTGCGCGGTCGGCCTCGCTCATCAGTACGTGCACGATCTGCTGGCCCGTCGGCGCTGGCGCCGCTGTCGGCGCGGCCGGCATATCGAGCTGGCGCAGCGTGAGATGCATGGCGCCCTTGAGCGCTTCGATGTCGCCGCGCAGCAGGTCCGCGCCGTACTGCAGAGCGGCGTCGCGCTGTAGCGCGTCGATGAAGGCCTGCTGCTCGGCGCGTTCCCCGCTCACGCCCGCGGGAAGCCAAATGATGCGGCGCAGCGTGCCTTGCCGACAACGCTCGGCGGCGAGCTGATTTTCCAGCATTACCAGCGAACGCCCGCTGGGACTGTCGGGCACCGGCCCGACGCTGGCGCCCACCAGATGGATGGCCAGCGCGCAGCGTTCGAGCTGCGCTTTCAGCTCGGGCATCAGCGCGTCTTCGTTGAGCGGCAACTGGAGCGCCGGCAGCACTTCGTGGCCGTGCATGCGCAACTCGGTCGCCAGTTGTTCGCGCAGGTCGCGCAGGTCGCGTCCGCAGTCAGCCAGGAACACCACCTTGCGGGCGGGCCCGGTCGTGTCGGCGCCTGCGACGTGCCTGTACTGCGCCAGTTGCTGCAGGCTCTTGGCCAGTTCCCAGGCCAGTCTGCTGAGCTTGCTCAGAAACTGCTGGCGCGCCTAGTCGCCAAAGGCCGGGTCCAACTCCTGCGGGTCGCCATTGTCGAGCGCATAGAACTCGTAGCCGAGGGTTTGCTGCACCGCCTCGGGCAGCGGGGCAGCCGTCTCGAAGGGGGTCTTGATGACCTTGAAGACGCGGCTCTTGTTCCCGATCGTGACGCCGCCGGTGCGTGCAGCGGCCTCACAGAATTTGCGCAGTTCGCGCGTGCACCATTCCGAGCGCACATAGCGCGGGCTGAGGATGGAGACCAGCAGCGCCGTCTTGGCGAACTGCTCGATGATCTCGTCGGAGAAGACGTCATTGCCATCGAGCTTGTCGTCGCGCCAGATGCGCGCTTCTTCGCCCAGACGCTGGCTCAGCATCGCCTGCAAGGTCGCGTGGAACTGGCTCACCCAGCCCTTCTGGCCGGGCGTCAGCGGCTCGTTGTCGATATGCGCATAACTGATGAAGGCGTCCTGGTCGAAGCTCATGGTTTCATGACTGTTTCAGTGGCTTACGCTGGTTTTGGCGCGATCAGGTTGGATCCGATAGCACGGCGAAGCATACGACCATCCCAAAGCACCCGATACGACAATTGTCAAAGCATCGAGATAACTGTCGCACGGGGCCAGATGTCCTCATGGGTCGGCGCCGACAAGAAAATTCACCAATTGCCCGATCGCCAGGAAAATTCGGCATCGGCGCGCGCAACGTCACATCTCTTTTACCAACCCTTTCCCCAAGCCATGTCTTCGATGGCACAGGATTTTGAAGATTTCGAGAAAACTCAATGTCTTTGAGTTTTCGCAATTCGCGAGTGCAAATTCCTGCATTTAATCATTTGGCACTTGGCGTGCGTTTTTTTGGATGAAGCATGATTTCATCCCATGCACAGGCCACAGGGCAGGATGCCTACGCAGATCAACTGCAACGTGATTCTTGCGGTTCAATGAGGTAAAACAAGATGGTCAGTAAATCCGGCACCCCAGTCCCGACTCCACCCAAGGCCCTCTCGCTGCACATCGGCCTGAACGCTGTCAATGCCGTGGACTATGGCGGGTGTGACGGCCCGCTCGCGGCCTGCGAGTTCGACGCCAACGACATGGCCGCCATAGCCAAGGAAAAAGCGATGGAGTCGACCGTGCTCCTGACAAAAAAGGCTACGCGCGCCAACGTATTGGCTGGCCTGCGCAGCGCGGCCAAGCTCCTTTCTGCGGGCGACCTGTTCTTCATGACCTACTCCGGCCACAGCGGCTCCGTCACCCATGCACCTCCGCCCCCGCCGCCACCGGGCCAGCGCATCAAGCCGATGCCTGCGGCCGTGGCCATGCGGGTGTACCGCGAGCACCAGGCATTCTACGACCAGCTGCAACTCGACGTGGCCAAGGCGGCAGGCCGCGCGTCGGTCGATCCCGATACGGCGCTGGCCAACGTCGCGGCCAACGGACGACTGTCGGCGATCGTGAAGAAATTCAATCCTGCCGCATTGCTGATCTCGGGTTGCCAGGACAACCAGACCTCGCTGGATGGCGACCACAACGGCGCCTTTACCGAGCAGTTGCTCCGTGTCTGGAGCAACTGCGGCTTCAAGGGAAACTATGGAATCCTCCATGCACGCATCAAGGCGGCCATGCCTGCCACGCAGACGCCCAATCTCTTCACCCTCGGCAGGGCCGGGGCCTTCTTGGCGCAGACGCCATTCACGGTGTAGCGCCAACGCATGGACGGCATCCCCACCCCCGCCGCGCCGGTCACGCTGTTTTACAGCTACGCGCACGAAGACGAGGCGCTGCGCGATGAACTGCAGGGCCACTTGAAGCTGCTTGAGCGTCGCGGCCTGCTCGCGCCCTGGCATGACCGGCAGATCGTGCTAGGCGCCCACTGGTCGGGCGCCATTGACGCCAATTTGCGCAACGCCGAGCTGGTGCTGTTGCTGATCAGCAAGGATTTCATCGAGTCCGACTACATCTGGGGCACTGAACTCGCCGTCGCCATGCAGCGCCAGGCCGAACATGAAGCGGTGGTCGTGCCCATCATCGTTCGCGCCGTCGATCTCGAACCGGACGACGCCCAAGACCTGCCGTTCCTGAAGCTGCAGGCCCTGCCCACCGACTTGCGCCCGGTCACCTCCTGGCCGAACCGTGACGAGGCCTGGACCAACGTTGCCAAGGGTCTGCGCGTCACCGTGAAGGACATTCGCGAGCGCCGCCCGCTTTTTATTTTAGCTTCGTTGGGTATGGACACGAAAACTGTGGGCGTCCATACCGACGACAAGATGCCGCTGCCGATGTCAGCGCACATAGGTCTCAGACCGGACATGCCCATTGTGGGTGGTCGAAGGACTATAGCGTTTAGGGGGAGCCGGATGGAAAGGGAAAGGCTCGCAGTGCGCATTGATCGCCCCGTCACTGACCCGCTGCTCGAACGCGTGGTCGCCGATGTGTCGCAGCAGATCGTGCAAGCCCAGCGCCAGCGCAGCGCGACGCCGCTGGACGCGAAGGGCGCTGCATCGCTGCAAGCGCAGACCCGGGCGCTGATCGACCTGCCCGACCAGCAGCGGGTGCTCTGGATCGATGATTGTCCGGAAGGTAACCGCTTTGAAGCAGCAGCGCTGGCCAAGCTGCAAATCGAGGTCGTGACGGCGCGCAGCACCGACGAAGCACTTCGCATCATCGCAGCCGATCACGAAGGTTTCACGCTGGTCATCTCTGACTGGGAGTGCGTCAGTGAGGCAAAGCAAGCCGGGCTGAGCCTGCTAGCGCGCCTGCGGCAAGCCAGTGTGCAGTGGCCCGTCGTTTACTACCACGGCGCAGTTGCAAAAGAGCGTGCCCGACGCGCAGCCCAAGCCCAGGAGGCCGGTGCATTCGGCGAGGCCGTGCTGCCGACGGAATTGATGAAGCTGGTTGTGCAGGCCTTGAACGCCCACCCAGCGCAATCTTGACCGTGGCTTTGCCCATCGCCCGGTATTCATAAAAAAACATCAGGAGCACCCCCATGACAACCTCCGCGAAAGAGATCATCTTTGTCATCCCCGGCCAGCAAGCTACCCAGAAAGCATCCATTCACGTGGGCGCACAGCGCGGCAGCGGCGATGTCGTGCGCGTCACGGCCCGGCCCGGCGAAGACGTGGTGGTGCTGACGATCGCGAACGGCCCGACGCTGGTGCTGCATCCGGAAGACGCCCGAGACCTGATGCGCGCGCAGGCCGGTGCCGGCACGCGCAGCGCCGTGGCGGCCAGCAGTGCCAGTGACGAGGTCGTTGTCACACTCCAACTCGGCTGGCCTGGACTGGAGTCCACCGCGACCCGGGGCGCTACGCGCGGCTGGCTGGGCCAGGCAGTGCTGAGCGCCTTCGATGTCGTTACCGGGCTGTTCAAGGACCCGGCGGTAAGCCTAGCCTCGGCAGCCATTACGAAGAAGGTCGATGGCGCGGTCGAGGCCGGCGTGTATGAACTCTCTGCCGACCCACTTCCCAAGTCTTTGAAGGGCAGTGGCCTCAAGCGCGACGCGGTGCCCGCCGCCGCCGATGGCGGGCCTCTTCTGGTGCTGGTGCATGGCACCTTCGTCGATACGGTCAGCACCTTCGGCAAGCTGTGGGACTTGCACCCGCAGACGGTGCGCGATCTGTTCCGGCGCTACGCAGGCCGCGTCTATGCGCTGGACCACCCCACCCTGGGCGAGAGCCCAATCGCCAATGCCTTGATGCTGGTGCGCGCACTGCCGGCCGGCGCCAGGCTGCACCTGCTCACGCATTCACGCGGTGGCCTGGTCGCCGAGGTGCTGGCACGTGCCTGCGGTGGCGGAGTGCTCACCCCCGAAGAACTGGCGCTCTTCGAGGATCCTGGGTATGAGCAGCATCGAGGCGATCTGCAGGCGCTCACGCGGGAGGCGCAGGCCAAGGGCTTGAAGGTCGAGCGGGTCGTGCGCGTTGCCTGCCCGGCGCGCGGCACCACACTGGCCTCAAAGCGCTTTGACGCCTACCTTTCAGTGCTGCAGTGGGGCTTGCAACTCGCTGGCGTGCCGGTCGCGCCGCAGCTCGTTGACTTCCTGCACGAAGTGGCGCTGCGCCGCGCCGACCCGACGGAATTGCCCGGCCTCGAAGCGATGATGCCCGAGAGTGCCGTCGTTGCCTGGCTCAACCGTGGCGAGGAAGACTTGCCTGGCGAGCTGCGCGTCGTGGCAGGTGACCTGCAGGGCAACGCCATCGGTTCGTGGGTCAAGACGCTGCTGTCTGACGCCTTCTACTGGACCGACAACGACCTGGTCGTGCAGACGCGTTCGATGTACGGCGGCGCGCCGCGCACTGCCGATGCGGCAGGGGCCGGTGCGAGCTTCCTGCTCGACCGGGGTGGCAAGGTCACGCATTTCAACTACTTTTCGAACGACAACACCGTGCGTGCGATCGCCAGCGCCCTGCTCGATGCCGCGCCGGGTGACTTCAAGGCCATCGGCCCGCTGTCCTGGGCCGGCCAGGATTCCGGCGGAACGCGCGCAGCCAGGGCCGTGGTGCGCTCGCGCGGAGGGCCAGGCGCTAACCCGGCAGACCGCCCGGCCGTGTTTGTGCTGCCCGGTATCCTCGGCTCGAATTTGAAGCTCGACGGCAAGCGGATCTGGCTCGGCTTTCGGTTCGTCAACGGGCTCAAAAGACTCGCCTGGGACCCGGCTGCGGCTGGCCGCGTCGAGCCTGACGGACCGATCGGCAGCACCTACGATGACCTGATTGAGCGCCTAGCAGACAGCCACGAGGTGATTGCGTTCGCCTACGACTGGCGCAGGCCGATCGAAGATGAAGCACGCCGTCTGGCCCAGGCCGTGGACTCCGCGCTCTTGGCGCGAGGCACCAGTGGTCAGCCGGTGCGGATGATCGCGCATTCGATGGGCGGCCTGGTGGCGCGCGCCATGCAGTTGGAGGCGCCCGACACCTGGAAGCGCCTGATGGCGCATGACGGTGCGCGGCTGCTGATGCTGGGCACGCCCAACGCCGGCTCATGGGCGCCGATGCAGACGCTCTCGGGCGACGACACCTTCGGCAACGCATTGGTCGCATTCGGCTCACTGTTTGACAACGGCGGGGCGCGCAAGATGATGGCTGCCATGCCCGGCTTCATCCAGTTGCAGGCAGGGCTACTCGATCCAGCGCTCGGCCTGGACAAAGACAGCACCTGGCAAAAGCTGGCTGACGACGATTTGGCGCGGCTGCGCGATCACAGCATCTGGCACGGCGAAGACGCGCAGCGTTCGGTCTACGAATGGGGCGCCCCGCCGCAAGCCGTTCTCGACCAGGCCGTGGCGCTGCGCCGTCGGCTTGACGCGCAGGTCGCAGCCCTGGGCAGCGACGCCCAGAAAATGTTGCTGGTGATCGGTCACGCCTCGTTCACGCCGGCCGGGATCGTGATCGACAACGACGGCCTGAGCTATCTCGACACGCCTGATGGCGACGGCCGCGTCACTCTGGCCAGCGCCTTGCTGCCGGGTGTGCGCACTTGGAGGGTCAGTGCCGAGCACGGCAAGCTGCCCGATGTGCCCAGTGCGTTTGCTGCCTACATCGAACTGCTGACCACCGGGCAGACAAACCAGCTTGAGGCATTCGAGCCAGGGGGGCGTGGCCCACGTTCGGCCGGTGGCGCCAGTGTGAGCACAGGCGCCGCGCCAGTACCGGGGGTAGTGCTGGTGCGCAGCCGGCCGTCGCGCGGCCTGATCGCTTCGCAACCCCCCTCGAGCCAGGCCGATGTGCTCGAACTAGGGCGCGAGAGCCTGGCCGACGGCAAGCCTGCCCCCGGCCAGACTTCCGCGCTAAGCGTGGTGGTACTCAACGCCGACCTGAAGTTCGTGCCTCAACCGCTGCTCATCGGACACTACCGCTCAATGAGGCTGACCGGCACCGAATATGTGATTGACCGACTCGTGGGCAGCGCCATGAGCCGGGCGCTCAATGCCGGGCTGTACCCGGACGCGACCGGCTCGCACCAGATCTTCGGCAACCACCGAAGCAATCCCGAGAACCCGCTCGAGATGGCCCGCCCCATGGCCGCCATCGTGGTCGGGCTGGGCGAAGAAGGCAAGCTGCGCGTGGTCGATCTCGTATATACCGTACGCCAGGCGGTGCTGGCCTACGCGCAACGCCTGTCGGAACGAGAAGGCGGCGCGCCGACGCAGTTCGAGATGGCGGCTACCTTGATCGGCAGTGGTGGCACGGGCATCACGGCGGGCAGCGCCGCGCGAGCCATTGCGCAAGGTGCACTTGAGGCCAACCAGACGCTGCAGGGCAGCGACTGGCCACAGTTGAGCCAGCTCACGCTGGTCGAGCTTTACCTGGAACGCGCAGGTGAAGCCTGGCGCGCGCTGCAACTTCAGGAAATCACGGCGCCGAAGCGCTTGAAGCTGGTAGGCAAGGTGCAGTTTGGTCCTGGCGCCTTACGGCGCTCGCTCGATTTGGGCTACCGCGGCGCGGCCTATGATTTCATCAGCGCCTTGCAGGTGCCCGGCGACAATCCCTTGATCCCGTGCATCGCCTACAAGCTCGACACCAAGCGCGCGCGCACTGAAGTGCTCGCCCAGCATGCACAAGGCACCTTGCTGCGCGAACTGGTGGCCAAGGCATCGAACGACGCGAACACCGATCCAGACATTGGCCGCACGCTGTTTAACCTCTTGATCCCGGTGGAGATGGAATCACTCCTGGGCGGCACCAGTGAGATGGTGATTGAACTTGAACCGCAAACGGCAGGCATTCCTTGGGAGTTACTCGACACCAACCCCGATGCACATTCAGATGATAAACGGCCGTGGGCGATTCGCAGCAAGCTCATCCGCAAGCTTCAACTCGAGGAATTCCGTGCCCAACTCGTCGATGCAAGCCCTGAGGACAACGTGCTGGTCATCGGCGAGCCCAAGTGCGACTCCAAGCTCTACCCGCCGCTGCCCGGGGCACGCCGGGAAGCGATTGCCGTTGCCCAGCAACTCACGGCGCCGGGCAGCGGCATCGCTGCCGCCAAGGTGACCCAGCTGGTCGATCAGAACAACGCCCAGACCATCATCAACGAACTGTTCAAGCGGCCCTACCGTGTGGTGCATGTCGCGGGCCATGGCGAGTTCGGCGCAAACGGCGGCGTCGTGCTCTCGGGCGACAACACCTATCTGGGCGCCAATGAAGTCAATGCGATGCGCACCGTGCCCGAACTGGTGTTTCTGAACTGCTGCCACCTTGCCGGGCGCGACGCGGCGACCACCTTGAAGCCCTACGACCGTGCCGGGTTTGCAGCGAACATCGCCGAGGCATTGATCCGCGTCGGCGTTCGCTGCGTCATCGCTGCTGGCTGGGCCGTCGAGGACGATGCGGCCGAGCAATTCGCGACCAGCTTTTATGCGTCGCTGCTTGGCGGCGCGAGCTTCATCGAAGCCGTGGGCGTGGCACGCACAGCCGCGTGGAATGCGAACCGCCAGGGCAACACCTGGGCCGCTTACCAGTGTTATGGTGACCCGGAGTGGAGCTGGCGCCGCGAGGGCGCGGATGCGCAACGGCCAGCGCCCCCGCCAGCCGACGAATTCTCGGGGGTGGCGTCGCCGGTGTCACTCGCGCTCGCGCTCGAGACGTTAGCGATTCAAAGCCAGTACAGTGGCGTCAAACCCGAACGCCAGCTCGACAAGCTGCGCTACCTTGAGTCGGAGTTCGCTCGGCTCTGGGGCGGCATGGGCGCGGTCGCTGAGGGCTTTGGCCTGGCGTATGCGGAGGCAAAGGCGGTGGACAAGGCGATCGAGTGGTACCGCACAGCGGTCGACGCCGAAGACGGCAGTGCCAGCTTCAAGGCTGCCGAGCAGCTTGGCAACCAGCTCGTTCGCCGTGGCGAAAGGCGGGCCGATGTGGCGGCTGCGCGCAAAGACATTCAAGAGGGTATCGTCCAGCTCGGGCGCATGGCCGCGGTGAAGCCGACGCTCGAGCGCGAAAGCCTGCTGGGTTCGGCCTACAAGCGGCTGACGATGATTGAGTGGCGTGCTGGCCGCAAGCACGAGGCGAGCGATGCGCTCAAGGATGCCATCCGGCATTACGGTGTGGCCGAGGCCATAGCGGCCAAGCAAGGGGCCGACAACCTCTACTATCCTGCAAAAAACGGCATCAGCGCGGAGTTGCGTGCCGCGTTCCTGAAGAAGCGCCTGCCGGATTTTGCCGATGACCGCATGAAGGCTGCGGCCGATTCGCTCTTAAAGGCCGAGACCGACAAACCAGATTTTTGGTCCGTGGTCGGTCAGAGCGAATTGAGGATGCTCGCAGCGCTCGCCAAGGGCCAGCTTGCCAGCGCCGAGCCGAGGTTGACCACGGCGTTGCGCGCCCTCAACGCGCGCGTGCCTTCCCTGCAGATGTGGGACTCGGTCTACAAGGAGGCGCAGTTCACCTTGGAGCCTTACATAGCGATGGCGGGTAAGGCTGAAAAGAGCGTCGCTGAAAAGAAGGCAGCGCAGAGCCTGCTGGAGGCACTAAAAGCCATGGCTACAGCGTAATCCTTACTGTTTAGTGGGGGGAGCCTGGGGGTGTGGCTGTTCTTTCTGTTCAAAGAATTGAAGCTTTAAGATTCTTTAATGTCCATCACAAGGTTAAATCCACCGGCTTTAGCCGGTCAGCTTTAGCTGTGAGTATTTTTCTTATAAATGCAGAGTAAAGTGGCAGGCGAAGAGTATTGGACTTATTCGAATAGAGTGAAAAGCTGATTTTTGTATCACTTTCGGCATTATTTTTGGCTCAACTTAGATGATGGCTGAAAGGTAAAAACCCAATGGTGGACGCGTCGTTTAGGCGACGCGTATCCGGACTTTCAGTCCGCAATACAAACCCACCAGCTTTAGCTGGTGGTTGTTTAGTTTTTAACCTGATTAGCCCCCAACTTCAGCCGCCCGGATGAGGTGTTCAGGATGAGGCGCAGTCAGCGCCGCCGCCCGCGTCAGTCGAGCCAAAATGGCAGACAGGTCAAAATGGCGATTGAAGCGGTATTGAACCTCTGCAAGATAACGCTGACCGTACTTGTCAAAGTCAAACGCATGGTAAGTGCCACTGAAGGACGTTTTGAGGTTGCTCAGCAGCGTGTTGACGGCGTGGAATTGCTGAAGTTTGACGCTGGCAGCGCCGCCGCCAGTGACGGTGCGCTCGTGACTGGCGCCGACCGTGGTGACGCCGGTAAAGCAGGCCAGCCCATCAGAGATCACCTGGGCCGAGGCGCACAGCGATTTCCTGGCCCACTGCGCCAAGGCCTCTTTGGTAAAGGCCAGCTTTTTCAGGCAAACCAGCACCGGGTGCCCCGTCTCTGTGGTCTGCACCGCCGCAATGAAGGAGACCTTGTTTTGCGAACCCCGCCCGCGTTTGCCGCCGGGCAGCGCGCCGCCCAGATAGGCGTCGTCAATTTTTACGGTTCTGTCGCATTGGCGGTCAAGCAGCTTGCTCGTCTATGCTGAGCACTTTGACTGAAAAGGCTTGAACGAGATGCTGGCGACCAAAGGAATGCGATTCCCAATCGACGTGATTGGGGTCTGATGTGCAGTGGTACGGAAAACCTGGTTAACTGGCTAATTGAAGTAGCCAAATGAATTTTTGGCTGTGGTCGGCCTGCCATTTTTTATGCCTGGCTCAGGTCTGTCGGGTCACGCAAAGGCCGTAACTCACCCTTGGCCACAGCCTCTGGCATCGAGAAAGAATATCGACCCAACATGTTGATGTGCTCATGAAGCAGCGGCGAAAGCCTGGCGACATCCGCATCGTTGACGGGCTCGCCATTGGCGCGCAATTGGTTCAAGGCGGCTTGCATGTAAAGGGTGTTCCACAGAACGATCATGTTGAGCACCAGGCCAAGCGCACCGAGCTGGTCCTCCTGGCCTTCACGGTATTGCTGGCGCAGTTCACCGCGCTTGCCGTGAAACACGGCCCGCGCCACGCTGTGGCGGCCTTCTCCACGATTGAGCTGAATCAGCGTGTCACGGCGCTTGGTCTCGTCATCGATGTAGGTCAGCGTGTGCAGCGTCTTGTCAATGCGTCCGAATTCGGCGATGGCCTGCGCCAGGCGAGTTGGCTTGTTGCCGATTTGCAGGGTGCGCATGATGTCGGCGGCCGAGACCCTGCCAAGTTTGAGGGAACCGGCCAGACGCAGCATGTCATCCCAGTGCGACGCAATGCGCTGCAGGCTGAGCTGATTGGCCGAGATGTCGTTGAGCAAGCCGTAATCGGCCTTGGGATCGATCCGCCAGAAACGTGTTCCGCCGACATCGGCCAGACGTGGACTGAACCGATAACCCAGCAGCCGGAACAGGCCGAACACCACGTCGCTGTACGCGCCGGTATCGGTCATGATTTGCGTGGGTTGAAGCTCTGTCTGCTGCTCCAGCACCACAGCCAGCAGTATTAAACTATCGCGCAGCGTGCCAGGCACGGTAATGTGGTTCAGCCCGGAGAACTGATCCGAGATCAAGTTGTACCAAGTGACGCCACGGCCGACACCGAAGTATTTCGGGTTCGGCCCGGCATGCACGGAGCGAACCGGCACCACAAACCGCATGCCATCGGCCGAGGCAACCTCGCCCCCGCCCCACAGGTCGGCCAGTGCCAGACTGCTTTGAGCGGCCACCAGGGTGGCGTTGGCCTGTGCCAGCGTGTCGTCACGAATGTAGTTCTGATCCACCCAGGAGAGCCGATCCCGTTTGAGCGCAGGCGCATCGCCCCGGATCAGCGGCTCCAGTCCGGTGTTGCACGCTTCGGCCATCAGCACGGCGCACAAGCTGACCTGCAAATCGGCGGCGCGGGCCGTGCGCTCCGAGAGGTGGGTGAATGCGGCCGTAAATCCGGTGCGTGCGGCGATCTCCAGAAGCAACTCCGGCAAGTCCACGCGCGGCAGCATGCCGAGCACCTTGTCGCGCAATGCGGCCAGCGAGGCTGGCTCATCCGTTTTCTCCAGCCTGCTGAGCACCAGATCGTGCTTGCCAGCCACAAACTCAAACCGCACAGCCGGATTGTCCGGCAGCCTGGCCAGCACCGCGCGGTACGTGCTGTCCAGTTCCATGGTCAAGGCGGCCAGCACCGGGCCAGGGCTGGCCGAAAATCCCAATGTGCGACAGATGACGGGTCTGGTGGCTTGCCATTCGGAGCCGTCTAGCAAGCCCGCGCGCGGATCGGCATACCGCCAGCTTGGCGCCACAAACACGTCACGCCGCTTGAGCGCTGATTGAAGCTCTTCGAGGACGCAGAAGGTGTAAGCGCGGCGATCAACGGTGCCATCGCCCTGAAAAACATGTGACCGCCATGCCTTGGGGATCACCTCGCACGGGGCATCGCTTTGCGGTGTCTTGCGCGTCAAGTTGACTCGCAGCCAGTCAAGCGCGGCAACGACTGGCCTGCCAGTGGGGTTTGCGCCAAAGCGGATGTGGCCCACCAAGGCGGGAAGGAATCGCCGCACTGTTCTGTACTTCGCCTCCAGCTCCTTGTAATAAACATTGTTGGCTGGCCGGATCAGGGTAGTGATGCCATCGACTGCGTGTTGTAGTGTGTCGCGAGACATCTTCTCGAACAGCTTGGTGCGCAGCTCGCCATCCTGCACGTCGGGATCGAGCAACACCCGGCAAGCGCTGGCCAGAGTGGCCGCAGCCTGATCCAGATCTTTCAGCGTGCGCAGGCGAGCTTTCTTCTCGGCCTTGGCGGCACCGCCGAACAGGGCGCGCAAGACCCCTTCCAGCACGTCCAGGGCATCGTCTTGCGCCGACGCTTCCAGGCAATGCGCAAAGGCGACCAGCGTTGCCAGGCGGCGTGGATTGGACAGGCGCACAATTGCATTGACTTTGGCAGCACCCGCAAAACGCGCCAGAGCGGCGATACGGGTTGCCGGTATGCGGGCTGTAGCGGGCAGTTTGATACCCAGCTCACGCACCGAGTTCAGGCGAAACAATGCCAAGGTTAGCGATGTGCTGCTGGTCATCACTGACCCGGTGCGCAGTCGGTCGAGTTGTGATTGACGGGTGCCCTCAGGCACCTCCAGCAAGGCTTGCAGCCTTGCCTGCTGCGTCATGCTGATGCCTTGCGTAAGCAACTTCCACAGCCGCGCCTCGACTCGACTGCGCAGGCGTGACACATAGCGTTCAAGGGTGGTGCAGCCTGGCAGCAGCACTTTTTGCGTGATCAACCAGGTGCTCGCCCGCTCGAACAGCACGCTGGGCCGATCAGTTCCCGTCCAACACAATGCGTACAGCCAGCGGGTCAGGCGCAATCCGATGCGATGCTCGGTAATCTCGACGTAGCCATATTGCGCTCGAATTTCCGCCGCATGCAACCACCGCTGCTCACCGGCACGGTAGGCTTGAACATCCTCGGTGGACTCGATGTACAGCTGCCTCGTCAGCGCCTGCAACACCGATGCTGGGATGTCCAGTGGGTCATCCTGGAAGGTGCCAAGATAGCGCAGTGTGCCCAGTTGCACGGCAAAGCCAAGCCGGTTGTGCTGGCCACGCTTTTGT
>Ga0302217_10000177_pt1 | contig 16724 bp, 14 predicted proteins | sample II_Fen_N3_3_FD_198779 | JGI IMG/M metagenome (GOLD analysis project Ga0302217, IMG submission 198779) | Peat permafrost microbial communities from Stordalen Mire near Abisko, Sweden - II_Fen_N3_3 | ecosystem: Environmental > Terrestrial > Soil > Wetlands > Permafrost | place: Sweden: Abisko... | reverse complement strand
TCGCGCTACGCCGAGGACTTCGTGACCTGGTCCTCCAGCGAGTTTGGCTACGTCACCTTCTCGGACCGCTACACTTCGGGCTCCTCGATGATGCCCAACAAGAAGAACCCCGACACCTTTGAACTGGTGCGCGGCAAGTGCGGACGCCTGATCGGCAACCTCACCTCGCTCCTTGCCACCGTGAAGGGCGCTCCCCTCACCTACAGCCGCGACCTGCAAGAAGACAAGGAACCCGTCTTCGACTCGGCTGAAACCGTGCTGGTGCTATTGGATGTCTTTGCCGGTGCCCTTTCGGAGGCCGACTTCCACGCCGAGACCATGCGTTCGCGGCTCACGGATCTATTGCTGGCCACCGACCTTGCCGACCTTCTGGTAGAAGACGGCATTCCTTTCCGCGACGCCCACCACTTGGTCGGATCTCTGGTAGGACGTGCCGCGCATCATCATTGTGGTCTTCTGGATCTAGACAACTCAGAATGGCAGAGCATTCCTAAGGGAGACTCTCTGCGCCAGCGTTTGTCCTTTGAAACCGCCTTGTCTCGCCGAAACATCGAAGGTGGGGCAGGTCCGCGTTCCGTGGCAACCCAACTGGCATCCGCATCCAAAATTCTCGAAGAGGTCAAGAATGGCTGACTGGTTTGGGCGTGCTAAGAACGGCATTGAGAGTGGCGAGAAGCGGGAGCTTCCTGAAAATCTTTTCATCAAGTGCGAAGCCTGCCGCGAAGTCATCTACAAGAGCGACTGGGAAGCTGCATGGAACGTCTGCCCAGCCTGTGGTCACCACGACCGCCTACCGGCTCATGACTACTTGCGTCTCCTTTTGGACGAAGGCTCCTTCCAAGAAGCCGATGCCGGCCTGGCTCCTCAGGACCCCCTGAACTTTGCCGCCAAGAAGAAGTACCGCGACAGCCTGGCTTCGGCGCAAAAATCCACCGGACAGCTTTCGGGCGTGATCGGCGGCATGGGAAAGCTCGCGGGCAAGGACATCTCGGTGGCCGTGATGGACTTCCGCTTTCTGGGCGGCTCCATGGGCTCGGTGGAAGGCGAGAAGATCGCCCGCTGCTTCAAGCGCAGCCTCGAGACCGGCGCTCCCGCCCTGGTGATCGCGGCCTCGGGTGGCGCCCGCATGCACGAAGGCACCTACTCGCTGATGCAGATGGCCAAGACCTCCGCGTTAGTTGGCCTTCTGAACGAAAAGGGCATCCCCTACATCTCGCTCTTGACCAACCCCACCACCGGCGGCGTGACGGCGAGCTTTGCCATGCTCGGAGACGTCAACATCGCCGAACCCGGCACCCTGATCGGCTTTGCCGGCGAACGGGTGATCCGCGAGACCATCCGCCAGGCGCTGCCCGACGGCTTCCAGCGTTCCGAGTTCCTGCTGAAGCACGGCTTTCTGGACGCGGTGATCAAGCGTCCCGAACTCAAGGACTGGATCGCCAACCTGCTCTCGCATTTTTCTGCCTAAGGAACTCCACAGCACGTTTGAGTGCTGGAATCTTTTGAGGAAGTGAGCTTCGCGGGTGTACCTTTGTACACCTATGTTCGAGTCTCTGGAAAGACGCCTAGAAGGCGTCATGAAGAAGCTGCGCGGTGAGTCGCGGCTGACCGAGGAAAATGTATCCGAGGCCCTGCGCGACGTGCGCCGCGCTCTCCTGGAAGCCGACGTCGAGCTAGACGTGGCGCGCGAGTTCATCGCCAAGATCAAGGAGAAGGCGCTAGGCGAGAACGTGACAATTTCTGTCACGGCCGGCCAGCACATGGTAAAGCTCCTGCACGACGCCTTGGTCGAGGCCTTAGGGGGCGCACCCAAGGAGCCCGTCTACGGCGGGAATCCTTCCCAGATTCTTCTCTGCGGCTTGCAGGGCTCTGGTAAGACCACCACGGCCGCCAAGCTCGCGCTCCACCTGCGCGACAAAAAGGGCAAGAAGCCCCTGCTTGCCGCCTGCGACATCTACCGCCCCGCTGCCATCGAGCAACTCAAGGTGCTGGGCGAGAAGATCGGTATCCCCGTTCACTTCGAGGAGCCCAAGGACGCCGTCGGCATCGCCCGCCGCGCCCGCCAAAAGGCGCGCGACCTGGGCTGCGACGTCGTGATCTACGACACCGCCGGACGGCTCCAGATTGACGAAGCCCTGATGGCCGAGCTCGGCCAGATCAAGAAAGAGCTCTCGCCCGACCAGATCTTCTTCGTGGCCGACGCCATGACCGGCCAAGAGGCCGTGCGAGTTGCCAAGACCTTCCACGAAAAGCTCACCGTCACCGGCGTCATCCTGACCAAGACTGACGGCGACGCCCGCGGCGGTGCGGCCCTGTCGCTAGCCCGCGCCACCGGCACCCGCGTGGCCTACGCCGGCACCGGCGAAGGGGTCAACGCCTTCGAGCTCTTCGATCCCGATCGCATGGCCGGGCGCATCCTGGGCATGGGCGACATCGTGGGCCTAGTGGAACGCGCCCAGGACACCCTGGACAAGGAGGAGATGGACCGCCTCTCCAAGAAGATGCTCAAGAGCACCTTCGACCTGGAGGACATGCTGGCCCAAATCCGCCAAGTCCGGAAGATGGGCTCCATCGCCGACATCATGGGCATGCTTCCCGGTGGCGCCGCCATGAAGGACGCCGCCTCCAAGGTGGACCCCAAGCAGTTGTTGCACGTAGAAGCCGTCCTTTCCTCCATGACCAAGAAGGAACGACGGGCTCCCAAAATCATCAACGGACAGCGTCGCGCCCGCATCGCCAAGGGATCGGGCACTACGCTACAGGACGTCAATCAAGTTTTGAAACAATACGACCAAATGAAGACTCTCATGGCACAGATCGGAAAGATGGGCGGACGCATGGGTGCGCTCCGCAAAATGGGCGGCGGCAAACTGCCCTCCTCGCTCAAGCTACCCGGCATGGGCGGATTCTGAGCGCGCTCACCGGCGCGGATTTCAGTAGATTTCCCGTTCCTCCGATGTATACCCTACAAGATTGGCTCGACCGCGCACCGCGCGAAATCCCTGTGGCTTTGCACGCCGCACGCTGCCTGCGAGAAGGCATCTATTCACGCTCCCGGGTCGCCCAGGAGCTTTTGGACTGGGCCCGCAACCCAGTCCGCTTGGACGAACTGGATCCCCCTTGCCACGATCTGCTGGAGCGCGTCGCTCTAGCGGGCGGGCGTCGCGTTTCCATCGCTTCGGTTTGCCAAGACGACGAGCTGGACGAAGCCACCGCCACCGATCGCTTCGAACGCCTGCGCGACGAACTGTGGTGCGCCATGGAACGCGACGAAGAAGGCTTTACCCTTTCGATCTTCGCCGACCATTTCGAGACGGTGTTGCAGCGTCGCCTGGAACGCCAAGAGAACTTTGAAGCCCCGCCGTCACCGCCGATTCCCTGGCACTGGCGCTTCCAGCAAGGCATGAGCGGCCTGTGCGCCCGACTGCGCCTGGGCAAGGCGCGCACCAACCGCGACGGTCGCATCAACCGCCGCGACCAGCAAGGGCTGGAAGACTCCTTCGAGCCGCTCCTGGCCATCGGGGCTCAAGCGCCTGCCGATGCCGTGCGACTGGGGCTTTCCCTTCTTGGGGAGGACGGCGAACTGCGAAGCTCCGCGGGGCGACTGGACCTGGTCAGCGATGCCGTCGAGATCTTGCAAGCCTTCTCGTCCCGGTGCCGTGCTTGGTGGCGGGAAAAGTATCCCGAGATCAACGGACTTTTGAAGCTCTGGCAGGAGCGCTGGATCGACGCCAAGGAAGCCTCGCTGTGGTTTGGCGCCGCTCCGTCAAATAAGCCGCCACTGTGGGAAGACCTTCCCCTGCCGCTGCGTCTGGCCATCCTTTGCGGCCTGGTAGAGGCCCGTTTCCAGGACGGCAGGCCGCTCGCCATGCGCAGTCACGAGCTTGCCGCTCCTGAAACGGACGTTTCCCGCATGACACCCGACCTGAAGCTTCTGCTTCCGCCCGGGGCCTCGCTTGGCGACTGGTATCGCTCCCACCTGCTGGGAGTCATGGAATCGAGCGAGCTCTACACCCGCTTCCGCCTGGAGCGCGAAGCCTGGCTTGGCGGCATCTCCATCGTCGGAAGCGAAGAGGCCTGGAAATGGGTCGAATCGCTGCAGCCTTCTGACAACGTGCGCCAGAGCCTGGAGACGTGGACCCAAGCCCGAACCTTGTGCGCCCTGCGCAGCATCACGGTCTTGCAGGTGCGCGACCCTCGTCGTCAGCGCGAATTGGCAAGCCTTCCGCAAATGGCCGAATTTATCCGCGAAGAAATCCCCGGCTGGGGCTTCATTCTCGATTCGTCCCGCGAAGGCGCCCTGCGCGAGCTGCTTTCCCGACTGGGTTACGAGCCGCCCCCCTTGCGCGAAGAAGAAGTGACTTGGCTGCCGGTCAATCAGATTCCCGACCTGGAAATTCCCCGCTCGACCGAAGGGGAATCCGCCGCCGATCCCGTCTGGCCCAAGGCAGAGGTTGCCACCTCGGCGCATCTTCCCAGCACGCGCACGCGCTTTTCTGGCGAGCTGCGCGAGTTGCCGATGTCCGAACTCGGGCCGCTCCTCGACTACGCCGTGGTGATGGAATCCACCTTGGAGCTGACGCTGAAGAACGCCCCGAAGCGGCTGGTGAAGCTGTGGCCGGAAAAACTTGACAAGCGCAAAAGCCCGGTCACCTTGCGGGCTCGCAATTCCGAAGGGGGATTGCGGGAGATTCCCTTGGACACCATTCGCCAACTGCGGCTGATCGAAGAATAAAAGCTTTCGGCAGGCGTCATTTTGCCTGCGGAGCCACCTTCGCGAAAGGCATATTTAAGGGATGCCTTCCACTCTGATGCTGGATGCCGAATACACGACGCGCACGGTGATCCTCCTGATCGATGATCCGGGGGAACTCGAGCTGCTGGAGCAGGCGGTCACGGAATTTGGCCATTCGACCGTGCATGTTTGTTGCGAAAGCGACCTGCGGCAGGCCTTGCATCAGGAAAGCACCATCGCCGCCATCCTGGACTTCTCCCAAGGGCCCACCGCCGCGGCCAATGTGCGCACTTGCACCCACACTCGCCCAGGTCTCCCCTTCGTGGCCATCGTCCCCGAAGAGCGCCGCGAGGTCACTGTGGAAGCCTTGCGCATGGGAGCCCACGCCTGTCTGCGGCGTCCCTTGCACGGCGAAGAAGTCATCTTCTCGGTCGGCAATCTGCTGGCGTCGGTGTCCGAGCGCTACAACCCGACGGCATCCCTGCTGGACACGCGGCGCGTCGAGATCTCCAACGATTTTGATCTCGTCACCCCGCTTGCCAAAAGCGTCGTCGACACCACCCTCTCGCCCATCGATCCGCGCCGCAATCACGTCACCTTGGGGCTGGTGGAACTTCTGAACAACGCCATCGAACACGGCAATCTGGAGATCGACTACCAGGAAAAGAACCACGCCCTGAAAGGCAGCTACTTCTACCGCTTGGCCACGGAAAAAGCCAAGACCACACCGTGGAACTCGCGCAAAGTGGTGGTAGAGGCCTCTCAAGACGCCGCCCAAGGCTGGATCACCTACAAGGTGGTGGACGAAGGCAGGGGTTTCAATTGGCGCGAAGCCCCGAACCCCTTGGAAGGCGAAGGCGTAGAAGCCCGCCACGGTCGCGGCATTCTGATGGCCCGCCATTCCTTCGACTCCATGGAATACAACGAAAAGGGAAACGTTGTGACGGTACGTTTGCGCATTCACCCCGAAGGAGGGAATTCTTGAGCTTTCAAGCCACGGCGCGCCGCTGGCGCCCGGAGCGTTTCGAGGACATGGTCGGACAGGAACACGTTGCCAAGACCTTGCGCAACGCCCTGGTTCACGGCCAATTGGCACATGCGTTTCTTTTCACCGGCACCCGCGGCGTGGGCAAGACGACCTCGGCGCGCATCTTGGCGCGCATGCTCAACTGTTCGGATCCGGACCCCATGGTCCGTCCTTGCGGCAAGTGCGAGACCTGCCTGGAGATCGCCCGCGGCACCAGCATGGACGTGCTGGAAATCGACGCCGCTAGCCACACCGGTGTCGACGACGTACGCGACCTGCGCGAGCAGCTGCGCTATGCGGCAAGCCACGGCAGCTACCGCGTGGTCATCCTCGACGAAGTCCACATGCTCTCCAAGGCGGCCTTCAACGCCTTGCTGAAGACCCTGGAAGAGCCTCCTCCCCATGTGGTCTTCATCCTGGCCACCACCGAAGTCCACAAGGTCCCCCAGACCATCCTCTCGCGGGTGCAGCGCTACGATTTCCGTCGCCTGTCGCCATCGCAAGTCGCTGGACGCCTGCGCACCATCTGCGAAGCCGACAAGATCGAGTACGAACCCGAAGCCCTGGAGATCGTGGCCATCCGCGCCGACGGCTCCATGCGCGACGGCCTCTCGCTCTTTGATCAGGTGTGGGCCTACTGCGGCTCGCCCATCACCGCCGAGGGCACTCGCTTTATTCTCGGCGTTCCCGACAACGCCTCCCATGAACGGCTGCTCACGGCTCTAGTCTCTGGAGCCGCTTCCGCTGGCATCACCGAGGTGCATGCCGCTTTAGAACGCGGCGTCGAACCGCTCGAATACCTGCGAGGCTTTGGCGAATTCCTGCGCAACGTGCTCTTCTGCCGGCTTGAGGGACTCCCCGAAGCATCGCTTGCGCTGATGCCCCAGGAACGCGAACGCTTGCGCCTAGCCACCACCACGGTCGCCGAAGGTGATGTCTTGCGCTGGTCGAAGATGGTCTCCGAAGCGGCGCAGCAGATCCGCGACGCTCACAATCCGCGCCTGCTCCTGGAGCTTCTAGTGGCCCGCATGGCCAGCCTCGACAAGATGGCCGACCTGCGACGTCTACTGGAAGGCGGCTCTCCCGCCGTTGCGCCTCGTGCTGGTTCAGCTCTCCCGCCACCGGCAGCAATCGCCGCTTCCGCTCCTTCCCCTAGCGCCCCCGCGGCTCCGAATCCTCAGAGCCCCCGCGCTCCGATCGAAGAACCGACGACCTTCGCCAAGGCCGTCCAGAACGATGACACCCTCATGGCACTGACGAAGAGCTTCGACGCCGTGCCGCAAAGCGAATAGGATCATGACGATGAATATGCAGGCCATGATGAAGCAGATGCAGAAGATGCAGACCAAAATGCTCACGGCCAAGGAAGAGATCGAAGCCGCCGAGTACGAGGGCGAAGCTGGATCCGGCAAGCTCAAGCTGCTGCTCACCGGCAAGGGGGAGCTGCGCTCGATCTCCATCGACAAGTCGGTGGTTGATCCCGAAGACGTCGAGCTCCTGGAAGATCTGATCCTCACCGCCTTCAAGGACGCCAAAGCCAAGGCCGACGCCAAGAGTGCCGCCTTGATGGACTCCTTCCACATGCCCGGCCTGCCCGGGTTCTGAGGGCTAGATTCGCTTCTCGCGACAGATCCCACCGTCTGACAGATTCTGTCCGACAAGCTCCGCCAGGGATTCGACTGGGATCCCGCGCAGGGAGGCCGCCAAGGCGTAAAGATCCGCCAGAGGACGGTTTTCGGTGTCGCTTTCCAAGAGCAGCGCCTCGGCGGGCAGTTCCCGGAAGGCCGTCTGAGCTTTTGGGGACGTCATCAGGGAAAAGCCGAACGAAAGGCGGAGGCCGTGGCGCCAGAGCTCCCGGGCCAGTTCCGCACCGCCGCGAAAGCCGTGGACGATGCCGGGGAGATCTCCCGGCCGCCGCTCGGCCAGGATTTCGGGAAAGGCCCGCACAGCGTGCAGCACCAGCGGCAGGCTGCGTCGGCGCGCCAGTTCCGCCTGGGCCGAAAAAGCCTTCCGCTGCAAGTCCCAGGGCGTAGCGCAGGCGCGATCAAGCCCGCACTCCCCCAGCGCCTCCGGACAGTTTTTGTCTAAGAGAAACTCCAGCCGGAAAAGTTCGGCATCCAGGGAGTTTGCCTGCAATTTCCAGGGATGCAGGCCGACAGAAAACGGCCGCTCCGGAATCGCAGGCGGGAACTCGTCCGGCTCCCAGGCCCGCAGCGCCCAGGAGCCCGCCTGGGCCGGGCCGTGCCGGTGGGCGTCGGAAAGGATCACGCCTCTGCGGACGGCAGGATTCGCTGCCGCACCCGGAGCGAGGCGATGCGCAGGCCGTCCATGGTGAGCACCTCGAATTCGAGGGCCTCCCAGTGCAACGTCTCGCCCTGAGAGGGAATGTGCCCCAGTGCGTCCAGCACGAAACCGGCCACCGTGTCGTAATGTCCCTCAAGCTCCCCGGGGAACGGATCGCGCAGCTCCAGCACCTCGCGCAGGCGATCCGGGGCCATGCCGCCCTCCACCACCCACTCGCCGGAACCGCTCTCGACCACGTCCGGAGTGTCCTTGTCGTACTCGTCCTCGATCTCGCCGACGATCTCCTCCAGCAGGTCCTCCATGCTCACCACACCCTCAAAGGCCCCGTGCTCGTCCACCACCAGCGCCAGATGCGTCTTGTCCCGCTGCAGCCGCTTGAGCACCTGGATGGCCAGCGACTCCTCATGAACGTACACGGGTGGCCGCAGCAGGGTGCGGACATCGCCTCCAGAGGGGATGCGCAGCAGGTCCTTGACCATCAGGATGCCCACCACGTGGTCGAGATCCTCCTCGTAGGCGGGCAAGCGCGAGTAGCCGCATTCCAGAATCTCCGGCAATTGCTGCGGCAGCGAGCGAGCCAAGTCAACACCCACCACATCAGCGCGGGGGGTGCGGATCTGGCGGATCTTGCGCTCCCCCATGCGGAACACCGACTCGATGAGCTGCTCCTCGTGCTCCTGGACGGTTCCCTCCTCGGCGCCTTCGTGCACCATCTGGCGGATGTCGTCGGCCGTGACGTGCTCCTCCTCGGTGGTGCGGCGGCGCAGAATCCAAAGCATGGCCTCGGTGGAAAAGGAAAGCAACGACACCACAGGTCGCGCCACCCGGGAAAGCAGCAGCATGGGACGTGCCATCCGCGCCGCGATGCTCTCGGGAGCCCGCAGCGCCAGCCGCTTGGGCACCAGCTCGCAGAGCACCAGCTCCACGTAAGTGAGCCCTCCGACCACCACGGCAAAGGCCACCGTCTCGCCGTTGCCTCCAAGCCAGGGGGCCATGAATTCCACCACCGGCTTTTCCAGCCGCGGCCCCGACCAAGCCGCCACCAGCGTGGTCAGAAGAGAAATGCCGATCTGCACGGTGGACAGGAAACGGTTGGGATGCTCCTGCAAATCCATGGCCGTGCGAGCCCCGCAATCACCTTCCTCGGCCCGCGCCTGCAAGCGACTTCGCCGCGCCGTGACCATTGACATCTCGGTGATGACGAAGACGCTCATCAACAACAGAAGCCCCAAAAGGACGATCAAAGTATTGGCAATACCATTCATTGCTTCAAGAATATGGAAATCATTGGGCCTTTGGATATCGTATCTTTTATGGCTCACTTGAGAATCGTCTCGAGTCTAACTGCGCCGGTCCAACGCCGGCGATCTTCGAAAACCATCAAAAAAATCTAAGGGACCAAGTTTTATGGCCACCATGACCACTGAAAAAGTGAATACGATCGTTGCCAAGTTCGGAAAGACCGAAAAGGACACCGGAGACGTCAAAGTCCAGATCGCTATTCTCACCGAGCGCATCAAGGCGCTTACCGAGCATCTCAAGATTCACAAGAAGGACAACCACACTCGTCGTGGCCTCTTGAATCTCGTCAGCCAGCGTCGTCGCCTGCTCAATTACTACTACAAGCGTGACCTGATCGGCTACCGTGCCCTGATCGCCCAGCTCGAAATCCGTCACTAAACAAGGAGATCGAAATGGGAATTCTTACCGACAAGATGCGGGAGGTCTCAATCGAGATCGCCCCGGGTAAAATCATGACCATCCAGACCCATAAGCTTGCCAAGCAAGCTCATGGTGCTGCCGTGATCCGCCTGGGCGACACTGTCGTCCTGGTCACCGCCTGCGAAGGCGGACAAGCTGCTTTTGATTTCTTCCCCCTCACGGTAGACTACCGCGAATCGGCTTACGCCGCGGGCAAGATTCCTGGCGGCTTCTTCAAGCGCGAAGGCAAGCCGACCGAGAAGGAAGTGCTGACCTGCCGCATCATCGACCGCCCCCTGCGTCCGATGTTCCCCGACGGCTACAACCGCGAAGTGCAGGTGATCGGCACCGTGCTGTCCTCCGACGGACAGTTCGACCCCGATACCCTGGGCCTTGCCGGTGGCTGCGCCGCCGTGTGGCTTTCTGATCGTTTCCCGGTGGCCGAGCCTGCCGCTGGCGTCCGCGTGGCGCTGCTGGATGGCAAGTACATCGTCAATCCGACCTACGAAGAAACCGAGAGCGCCGATCTCGAACTGGTCATGGCCGCTACCGAGCGTTCCATCACCATGGTCGAAGGCGGAGCTTTCGAAGTTCCCGAAGAGCGCCTTCTGGAAGCCCTGGACGTCGGTCATGCGGCCATCCGCAAGATCATCGCCGGCATCAAGGAGCTGGGTATCGCTGCTGGCATCCAGAAGACCGAGTTCGTCGCCCCCGTCCGGGACGAGGAGCTGTGGGCTCGCGCCGAAGGCGCTGTCAAGGCCAAGTACGAGAGCATCTTCCGCTCCAAGCTTCCCAAGACCGAGCTCTATCCGGCCCTGGATGTCATCAAGAAGGAGTTCGTGGAGAGCCTTTCGGACCTCGAGGCCGACAAGGTCAAGATCGCCGTCGGCTACCAGGACGAAGTCAAGCGTTCGGCAATGCGCACGGTCATTCTGACCGACGGGATTCGTCCCGACGGTCGTTGCCCCAGCGACACTCGCCCGGTGGAGTGCGAGGTTGGACCTCTGCCCCGCGTCCACGGATCGGCCATCTTCCAGCGCGGCGAGACGCAGTCCTTGGTCAGCGTCACGCTGGGCACCAAGGCCGACGAGCAGCGCATCGATAGCCTGCGCGGCGACACCTTCAAGAACTACATGCTGCACTACAACTTCCCGCCCTACTCGGTCGGGGAGACCAAGCGCTTCGGCTCTCCGGGGCGTCGCGAAATCGGACACGGCCACCTGGCCGAGCGTTCGTTGTCGCCGGTGCTGCCGGTTCCCGAGAGCTTCCCGTACACCATTCGCGTGGTGTCCGAGATCCTTGAGTCGAACGGCTCTTCCAGCATGGCTTCGGTGTGCGGCGGTTCGCTCGCTCTGATGGACGCCGGCGTTCCCCTCAAGGAACCGGTGGCCGGCATCGCCATGGGTCTGATCAAGGAAGGCGACAAGGTCGCGATCCTCTCGGACATCACGGGCACCGAAGATCACCTCGGCGACATGGATTTCAAGATCTGTGGCACCACCGAAGGCATCACCGGTTTCCAGATGGACATCAAGGTGGACGACGGTCTGCCTCAGGAAATCCTGCGTCAGGCGTTGGCTCAGGCCCGCCAGGGTCGCGAGAACTTCTTGGCCGCCATGAACGCTACGCTTTCGGCGCCGCGTGAACATCGCAGCGAGTTCGCTCCGACCATCATCTCGCTCAAGATTCCCGAAGACAAGATCCGCGAACTGATCGGCCCCGGTGGCAAGGTCATCCGCGGCATCCAGGACGAGTCCGGCGCCACGGTGAACGTGGACGACCAGGGCAACGTCACCGTCTCGGCAGTCGATCGTCGTTCGGGCGTCAAGGCCCGCCGCATGATCGAAGAGATGATGATGGAAGCCGAGGTCGGCAAGACCTACACCGGCAAGGTGAAGTCCATCACCTCCTTCGGCGCCTTCGTCGAGTTCCTTCCCGGCAAGGACGGTCTCGTCCACGTCTCGGAGCTGGACCTGAAGCGCGTCGAGAAGGTTGAAGACGTGGTCGCCCTGGGCGACACCCTGGTGGTGAAGTGCATCGGCATCGACGGTCAGGGCAAGGTTCGCCTTTCCCACAAGGCCGTGATGCTCGAGCAGCAGCCGGCCCAGGCCCAGCCTCAGGACTGATCTTCCTTAACGGGAAAAACAGAATCTGTCAAATATGGCCCCTTCGGATTTTCCGGAGGGGCTTTTCTTATGCTTTAGGGATGCAGTCTCGACACCACATTCCCCTTTTCTTGGCGCTCGGCCTTACCGCCTGCGACCAGGCCGCGAAATCGCCAACCGCCACAACTGTGGCCACCACCAGCGATTCCCAAGCGTCCAGCCAGGACACGCTTCCGGCCTACGCCTACACCGACATATCCGTCCTAGCCTCCGCCTTTACCAATGCCACCAGCGGCATCCAGGTGCTGAGCCACGGCACCATCACCCGGATTCTGTCCGACGACACCAGCGGCGACCGGCATCAGCGGCTGATCGTCGCCCTTTCCAACGGCCAGACGCTCCTGATCGCCCACAACATCGACATCGGGGCGCGGGTGCCAAATCCTGTCGTCGGCACCGCGTTGGTCTTCTACGGCCAGTATGAATGGAACGCCGAGGGCGGGACCGTCCACTGGACCCACAAGGATCCCAGCGGCGCGCATGTGAACGGCTGGCTGGAATACCAAGGCGTCCGGTACCAATAATTCCTACGCCGACGCAGGATCCTCGGCGGCCATCAGGAGCGCCGGTTCTTGTGACAGTTTCCGTCCGTCCTCCACCTTGATGGTGGCGACAATGCCGGCTGCCACGCGCGGCCCCACGATCTGCGCGAGTTCGGGCTCGGCGGCCTCGCGAACCTTGGCGGCGCTGCCGAAGTGACGCAGCAGCAGCTGCTTCTTCTGAGGCCCCACGCCGGGAATGCCGTCCAGCCACGAACTGGTGATGGTGGCCGTCCGTTGCTCGCGCTGAAAGGTGATGGCAAAGCGGTGCGCCTCGTCGCGCAGGCGCTGCAGCAACTGCAGGGCCGGCGTGGTGTGCGGCAAGATGTGCGGCTCCGACTCCCCCGGCAGGAAGACTTCCTCGATGCGCTTGGCTAGGCCCAGCACCGCCTGGTCGGGGAAGCCCTCCTCGCGCATGGCCTCCACGGCCATGCCCAGTTGACCCTTGCCGCCGTCGATCAGCACCAGGTCGGGCGGCTCCAGGCCGTCCTCGCGGATGCGGCGGAAACGCCGCCCCAGGATCTCGCGCATGGAGGCGAAGTCGTCGATGCCTTCGACGGTCTTGACGTGAAAACGCCGGTACTCGGCCTTGGCCGGCTTGCCGTCGATGAAGACCACCATCGAAGCCACCGTGCCGGTCCCCGAGAGGTGCGAGATGTCGAAGCCCTCGATGCGCCGCGGCGGATGCGCAAAGCCCAGCGCCTCCTGCAACTCCTTAACAGAACTTGTCACGCGATCGCGCGTCTCCAGGTGGGCGAGATGCTCGGCCAAGAGCATGCGGGCGTTGGCGTGGGCCAGCTCCGCCAGCCGGAAACGCTTGCCCTGGCGCGCCAACAGGATCGCCACCTTGCGTCCCAGACGCTCGCCGAAGTGCCGCTCCAACAGCTCGTGGTCGTCGGGAAGGCTGGTGACCAGAATCTCGGGCGGCGGCAGGCGATCGAGGTAGCGCCCCACCAGGGCGCCGGCCATCACCTCCGGATCCTCCTGCGAGAGCGGGCAAGAAAGCGTCTCCTGATGCCTCCCCTGCACGCAGCCGCCGCGAATCTCCATCCAGGTGACCACTCCCCAGCGTCCCTCGCGGGCCAGGGCCACCACGTCCACGTCCGAGGCGTCGGCGAGATCCACCCGCTGCCGCTGCCGCAGCGCCTCTAGCGAACGAATCTGGTCACGCCGCTGCGCCGCTCCCTCGAAGTCCATGTGTTCCGCGCAGGCGCGCATGTCGGCCTCCAGTTCGGCGCGCAAGGCGTCTTCCTTGCCCGAAAGGGCCAGTTCCACCTGGGTAATCATGGCGCGGTAGTCCTCGCGGCTCTGGAGGCCCACGCAGGGGGCGTCGCAACGTCCGATGTGGTAATCCAGGCACGGGCGGTCGATCTTCTGGGCCGGCAGCTTGAGAGCGCAAGAGCGCACCTTGAAGACTTCGCGCACAGCGGCCAGCGCTTGGCGCATGGAGGTCACGTCGGTGTAGGGGCCGAAGACGTGGTGCGGCGACTTTTCGTCGGCGCGGCGCACCACCCGCACGCGCGGGAAGTCCTCCCCCCAGGTGACCTGGATGTAAGGGAAGTGCTTGTCGTCCTTGCAGAGGACGTTGTAGCGAGGGCGGTGCTTGCGGATCAGGTTGGCTTCGAGGATCAAGGCCTCGATCTCCGAGCCGGTGAGGATCCACTCGATGTCGATCACATGCTTGGGCAGGATCATGGCGGCGCGGTGCTCGCGGGCGCCGCCCGTGAAGTAGCTGCGCACGCGGTTCTTGAGATTCACCGCCTTGCCGATGTAGATGATGACGTCCTGGGCGTCCTTCATCAGGTACACGCCCGGAGAGTCCGGCAGCATGGCGAGCCGCTCCGAGAGCCGCTCCCTGGCCGCCTTCCGCGCCCGATCCTTCATAGCTGCCAAGCTACTAAGTGCCGGCCGGGAGCGAGAGCCGCGCGAGCGAATCGATCAGATCTCATTCTAAAAGACTTATCATTTAGTACAGTTCTATATATTCACAAAACCCGACCGAGCTCATGAGTCCGAATTTTCCAGACCTTTCCAGATTCCGCAACGACAAGTATTCCCATGGCCGCTCTTTGCCTATCCGTCTGTTATGGATTGCTTGCGAAGCACTTTTCCTAAAAAATCCACTTTCGGTATGGAGCGAAGGCAAGGCCACGCTGCTGCGATTGTTCGGTGCCAAGATCGGCAAAGGGGTGGTCATCAAACCTTCACTTTCCATCAAGCACCCTTGGCTCCTGGAAGTGGGCGACCATTGCTGGTTGGGCGAACAAGCCTGGATCGACAACTTGGCTCCTGTGCGCATCGAGCGGGACTGCTGCCTATCCCAAGGTGCCCTGCTCCTGACAGGAAACCACAACTATTCCAAGGTCACCTTCGACTTCCTATGTCGCCCCATCGTACTCAAGCGCGGCTCTTGGGTCGGAGCGCGAGCCGTCGTGTGCCCGGGCGTGACGATTGGCGAAGGAGCCATTCTTTCGGTCGGGGCTGTGGCCTCCCACGACCTCGAACCTTGGGGGATCTACCAGGGGACTCCAGCCCTAAAGGTGCGAGAGCGGATCGTCACCGAAGAAGGGCTGCGCTATGCCGGAACGTGATTCCAGCCCAATTCAATCCACGGCAAAGAAACCTCATTATCGCACCCGTTTCCAACAAATCTCCGCCACCCATTCAAATGAGAGTTTCTGCCGTGGAGTCGGTTCCTTCGCGCAGTGCAAAGCCATTCATACAAACGAACTGACATATCCGGATGATCGTCAAATTGGATGACGCAGTTTCTTTCACGCCCTTGCGCGAGTTGTATGGCTCAACGAAGCAATCAGGATGGCGTAAGCTGAACATTCTCATGCCGGTGCTCAATTTTGGTGCCGAAGAGACCGGCGTGGGTCGCTATACCTACGAGATGGCCTGCAGCTTTTCCCAAGCCGGTCACAATGTCCGCGTGATCTGCGCCCCCCCCTACTATCCATGGTGGAAGGTCCAGAAACCCTACAGCTCCTGGTGCCCACGCCGCGAGCGCTTGGAAGGCATGGACGTGTTGCGCATGCCGTTGTACGTCCCTCGCAAACCCAACGGCCTACGCCGCCTGATCCATCTTTCTTCCATCGCCCTATCCAGTCTTTTGCCTGTTCTGACGGCATGGCGCGCCGATGTGATCTGGATCGCCCAACCAAGTTTGGCGCTTGCCCCTGCAGCGCTGCTAGCAGCTCGCCGCATGAAGGCCAACGTGTGGATGCACGTTCAGGACCTGGAAGTTTCGGCCGCCGAGAGGCTTGGAGTCCTGCCCACCGTCGTGACCGATGCCATCGCAACCATAGAATCGTCCATCTACGGGCACTGTGCTGCCATCTCCACCATCTCAAGTGCCATGCGCACACAACTGGAAACGCGCTGCCTGCACGAGATCCCCCTCTTTCCCAATTGGGTGGACCTGGATCAGATCAAGCCAATCAAAGGACCATCTCCCTATCGCTCCGAATTGGGCATTTCTGACGACACCATGGTCGTACTCTACTCAGGAAATATGGGAGAAAAGCAGGGCTTGGACATCGTCGTGCAAGCGGCACACTTGCTCAAGGACGAGCCGAGAATGCTCTTTCTCCTTGCTGGCCAGGGTGCCGTGCGCACCCGGTTGGAGGAGCAGGCACGCGGACTGGGAAATGTCCGCTTCCTGCCTTTGCAGCCCTCCGAGCGAATGGGTGATTTTTTGGCCTTAGGCGACATTCATCTGGTGCCGCAAAAGGCCGGAGTGGGAAATCTCGTGATGCCCTCCAAGATGACCGGCATCCTCTCGGCAGCCAAACCCGTCATTGCCGCTTGCGAAGCCGACGATGAACTGGCAACGATTGCCAAGGAATGTGGAATGGCGATTTTGCCAGGCGATGCCCGCGCCCTAGCCGATACCATCCTGCAGATGGCTGCTTCCCCCGAAGCGCGTCGCGCCCTGGGCATGGCGGGGCGCATCTTCGCGCAGAAGAACCTTTCTAATCAGGTGATCCTTCCCAACATGGAGGATTTTCTGCAGGAAGTGGCAGCCCTGCGCCGCGTGCCAGCCTAGACTCGCTTCGATATCATCGATTGCGGACTGGAACGCCTGGATAACCTTGCGGTAGGTATCTTTGCTATATGGCCATCCGCAAGCTGCCCATCGGCATCCAAGACTTTCCTCGCCTTCGCGAAGACGGATACCTGTATGTAGACAAAACGGCCTTCATTCATCGCTTGGCGCAAGAAGGCAGCGTCTATTTCCTCTCGCGGCC
>Ga0302217_10000175_pt1 | contig 16841 bp, 13 predicted proteins | sample II_Fen_N3_3_FD_198779 | JGI IMG/M metagenome (GOLD analysis project Ga0302217, IMG submission 198779) | Peat permafrost microbial communities from Stordalen Mire near Abisko, Sweden - II_Fen_N3_3 | ecosystem: Environmental > Terrestrial > Soil > Wetlands > Permafrost | place: Sweden: Abisko... | reverse complement strand
CGCAGCGGTGAGGTGCTGTCATGGAAACTTCAAGCAGCATGAGCGACGTATTCGAAGCGGGCAACATTCGGCAGGCGGCGCTGCTGATTGATGCCGACAACTTTTCCGATCCTTATGCCATCGACACCGCGTGGAAAGAGTTTCAAGCCCATGCGGGCCGAATCAGCGTGTGCCGCGCCTACGGTGCCGCGCCGCGCCTGCAGTCGCTGTGGTCGGTGTGGCGCTATCTGGGCACACGTAGCTGTCCGAATTTGTCGCTGGAGAAAAACACCACCGACTCCGCTTTGATCGTCGATGCGGTGGCGCTGCATTTTCAGCAGGGTATCCGGCTGTTTGCGATTGCCTCGGGCGATGCCGACTACGCGCCGCTGGCCGAGCGCCTGCGCGAGTGGGGCTGCGAAGTGTGGTGCTTTTCAATAGAAAACATTGTGTTTCGGGATGCCGAAACCTATTACGACCGCGTCAGGTGCTTTCCGGCGCCGGTGTTTGTTCCGGCGTATGGCGCGCCGGTGCCGCAGCGGCCAGCCACGCCATCCGCCTGGGACGGCAGCGTCGATGCCGTCACCAGTGCCAGTGCTGTCGCTAGCGTTGCACCGCCCGCGTACCGGGCGGCGCCCGCGCCGTTCAGCCCGCCCCCGGTGTCCGATGCCGATTTGCCGCACGAAGTGGTGCGCATTTTGAACGCGGTGCCCGGCTTGCGCGAACGCCCGCAGCACCTGTGCCATGTCGTGCCGGTGTTGCAACGCTTCGGTTTCTTTGACAAGCGCATCACCAAATCGACGGCCTATCTGGCCCAGCATTCGGCTTATTTTGAACTCAGCCCCTCGTACAAGCCGACGCTGATTACATTTTTGGGCCTGCCTGCTGCCGAGTCGCCAGCGCAGCTTGAATCGGCGCTAGCGTCCGCAGCCATCTCCGGCGAAACGCCCCGGTCGCCTGACGGGCAAGCGCAAGTCGGGGCTGATGTGGATGCGGCGCCCGCTGTGCCTGCGCCCACGCCAGAGCCATCGCCCGAGGACGAGCAGGCGCTGCAGCGCATTTTTGCGGCTTTCCCGAAGTGGCTGCCCGACACGGTTGGCGCAGTCAGGTCGCTGCGCATGATGGAGACGCTGTTGGAAGAGGGCGGCGTCAACATCGGCAGCAAGCCGCTGGACGCGCTGTTCGCCACCCATCCCGGCTATTTTGAAATGCTGCCCGCCGACGGCCCCGCCGAGCAGGTGCGGCTGCTGAGGAAGCCTGACGAGTCAATGCCCGTCTCTTCGGATTCGGAGTCTGACGCGTAGTGCTGATGCCGCCCATCGACTGGTGCCAGCCTTGGCTGGCACCGTGGCGCGAGCCGGGCCAGCGCGTGGCCCAGGTGGTCGCGGCGGGCGCGGCCCTGCCCGATGCCTTGAACCGCGAGCAGGCCGCGCAGCAGCGCATGGCGGACGGTACTTTGGCAACGCAGGCGCCAAACGAGATTGAGATGCCCAATGCCGCCGCGCACGCTTCGAGCGCCAACCCGCAAGCGAGTGTCGCACCGCAGTCAGGCCGCGTCGGAATCGAATTTGTCCCACAAAGCGCGCTGCCGCCCGGCATGGGCTATGAACATTACATGGCTCAGACCGGCCAGTGCCCAACCCGCGAGAATCTGCACGATTTTTTCAACGGCCTGTGCTGGCTACGCTTTCCGCAGACCAAACGAAAAATCAACCAGCTCCACGCCGCCCAGCTTGAATTGGCGGGCGCGGGCTGCGGCATTGGCAACGGAGCCAGCGCCAGCGCAACCCCACCACGCGGCCCGGTGCGCGACGCCTTGACGGTGCTGGATGAAAACGCCGCTTTTTTACTCGCGCCGCCGCCGCTGTGGCAGGCGCTCGAAGCGCGCGACTGGCCGCGCCTGTTTATCGACCTGCGCCCGCTGTGGGCCGATGCGCAACTGGTGCTGTTCGGCCACGCGCTGCTGGAAAAACTGGTCTCGCCGCGCAAACCCATCACCGCCCACGTTTACCAGGCGCAGCCTAGGCTGCAGTCGCTGGAACAGCTCGACACTTGGATCGCCGCCGACCTGAGCGCAGCGCGCCTGGCCGCCAAGCCTTTTGTACCCTTGCCAGTGCTGGGAATTCCCGGCTGGTGGCCGGAAAACGAAAATGTTTCCTTTTATGATGACGCCCAGGTGTTTCGCCCGCGCCGGTAAACGGTAACGCCAATAACGCCAGCGCTGCAGGCGGCGCGGCTTGATTTTCCCCGAAACCCCCTTATTTTCCTCTAGCTCGTCAGGCCGTGTTGATCTCACGGACGCCTTCATCAAGAACTGACTCTGGTTTGAAATCGCCCCTTCAGGGAAATGAAATTCGCCCCAAAAGGGGCGTGGATTGAAACAAACATGAAACGCATCTTTTTATTCATCCTGACCAACGTCGCCGTCGTCGCGGTGCTGGGCTTGGTCGCCAGCCTGCTCGGCGTGAACCGCTATCTGACGCCCAACGGCCTGAACCTGTCGGCGCTGCTGGGCTTTGCGCTCGTGATCGGTTTTGGCGGCGCGATCATCTCGCTGCTGATCAGCAAGCCGATGGCCAAGTGGACTTCCGGCGTGCGCGTGATCAAAGAGCCGCAAAACGCCGACGAAACCTGGATTGTCGAAACCGTGCGCAAGCTCGCCGACAAGGCCAAGATCGGCATGCCCGAAGTCGGCATTTTTGACGGCGAGCCCAACGCTTTTGCCACCGGCGCGTTCAAGAATTCGGCGCTGGTCGCCGTCTCGACCGGCCTGCTGCAGGGCATGACCGCCGAAGAAATCGAAGCCGTGCTGGGCCATGAAATCGCCCACATCGCCAACGGCGACATGGTGACGATGACCCTGATTCAGGGCGTGATGAACACCTTTGTCGTGTTCCTGTCGCGGGTGGTTGGCTACGCGGTGGACAGCTTTTTGCGCCGCGACGGCGAGCGCAATTCCGGCCCCGGCATCGGCTACATGGTGACGACGTTTGTGCTCGATATTTTGCTGGGCTTTGCGGCGCAGATGGTTGTCAACTGGTTCTCGCGCCACCGCGAGTTCCGCGCCGACGCAGGCGCTGCCGAACTGATGGGCCGCAAGCAGCCGATGGTCAACGCGCTGGCGCGCTTGGGCGGCATGCAGCCGGGCGAGTTGCCCCAAACCGTGCAGGCGCTGGGCATCACCGGCGGCATCGGCAAGCTGTTTTCGACGCACCCGCCGATTGAAGAGCGCATTGCCGCGCTGCAAAACGCGCAGGGCTGAGCGTCGCCACGCCAGCCTGTGATGCGGGCATTGCCACGCTGAGCGGCTGGATGCCGGGATTTAAAAGCCGACCTTGATGGTCGGCTTTTTTTATGCCGCTTCGCCGCTATCGGCGGGCGCTGCGGGTTCAGCGGCCTGCGCGGCCTCGTCGGCGCGCGAGCGTTCCAGTGCGTGGCCCACTTCGTCCGGGTTCATGCCGTACATGTCGGCGAACTCGGCGACGGTTTTGCCGCTGGCTTCAAAGGTCTTGCGCAGCGCGTCACGCTTGGCCGCTTGCGCGCCGAGTTCGGAAAAGGCCTCGTCGAGCAGAGCCACCGTCACCTCGTCTTGCTCGCGGATGCACAGCAAATAGGCTTCGCGGCTTAGGCCGGACGCTTCAATCGCCCCGATCAGCTGGGCGCACACGTAAGGGCGCAGGTCTTCGTTGGCGCGGGCCTGGCGGCGGCGGAACACTTCCATGATGGCGTGATGTACATGCTCGGGCGCGACTGGCTCGACCGGTTCGCCCTGCAGGTTGTGGCGTGGCAGGCCAGCGGCGACGCTTTCCAGGTAGCGGTTGGAGCGCGCATGCAGGCCCATCGCCACTTTCAGTTCATTTTTTTCAAACACGTCCGGGTGCAGCGCCAGCAGCTCCTGAAACACGCCCAGTTTCAGCGGCAAGAAATGCGCGCCGAACAGCTTGGGGTAGAGCGCAAACAGGCGCTCTAACACCGGGTGAATGGTGCGCGGGGCGCGGGCCGGTTTGGCGGCGTTGGGGTTGTGGCGTGGGGCGCTGGTACGGGTGTCGTTAGCGCGGGCGGTGCCTTCTTCGCCAGCTTGGGCTGCGTTGCCGCCACCGTTACCGTTGCCACGGCCCCGGTTGCGGCCACTGCCGCCGCGCTGGGAGCGGCGTGGGCGCGACGTTGCAGCGGCGCCGTCGGTGTGCGATGAGGGCGCGGCGGTGGCGGATTCAGGGAGGGAGGCAGGCACGGATTCAGGCGCTGGAGCGGATACGGTATCGGTCATCGGTCGGTTCTGTCAGGTTGAATTTCGGGCAGCGCCTGGGCGCCAGGGTGAAAAATAAAAGTCGCAACGGGCCGCGTCAATGGGCGAACAGCCCGGACGAACGGCCCGGAGGCTGGCGCGGCGAAAGGGGGAAGTATCCCCTATTGCGCGCCGCAGCGCCTCAAGCCGGGTTGCTTACATTGTCAGCGTGCGTTCGTATTCAGTTTCGGCCAGCAGCGTGCGGGCCACGGCTTCGGCGACCTTGATGCCATCGACGCCCGCCGACAGGATGCCGCCCGCGTAGCTCGCGCCTTCGCCGGCCGGGTACAGACCGCGCACATTGATGCTTTGCAGATCCTCGCCGCGCGTCATCTTGATGGGCGAGGAGGTTCGCGTTTCCACGCCGGTGAGCACCGCGTCGTGGCGGTCAAAACCCTTGATTTTCTGGCCGAAAGCTGGGAACGCCTCGCGCATGGCTTGAATTGCGTAGCCGGGCAGGGCCGAAGCCAGATCGCCCAGCGCCACGCCGGGTTTGTACGACGGCATCACGTCGCCCAGCGCGCTCGACGAGCGTCCGGTGACAAAGTCGCCCAGCAGCTGGCCGGGCGCTTCGTAATTGCCGCCGCCCAGCGTGAAAGCGTGGGATTCGAGCTGGCGCTGCAATTCCATGCCGCCGAGCGGGTTGCCTGCGGCGTGGCCGGGATAGTCGCGCGGGTCGATGCCGACGACGATGCCCGCGTTGGCGTTGCGCTCGTTGCGCGAATACTGGCTCATGCCATTGGTGACGACGCGCCCGGCTTCGGACGTGGCCGCCACCACCGTGCCGCCGGGGCACATGCAAAAGCTGTACACCGAGCGCCCGTTGCTGGCGTGATGCACCAATTTGTATTCCGCCGCGCCCAGCGCCGGGTGCCCCGCGTGGCGGCCCCAGCGGGCGCGGTCAATCAAGCCCTGCGGATGCTCGACGCGGAAACCCACGGAAAACGGCTTGGCTTCCACGTACACGCCGCGCTCGTGCAGCATGGCAAAGGTGTCGCGTGAGCTGTGGCCCAGCGCCAGCACGACCTGATCGGCGGGTAACTGGTAGCTTTGGCCGGTGGCTTGATCGAGCACTGTCAGGCCGCGAATGTGTTTGTTGTCCGCGCTGCCTTCAATCAGCACATCGGTCACGCGCTGCTGGAAGCGGATCTCGCCGCCCAGCGCGATGATCTGCTCGCGCAGGTTTTCAACCACTTTCACCAGTTTAAAAGTGCCGATGTGCGGGTGCGCTTCATACAGGATGTTGGCGGGCGCGCCGGCCTTGACGAACTCCGTCATTACCTTGCGGCCCAGATGGCGCGGGTCTTTGATCTGGCTATAGAGCTTGCCGTCGGAAAACGTGCCCGCGCCGCCCTCGCCGAACTGCACGTTGGATTCGGGGTTCAGCACGTTTTTGCGCCACAGCCCCCAGGTGTCTTTGGTGCGTTCCCGCACGGTTTTGCCGCGCTCCAGCACGATGGGTTTGAAACCCATTTGCGCCAGCACCAGCGCGGCAAACATGCCGCACGGGCCAAAACCGATGACGACCGGGCGCAGCGGCAAATTCGCCGGGGCGCGGCCCACCGGGTGATAAGCCATGTCCGGCGTGGCGAAGATGTGCGGGTGGCCTGCGTGTTTGGCCAGCAATGCGGCTTCGAGCGAAGCATCGGCCAGCTCAATGTCCACGATATAGACCAGCAGCAGCTCGGCCTTGCGGGCGTCAAAGCTGCGCTTGAAGACGTGCAGGGTGGCGATGTCCGCCGCTGCCAGTCCCAGAGCCTGGGCCGCTAGGCGGGCGAGGGCGGCGGTGGGGTGGGCGATGAGTGTGCGGTCTTCGTCGGTTTCGGACGGCGCGTCGGCGGCGCGGCGCGTTTCGACGGGAACGGCAGACAGGGGCAGTTTGAGTTCGGTGATGCGTAGCATGGCAGGCTTGTGACTATCAAGCAAAAAAAGGTGCCCATGATAAAACGGATTGACCACCAGCCGCCGCGCGCCCAGCGCCGCAACTGGCAAGGGCGGGCCGCAATCAGGCGGGGAAAAAGCCTTCCACTGACAAATAACGCTCGCCGGTGTCGTAATTGAAACCCAGCACCTTCGCGCCCGCTGGCAGCTCGGGCAGCTTCTGTGCAATCGCCGCCAGCGTCGCGCCGGAGGAAATGCCGACCAGCATGCCTTCTTCACGCGCTGAGCGCCGCGCCATTTCGCGGGCCGGTTCGGCATCGACCTGGATCACGCCATCGAGCAGGCTGGTGTCGAGGTTTTTCGGCACAAAACCCGCGCCAATGCCCTGAATCGGGTGTGGGGCGGGCGCGCCGCCAGAAATCACCGGCGAGGCCGACGGCTCGACGGCAAACACTTTTAAATTCGGCCAAGCGGCTTTGAGCACCTTGGCGCAGCCGCTCAGGTGGCCGCCCGTACCCACGCCGGTGATCAGCGCGTCCAGCCCGTCGGGGAAATCGGCCAGAATTTCCTGCGCCGTGGTGCGCTCGTGAACGGCGACGTTGGCCGGGTTTTCAAACTGCTGCGGAATCCACGCGCCGGGCATCGTGGCTTGGAGTTCCAGGGCGCGGGCGATGGCGCCCTTCATGCCTTTTTCGCGTGGCGTCAGGTCAAAACTGGCGCCGTAGGCCAGCATCAGGCGGCGGCGCTCGATGCTCATGCTGTCGGGCATGACCAAAATCAGCTTGTAGCCCTTGACGGCGGCGACCATCGCCAAACCGACACCAGTGTTGCCTGAAGTCGGTTCGATGATGGTGCCGCCCGGCTGCAGCACGCCGGATTTTTCAGCGTCTTCGATCATCGCCAGCGCAATGCGGTCCTTGATCGAGCCGCCGGGATTGCCGCGCTCGGACTTGATCCAGACCTGCGCGTCCGGGCCGAACAGGCGCTGGATGCGGACATGCGGCGTGTTGCCAATGGTGGCGAGGATGGTGTCGGCTTTCATGGGTTCCTTTCGGTGGCTGGATGAAGACAAAAGTGCATTGTGGCGCACTGTCATAATAGAAGGGTGAAGCCTGCCAGACCGTCGCTGGTGCAATTTCCGAAAGGAAGCACTGGAGGAACGTCCGGACTGCACAGGACAGCGTAGGAGGTAATACCTCTCCACCGTGAGGTGAGGATCAGAGCAACAGAGACGAGCCGCTTTAGTGCGGGTGAAACGGGCAATCTCTACGCGCAGCAACACCAAATAGGCCAGCATTGATGTGGTTCCGCAGAGCTGGCGGGTAGGTGGCACCGAGCCGGGCAGGCGACTCCCGGCCCAGATTAATGGCGGTCACACCAAGTCATCGCAAGGTGACTTGGCGCACAAAATCCGGCTTATCGGCGGGCTTCACACTTTTATTTTTCAGCCGGCCGCCAGCAGCGAGCGGCCCAGCGCAAACACCGAGTTTGGCGCCGTCGTCTGAAAAGGTTTGGACTTGCGCGGCGCATAGACCCCGCGCTTGGCTGGGGCCGCCTCAATCGTCACGCCGCGCTCGCGCTGCTCGTCGGCCAGTTGGCGCAGGCTGATGGCTTGCAAGTGCGCGGTCATCCGGGCGTTCAGGCTGTCCCAGAGTTTTTGCGTCATCCATTCCGTGCTGCCTTCCTGCTCGGGAAAGGCTTTTTCGCCCCGGCCCGGCCTGGCGGGCGCGGTTTCGATGGCGCCGATGATGTCAGCCACTGAAATCGCCTTGTCCGGGCGGCTCAGCGAGTAGCCGCCGCTCGGGCCGCGTGTGCTGCTGACCAGGCCAGCCAGGCGCAATTTGCTGAACAGCTGCTCCAGGTAGGAGACGGAAATCTGGTGGCGCGCGCTGATGTCGGCCAGCGAAACCGGCCCGGCCTGACCACGCAGGGCGATGTCGATCATGGCGGTGACGGCGAAACGGCTTTTGGTGCTCATGCGCATGGGGCTGCTCCTTGAAGGCTTAAAAATAGAGTGATGCGCCCGACTATAAAAACCTTGTCACTTCGTGTAAATTCGTATTTGGAACTATTTCACTTCGAAAAAGACGAACAATCAAGCCGTATCATTTTTTCAAAAACAGCAAAGGACGCCAGCGCGTGAACTTCAAACATCTGCATTATTTCTGGGTCACTGCCAAGGCGGGTGGCATTTTGCGCGCTGGCGAGCAGCTACACACCACGCCGCAAACCCTGTCCGGGCAAATCAAGCTGCTGGAGGCTTGGTTGGGGCGTGCGCTGTTTCGCAAAAGCGGCCGTCGGCTCGAATTGACCGACGAGGGGCGCCTCGCGCTGGGCTACGCCGACCAGATTTTCACGCTGGGCGCTGAGATGGAAACGGCGCTGCGCCAGGCCAGCGGCGGCCAGAAAACGCTGGAGTTTCGCGTCGGCGTGGCCGATTCGGTGGCCAAGTCGGTGGTTTATCGGCTGCTGGAGCCTGCGCTGTCCATGCCCCAGCCGGTGCGGCTGATTTGCAGCGAGGGCAAGTTTCCCGACCTGCTGGCGCAACTGGCGCTGCACCGGCTGGACTTGGTGCTGGCCGACGAGCCGATGCCGCAGCGCTTGAGCATCAAGGCGTTCAACCACGAACTGGGCCGCACGCCCATGACTTTTTTCTGCACGCCCGCGCTGAGAAAGCAGCTCAAGGGTGATTTTCCCGCCTGTCTGAATGATGCGCCGATGCTGATCCTGGGGCCGCTGTCGTCAGTGCGCAAGCAGCTCGATAACTGGCTGACCAAGCACCAAATTCATCCGCGCATCATCGGCGAGTTTGACGACGGCGCGCTGATGCGCGCTTTTGGCCGCGAAGGCCGGGGCGTGTTTATGTCAGCCAGCGTGCTGGAGGCCGAAACGGTGGCGCAGGACGGGGTGGAGGTGATTGGCCACACCGAGGAGATGGTGGAGGAGTTTTTTGCCGTCTCGGTCGAGCGGCGCATCACGCACCCGTGCGTGGCGGCGATTACCGACGCGGCGCGCAGCCAGTTGCTGCGCAGCACGGGTCGCAAGGGCGGCTGATTCAAAAATCAGGGGCTACTGAAGATGGGCAAGGCGTTGGGGTGATTTTCCCAGTTAGGCGCAGGAGCGAAGCAGCGTGCCTCACACCCCTGTGACTTGGGCAGGTAGGCTGACGCTGGTCAGCGCGCAGGTCGCAAATCCGCTGCCCTGAGGCCATACGCCTTCTCAGCCCAGAGCACAGCTTCGTGCATCCCCCCAGGAAATTCACGCTTGGCCAAGGTTTTCAGGACGGGGATCAAGCTGGCCTGTCCCTCCTCATCCACCAGAAAGGGGTGTCCTGCCAAGATCAGTGCTTCACGAGCCAAGGCCGCAGGAGGCTGAATGTTGGACTGTTCTGCAATGCGTACGGCCACGCTGGCGTAACTCTGGGCAGAATTTTTAGCAAGGCTGCGATCCTTTTCCTGTTCCATGCGAGCGCGTAAGACTTGGGCTGCGGTGAGGACTGCGGCAGGGTCGCTCAGGCGTACGGCTACGCTGGCGTAACTCTGGGCAAAGTTGATGGCGAGATAGCCGTCCTTTTCCTGCTCCAAGTGAGGGCGCAGAGCTTGGGCCTCGGCGAGAACGGCGGCAGGTTCGCTTAGGCGTGCGGCCACGCTGGCGTAACTCTGGGCAAAACTGCTGGCAAGTCTGCTGTTCTTTTCCTGCTCCAGGCGAGCGCGCAGCGCTTGGGCCTCGGCGAGAACGGCGGCAGGGTCGCTCAGGAGTGCGGCCACGCTGGCGTAACTCTGGGCAAAACTGCTGGCAAGTCTGCTGTTCTTTTCCTGCTCCAAGCGAGCGCGCAGCGCTTGGGCTGCGGCGAGAACGGCAGCAGGGTCGCTTAGGCGTGCGGCCACGCTGGCGTAACTCTGGGCAAACCTATAGGTAAGGAGGCCGTCCTTTTCCAGTTCCATGCGAGCGCGCAGGGCTTGGGCTGCGCTGAGGATGGCGGCAGGGTCGCTTAGGCGTGCGGCCACGCTGGCGTAACTCTGGGCAAAACTGCTGGCAATGCTGCTGTTCTCTTCCAACTCCATGCGAGCGCGCAGGGCTTGGGCTGCGCTGAGGATGGCGGCAGGGTCGCTTAGGCGTGCGGCCACGCTGGCGTAACTCTGGGCAAAAATGCTGGCAAGGTCGCTGTTCTTTTCCAACTCCATGCGAGCGCGCAGGGCTTGGGCTGCGCTGAGGATGGCGGCAGGGTCGCTTAGGCGTGCGGCCACGCTGGCGTAACTCTGGGCAAACCTATAGGTAAGGAGGCCGTCCTTTTCCAGTTCCATGCGAGCGCGCAGGGCTTGGGCTGCGCTGAGGATGGCGGCAGGGTCGCTCAGGCGTGCGGCCACGCTGGCGTAACTCCGGGCAAAACTGCAGGCAAGGTCGCTATTCTCTTCCAGCTCTAGGCGAGCGCGCAGGGCTTGGGCCTCGGCGAGGACGGCGGCAGGGTCGCTCAGGCGTGCAGCCACGCTGGCGTAGCTTCCGGAAAAACTGCTGGCAAGGTCGCTGTTCTTTTCCAACTCCATGCGAGCGTGCAGGGCTTGGACCTCGGCGAGAACGGTGGCAGGGTCGCTCAGGCGTGTGGCCACGCTGGCGTAACGCGCGGCAAAACTGCTGGCAACGCGGGTGTTCTTTTCCTGCTCCAGACGAGCGCGCAGGGCTTGGACCAAAACCTTTGCCCGCTGTGAATCAAGGGCTACATCGGCTGGAGGCCAGCCTGCCTGAACTGCTTTTTCCAGGTTCGCTGGACTGACCAGAATACGCTCGCGTATCCGGTTGCGCAGTTCTTCGGGGGAACGCCAGATGTTTAGCACTGCTTGGTCGCTATTTTGCGTGCTGAATTGGCTGATGAGTTCGTCGGCCTGGTTGCTCAGTTGCCAGTCCATATAGCCCCAGATGCCGCCACCGCCCAGTACCCCGGCAGTGAGCAGCAAGGCCAGTGGCTTGAGCAGGCTGTGCCTGACATAAGCCTGGGCTTGGTCCCAAGGTAATCGGCCCCGGCCATGTTCCCACCAGAGTCTGGCTTGGGTGAAGATGGGCAGCAGAGTGGCCCATTGCTGTGCGAAGCTGCCGGTGGCCTGCCGGTGGCCTGCCGGTGGCCTGCCGGTAGAGGGCGTAGCCTTCCATCAAGAGCGTGTGCCAGCGGTTGGCCTGCCGCTTTTCGGCCAGGACGGCTTTGGCTAGGTAGTCGTGATCGAGTTGCCAGGCACTGCGGCCCTGGCTGCTGGTATCTGCAGGGCGCACCAAGTCTTCCTCTACGAGGGCTTGCAGCAGGCGTTCGGCCTGGGCCGGGCTGCGCGCCAGCGTGTCCAGGTGGGTGCGCTCCTGGCGGAGGGATTTTGGTGCCTGGCTGGCGCTGCCGGGCAGCGTCATGGCTTGGAGCAGGGCGCGCGCCTGTTCCAGGGGCAGGCCGTCGCTGTCGCGGGCCTTTTCAGCGGCACGACGCAGGGCGTGGCTGATGAACAGGGTTTCGAGTCCGCGCAAGCCGCCTGCGCGGCGGTAGTCGCGCAAGGTGAGCGTTGGCAGTTCGCGCAGACCCAGAAAAACGGTACGCACCTGCTGCATCAACAAAGCACCTTCGGCTTTGAGGTCGCTCTCCAGTTGCAAGCGCAGTTGTTCCCAGCCGCGTTCGGGGTTGCTGATGCTGGCGTTTTGGGTGAGCTGGGCCAGCATCTCTGGAAGGCAGGTGTTGTCGATCCGGGGCAGGCTGCGCTTGGCGGTGCGCTCGGGCAGCATGTCGATGCAAGCCAGTCCGGCGGCTGTGTCGTTGCGGGTGACCACCAGCAGGTGCAGCCGGTCTTCGCGCAGGGCTCGGGCCAGCAGCGTCCAGAACGGGCTGCGTTGCACCAAGGCATCGGGGCGTAGCCAGTTGCCATCATCATCCAGGAACTGTGCCCGGTGGCGGGCTTGGTGGTCGTCAAATTGATCCAGCAGCAGCAAAGGCCGCCGCCCCAGTGTGGCGAAAATGAGGCTCAAGCGCTGTTCCAGCGCTTGAAGCATTCGCTCAGAGGTGTCGGCCAGATCGGGGGCGGTGGGCCAGCCCAGGCGTTCGAGTTCGGATTCGCTCAAGGCTTGCCACAGCGCATCGAGTACGGCAGCCACCGGGCCTCTGTACCAGTCTTCGCCCCAGTCGCGCACCAGCACCGGCAGCAGACCCGTCGCTTGTGCGCGTAGCGTGGGGGCCAGCCCAGCCATCACCAAGGCCGATTTTCCGCAACCTGATTCGCCATCAAGCAAGACGAGTCGATGGTTTTTGACGGCTTTAAGCAGGTCTGCCAAATCGGCATCGCGCCCAAACAGATCGTTCGGACCGGAGGGTCGCAATAGGAGAGCGTCGCGCTTTTCAAGGCGGCTGGCCCCGACAAAGCGCCAGTAGCTTTGGAGCGTCACGAATAGCAAAATGCCGACGGCGGTGATCAACGCGCCAAGTAGCCATGTAGACAGGCCCAATTTGACAGCCGTTTCGGTGAATTTGGCCCAAATTATGGGTAGCAAGGGCAAAGCCAAGACAGAACTGATGGCCTTGCCCAAACCTTCAGCTGTGCCCAGCCACTCGGTAACCCGTTTCAATTCCATCGTTTTCACTCCGCGCAGCCATTGATATGTGACTAATTGTATTTACATGAAGACGGTGACGCAGGTTTTGTTTTTTTGACAAGGCTATGCGTGCCAACGAGGTTTCTCAAAAGGTGATCATGGACAAGAGTGGTGCCCGCAAACCAGCTTCCAACCGGATTATCGAAAACAGGAATATCCAACGGTGGAACTTCCGGTGGTTAAAACTCGTTTTTTAGAATCAGACGCTGGCGCCGTGGCTTGAACGCAAGCCGACCGCAAGCCGCTCCACATGTGCCTGCAGCGAGCGCAGCGCAATCGGCCACAGGCGCTGGTCGGTGTCGTCGTAGGCCAGCGCCAGCCAGTCGTTTAAATCGCCGCCGGGTAGCGCCTGCATGGCGGCGGCTACTTTGGCTTCGCGCTTGAGGCGGTGCGCTTTCAGTTGGGCAATGGCCTGCGCCGCGCCGCCCAGTACGTGGCCGTGCGCGGGCAGGATGAAGTCAATGCCGTGCTGCTCACAGGCGTCGGCCAGCCGGTCCAGCGAGTCTAGGTAGTCCGTCATATTGCCGTCGGGCGGGCTGACGATGGTGGTGCTGCCGTTCAGGATATGGTCGCCGGAAAATAGCAGGCCATCTTCGAGCAGCACCAGGCAGACATGATTCGCCGCGTGGCCGGGCGTAAACAGCACTTGCAGCGTGTGCGTCACGCCGTCTTCGCCGCGCAACACCAGCAATTCCAGATCGGCCAGCGCCCGATCCGGCGTGAACTGCGAATGCGCCTGCGCCGTCGCGGCGGATGGCAGGCCCAGAATCGGCGGCGCGCTGGCACACAGCGCCTGCAAAGGCCGCGCGCCGGGCGAATGATCCGGGTGCGAATGCGTGCAGACGATGGCCTGAATCCGCCCGCCCGTCGCGTCGTGCAGGCGCAGGATGTGGGCCGCATCGTCCGGGCCGGGGTCGATGACGATGTAGCCGGTTTGCTTTGTTCCGACGAGATAACTGTTCGTGCCCGGCCCGGTCATCACGCCCGGGTTGGGCGCGGTCAGGCGCTGCACGTTTTTGAGCAGTGGCACGGGCTGCTCGCTTTGCCAGTCCAGCGAATGGGCGATTTGGCCGTCGGGGCAGGTCAGCGCCAGCTCGCCGAAGGGCGCTTCGTGTTCCATGAAGCGTTCTTCTTGGCCTTTGAGCAAGCCGGTGCGCGGGCACGAATGCCACAGCGGCTCTTCGGACGCGGCGCAGGCGCTGAGAACAGCGTCGGCATCGGCGTAATGCTGCAGGCGCTCCAGCGTGCGTATCGTCGGGAAAATCATCAAAAAACTGCCCGCCGCGTGCCGTGCCAGCGCGTCCAGCGGGCGCACCCAGACCGGCTCGAACTGCTCAGTTTCGTCGGCGACGGGCGTTTGGCCTTCGGGCATGCGGGCGACTAAAAACGGCACGTCAAAACGCTTGGGCAGATCGCGGTCAGCAGTCCAGCGCGCCAGCATGAAGACTTCGCTGCCCATCAGCGTCAGGCCGTGGGTTTCGCATTGGGCGGCAAATGGCGCCTGGCGGTCCAGCGCGGCAATCAGCGCGCTGTCGGGATGGCGGCCATCGGCGTGGCGCGCCAGCAGCACGCCGAGTTCTTCAAAACTTTCGCGGATGGCGGCGATAGCTTGCGTCAGGTGCAGCTCGCTTTGTGTGGTCCGGCGGCTCGATTGGCCGTGTGCCAGTGCGTCAGCCGCGTCGATGCCGCCGCCGGGAAACACGTAGGCATTGGGCACAAAGCTGGCCTTGGCCGAGCGCCGCGTCATCAGCACTTCGAGGCCGCCGGGCGTGTCGCGCAGCAGCAAAACGGTGGCGGCGGCGCGGGTGGGCGCCGGTTGGCGGGGCGGGTGAAGGAGTTGGGTGGGTCTGACCATGCGCCATTATGGTGTTGGCGCCGGGCCGCCCGCAGCGCAGATAATCTTGCCCATGCGAATCCGATTTACCAAAATGCAGGGCGCGGGCAACGATTTTGTCGTGCTCGACGAAACCCGTGGCCCGCTGGGGCTGATTACCGCTCACTACCGTTTTCTGGCCGACCGCCATTTCGGCGTGGGCGCCGACCAGATTTTGACGGTGCGCCCGTCGCCGGGCGAGGGCATCGACTTTGAATACGTCATCCACAACGCCGACGGCGGCGAGGTCGAGCAGTGCGGCAATGGCGCACGCTGCTTTGTGCGCTTTGTCCGCGAGCAGGGCTTGACGGCCAAAGACAGCGTCAAAGTCAAAACCCAAGGCGGCGTGATCGAACTGCGTATGCAGCCCGATGGCCGCGTGACGGTGAACATGGGCGCGCCGGTGTTTGAGTTGGCGCGCATTCCGTTTGATCCGGCGGGGCTGGTGCCCGAGGCCAGCGCCGGGGCAGGCGCCGCCGACGCCGATGCCGATGCCGATGCTGATGCTGATGCTGATGCTGATGCCGATGTTTGGCCGCAATGGCCGCTGGCCCTTGGCGTGAGCGGGCGCGAGTCGCAGGCACCGGGGCAAGCGCCGGTGCAAGTCGCCGTCGTGTCGATGGGCAATCCGCACGCGGTGCAGATCGTCGCCGATGTGGACACCGCCCCGGTGCTGGAAACCGGCGGGCTGATCGAACATCACCCGGCGTTCCCCAAGCGCGTGAACGCCGGTTTCCTGCAGATCGTCTCGCGCAGCCAGATTCGCCTGCGCGTTTATGAGCGTGGCGCGGGCGAGACGCTGGCCTGCGGCACCGGCGCTTGCGCGGCGGTCGTGGCGGGGATTCGGCTGGGGCTGCTCGACAGCCGCGTCGATGTGTTGACACGCGGCGGCCAGTTGACGATCGAATGGAGCGGCGCGCTGGACGCGCCCGTGTTGATGACCGGCCCGGCCACCACCGTGTTTGAAGCCGAGATTGAAATCCCCGATAGCGTGTAAACCCGGCCTGAGCCCGCCGCTAGCGTTTGATGTGGCTGGTGTGGCGGCCCCGTCGCTGCCGCCCGCCGATCCGCTGGTGACGCGCTACTTGGCCTACGCCAAGGTTGAAAAGCGCTTGGCCGCGCGCACGCTGGCGCTGTACGCCGCCGATCTGGACAAATTGCAGGCCCATGCAGCGCAAGCCGGTGTGGCGCTGACGCAGGTCACGCATTTGCAATTGCGGCGCTGGGTGGCGCAGATGCACGGCGGCGGGCGCAGCGCGCGCGGCATTGCCTTGATTTTGTCGGGCTGGCGCGGCTTTTACGTCTGGTTGGGCCGCGAAGGGCTGGTGCCCGGCAACCCGGTGCAGGGCGTGCGCTCGCCCAAAGCGCCTCGGCCCTTGCCCAAGGCCTTGAGCGTCGATGAAGCGGTGCAACTGGCCAGCTTTGCCGCCGAGGCCACGCCGGACAACGCTTTTCTGGAGGCCCGCGACCAGTGCATCACCGAGCTGCTGTACAGCTGCGGCCTGCGCCTGAGCGAACTCGTCGGGCTGGACGCGAAAGCCAGCGCCAGCGCACGCGGCTGGATAGACCAGCAGGCGGGCGACGCCCATGTGTTGGGCAAGGGCGAAAAAAAGCGCAGCGTGCCCGTGGGCCGCGCCGCGCTGGTGGCGCTGGACCAATGGCTGGCCGTGCGCAGCCTGTGGGCGCGGGCGGGCGCGCCCGGCGGCGAAGCGCTTTTCATCAACCAGCGCGGCGGACGCCTGACGCCACAACACATCCGCGTGCGTCTAAAGCTGCGTTCGCAGCAGGCCGGGCTGGCCGCGCCGGTGCATCCGCACATGCTGCGCCACTCGTTTGCCAGCCATGTGCTGCAGTCCAGCGGCGACCTGCGCGCCGTGCAGGAACTGCTCGGCCACACCAACATCACCACCACGCAGGCTTACACCCGGCTCGATTTCCAGCATCTGGCAAAAATTTACGACAAGGCCCATCCGAGGGCGTTGTCCGATAGCGCCACTGCCAAGGCCAGCGCGCCGGGCGAGGGTGCGGGCGCGGACGCTGCCGACGCCAAGACGGCGCCCGCCGCTCAAGCGGCTATCCCCGCAAGCGGTGAGCCGCGACAATAGCGTCATGAACATCATTCGACTCAAAGACGGCCGGGAACGCTCCCTGCTTCGCCGCCACCCGTGGATTTTTGACGGTGCCATCGCCAGCGGCAGCGCCGATTCC
>Ga0302217_10000174_pt1 | contig 16882 bp, 14 predicted proteins | sample II_Fen_N3_3_FD_198779 | JGI IMG/M metagenome (GOLD analysis project Ga0302217, IMG submission 198779) | Peat permafrost microbial communities from Stordalen Mire near Abisko, Sweden - II_Fen_N3_3 | ecosystem: Environmental > Terrestrial > Soil > Wetlands > Permafrost | place: Sweden: Abisko... | reverse complement strand
ATCGCCCGGCACCAGCCGCACCTCGACCAGCAGCGCCCATTGCCCGCGCGCCAGCACCACCAGCACGCCCGCCATCGACAGCAGCGCGCCCGCCACCTGCTGGCGCGACACCCGCTGGCCAAAAAACAGCCCGCCCGTCAGCAGCATCCACACCGGCATGCTCGACGCCACCAGCGTCACATTCAGCGGCGTCGAGGTTTTCAGCGCCAGGTATTGCAGCGAGTTGTAGCTGCCGATGCCGAGCAGGCCGAGCAGCGCAAAGTGCTTCCACTGGGGCCACAGCGCGCTGCTGGGGCGCAGCACCCGCCAGGCCAGCGGCAGCAAAATCACAAACGCCAGCGCCCAGCGCAGCAGGTTCAGCGTCATCGGCGGCACCAGCGCGTGGACGAGTCGGCCGACCACCGCATTGCCCGCCCAGAGCAAAGGGGCAAGCGTCAGTAAAAAAGCGGTGGCGGGCGTCAGGCGGTGATTCATCCGCCTGACTGTACCAAGTGCTGCTGGCGCGGCTTGGCCCGACAGCAGCGCTTGGCCCGGATTCGTGGCACGATGGCGGCCCGCCTTCCGACAAGCCCCTCAAACCCCGGCGCTCAAGCGCTCCTCCAGGAAATTTCCATGACTCTGACGACCTCCAAAGCCGTGCGCATCGAGCAGCACGGCGGCCCCGAAGTAATGACGCTGGTCGATGTCCAGGTCGGCGAGCCCGGCCTTGGCGAAATCCGCATCCGGCACAAGGCGATTGGCCTGAACTTCATCGACGTGTACCAGCGCAGCGGCCTGTACCCGATGGCGATGCCGCTGCAGCTGGGCATGGAAGCGGCAGGCATCGTCGAAGCCGTCGGCGAAGGCGTGACGCACCTGCAGCCGGGCGACCGCGCCGCCTACGCCAGCCAGCCGCCGGGCAACTACTGCGAAGCGCGTGTCATGCCCGCCAAATGCGTCTGCAAGTTGCCCGACGAAATTTCCTTTGAAACCGGCGCGGCGATGATGCTCAAGGGCTTGACCGCGCAATACCTGCTGCGCCGCACCCAGCCGCAGGGCGGTTTGCAAGCGGGCGACTTTGTGCTGTTTCACGCCGCAGCGGGTGGCGTTGGTCTGATTGCCTGCCAGTGGGCCAAAGCGCTGGGCTTGCAACTGATCGGCACGGCGGGTTCCGACGAAAAATGCGCGCTGGCCAAGGCCAATGGCGCGGCCTTCGTCATCAACTACGCCAGCGAAGATTTTGTCGCCCGCGTCAAGGAAATCACCGGCGGGCAGGGCGTCAAAGTGGTTTACGACTCGGTCGGCAAAGACACGTTTGAACGCTCGCTCGACTGCCTGCGCCCGTTCGGCCTGCTGGCGAGTTTTGGCAATGCGTCCGGCCCGGTCGCGCCGTTTGCGCCCGGAATTTTGGCGGCGAAAGGCTCGCTGTATTTGACGCGCCAGACGCTGTTCAGCCACATCACCAGCCGCGAAACCACGCAGGAAATGGCCGACGAGCTGTTTGCAATGGTCGTCAGCGGCCAGATCACGATTCGCATTGACCAGCGTTTTTCTCTGGCCGATGTCGCCGACGCCCACCGTGCGCTGGAGGCGCGAAAAACCACCGGTTGCAGCATTTTGACGCTGGCCTGAGTCCCCGCATAATGGCGTGTTTCAAAATATTTCCAAGGAATTTTTGACATCCTCCCCGCCCTAAAGGACGAGGATTCCCACTGCTGGCGTGCCATGCCCGGCACGGGAACCAAATTTCTTCAGAATATTTTTTGCGGCATTCACATCACGATCATGCACACAGCCACAGTCCGAACAAATCCAGTTCCTTATTCCAAGGTCTGCGATACCTCTCGGCCTCGAATCGGGCAGAGCGCCGCAATTCGAGCAGACTTGGGAGCTAAACGCTTCATTCACTTCTTCAAACCACGCGCCATGCTTAACAGCCTTGTACGCCAGTTGAGTTCTGAAGGACGACCAGCCCGCATCCAAAACGGACTTCGCCATGCTGGTTTTGGCGAGTCCAGCGGCGTTGACGTTGCCCACCGCGATGTAATCAAATTCTCTGACAAGGCGCGTCGAAAGTTTGTGGTGAAAGTCGCTCCGGCGGTTCGCCATTTGCGCGTGAATCGCTTTCACCCGTTTTTTCTTGTCCGCCCGCTGCGCCACGGCCAGCGCCGCTTCCGCGTCCCGGTAAATCCGCTGCGCTTGAATTTTCTTGCCGGTGGACAGCGTGGCGAAGTCTTTCAGGCCCAAGTCGATTCCAACGCCTTTGAGCGGCTGGCGAGCCTCAGCCGCGCAAGCCACGTCAATCACGATGTTCAGGAACCAGTTGCCCCGGCTGTCGCGGGAAAAATTGCTCCCGTCCTTGATTTTCCCCTCGGGCAGCGTCCGGCTGTGGAACACGCGAAACGTATTGCCCGCAAAGCGGAAGGCGGTGCCTTCGCGCTTCAACTCGCGGCCCTTGAACGGCACCCAGCCGAGCGATTTTTTGCCACGGTAGCGCAGGTAAGGCCGATTTTTCTGGCTGCGCGATTTGGCGTACTGCTCGCACACGGCGTTGACTGTGCCGGAGTGCAGGCCAAGCTCTTTGCTGCTGCCAGCGGTGAGCTTGTTCAAATCAAACCCGGTGTGCCAGCGTCGGCCAAAGCGCAGGGCGTCTTTTTGCCGGTCGTTGCAGAAATTCCAGACAAAGTTGCAGGCCCGGCTTTGCTGGTTCAGCAAGCCGTTCAGCGACTTCACCCGGTAGCGATAGACCAGAATCATGCCGGATATATTAGCAGTGCTTCACAAGCAAAAACAAGCCCCGAACGCTTTGCGTTCGCCCTCTACCTCCCCGGCCTGAAGGCCGGGGTTTCTCGGGAATTCTGATGAAAAATCTGGCTTCAACTTCCGTGGGAATATTTTCCCGTCTTGCCGGGCTGGCGCTGCTGCTGCTGGCCTCGGGTGCCCAAGCCCAGAGCTGCCCCCAGCGCGGCGAACTCGACGAGCTCTATTGCGACGCCAACCAAGACTTGCTCGCCGACCGGCCCAAAGTGACGGTGAACCCGAACCGGATTGTGCTGGCCATCTCGGGCGTCGAAGATGCCAACACGGCCAAGCGTACCTACGGGCCGCTCGTCAGCTACCTCGGCACCTGCCTGAAGAAAGAGGTCGAAATGTTTCCCCCGGTGCGTGAAGGCGCGGTGCTTGAAGCCCAGCGCGCTGGCACGGTTCACATCGGCCATTACGCGACCGGCGGGATGCTGTATGCGGTGAATTTTGCCGGCGTGATTCCGTTTGCTGGCAAGGGCGACAGCAAAGTCGGCCACGCCGACAGCTACACGCTTAAGCTGCTGGTGCGCGCCGATTCGCCCGCTAAAAAGGTGCTGGATCTGAAAGGCAAAAAAATCGCACACACCAGCGCAGCGTCCAACTCCGGCAATCTGGCGCCGCGCGCCCTGTTTCCCGAGCAGGGCTTGCGACCCGACGTGGATTACAAAGTGGAGTTTTCGGGCGGCCACGACCTGTCGCTGACCGGCGTGAAGCTGGGCCTGTACGACGCCGCCGCTGTGGCCTCCGACGTGATGGACCGCATGATCGCCAAGGGCGAGATCAAGGCCAGCGATTTCCGCGTGCTCTATGAAAGCGATAGTTTTCCCAGCGATGCTTTTTCAATGTCCAGCAATCTGGAGCCTGCCTTGCAGGCCAAAATCAGCAAATGCTTTGCCGACTTTAAATTTCCAGAAAGCATGAGCCGCGCGCTCGATGGCAACAACCAATTTTTCCCGCTGGACTACCGCAAGGACTGGGGCGTGGTGCGTTTGATTGCCAAGGTCTCGGGCAATCCGCCAACCAAAGAGAGTTACCAGAAGCTATTGTTGAGCAAGTAAGCTGCCGTATTTAAAAGCCCGGCGCGCCGACAACATCGTGTTGCGGGGCGAGTCGGGCTTGATGCTTACCGCGCTGTATTCCTGGCGTTGTCCGGCTTTTGGGCGTTAATTTTTCAAGGCAGCGCGCCGCATCCGCAGCAGCTCGTCCAGGATCAGGCAGGCAGCGCCTATCGTGATGGCGCTGTCGGCCACGTTGAAAGCCGGAAAATGCCAGCCGCCATAGTGGAAATCGAGAAAATCGACCACATAACCGTGCCGGATGCGGTCAATCACGTTGCCCAGCGCGCCGCTCAAAATGCAGGCCAGCGCGAACGAAAACAGCTTTTGCCCGGCGTGTGAGCGCAGCATCCAGACGATGAACAACGCCGCCGTCACGCCAACGCCGGTGAAAAACCAACGCTGCCAGCCAGACTCCGAGGCCAGAAATGAAAACGCCGCGCCCAGGTTATGCGCCCGCACGATGTTGAAAAAGCTGGTCACGTAAGTGCCCTGACCCAGGCCGCTGTAAGCATCCAGAATCAGCGACTTGGTGAACTGGTCGGCGATGAACAGCGCCAGCGCCAGGCCCAGCCAAGGCAGCATGCGCACCGTCGCTGAAGCTTGCCGGATCGCCACCGGATGCGACGTTTGCACCATTACGCGAACTTCCGTTCTTCGCCCGCGCCGTGCAGGTTGCTGGTGCAGCGCCCGCAAATCGTCGGATGGGCGGGGTCAGCGCCCACGTCGTCGCGGTAGTGCCAGCAGCGTTCGCACTTGGCGGCGGCGCTGGGTTTGACGCTGGCTTGCAGCGCGTCGCCTTCGCTCAGTTCCAGCGCCGAGGTGATGAAGACAAATTTCAAATCGTCCCCCAAACTGGCCAGCAGCGCGTGATCGGCGGCGTTGACTTGCAGCGCGACGTTGGCCTGCAGCGACGAGCCGACCTGGCCTTCGGCGCGCAGGGCTTCGATGTCCTTGTTGACGGCGTCGCGGATCTCGCGGATGCGGCTCCACTTGGCCAGCAGCGCCGCGTCGGGCGCGCCCAGATCGGCGTAGGTTTCCATAAAAATGGATTCGGACGCGCCAAAAACCTTCCACGCCTCTTCGGCGGTGAAGCTCAGGAACGGCGCCATCCAGCGCAGCATGGCGTGGGTGATCTGGTGCAGTGCAGTTTGCGCGCTGCGCCGGGCCAGCGACTTGGGGCCGGTCGTGTAGAGCCGGTCTTTCAACACGTCGAGGTAAAACGCGCCCAGGTCTTCGCTGCAGTAAATCTGCAGTTTCGAGACGACGGGGTGGAATTCATAAACCTCGTAATGCGCCAGGATGTCGGCTTGCAACTGCGCGGCGCGGCTGATGGCGTAGCGGTCGATTTCCAGCATGTCGGCCAGCGGCACGGCATCCGTCGCTGGGTCGAAATCGCTGACGTTGGCGAGCAAAAAGCGCAGCGTGTTGCGGATGCGGCGGTAAGCATCGACGACGCGGGCCAGAATCTTGTCGTCGATCCCGAGGTCGCCCGAGTAGTCGGTCGAGGCGCACCACAGGCGGATGATTTCCGCGCCCATCTTGCCGCTGATTTCTTGTGGGGCGACGACGTTGCCGACGCTTTTGCTCATCTTGTGGCCCTTGCCATCGACCGTGAAGCCGTGCGTGAGCAAGCCTTTGTACGGCGCGTGGTCGTACATGGCGCAGGCGGTCAGCAGCGATGAGTGAAACCAGCCGCGATGCTGGTCGTGGCCTTCAAGGTACAAATCGGCGGGCCAGCTCGATTGCGCCGCGTGGCTGTGGCGCAGCACATGGTCGTGCGTCGTGCCGGAGTCAAACCACACGTCCAGAATGTCATTGACCTTGGTGTAATGCTCGGCATCGACCGCGCCCAGAATGTCGGCGGCGCTGACTTTGCTCCAGGCTTCCACGCCGCTTTGTTCGACCATGCTGGCAGCTTGATCCATGATTTCCATCGTGCGCGGGTGCAGCTCGCCGGTGGCGGTATGGATGAAAAACGGCAGTGGCACGCCCCAGTTGCGCTGGCGCGAGATGCACCAGTCGGGCCGCCCGGCAATCATCGATTGCAGGCGTAGCTTGCCGTTTTCTGGGTAAAAGCTGGTTTCTTCAATCGCGGCCAGGGCGAGCTGGCGCAGCGTTTTTTCCGCCTTGTCGCTGGCGAACACGCCCTGCGTGCCCGGCGTTTCGGCGTCCATGCGGATGAACCACTGGGCCGCCGCCCGGTAGATCACCGGCGTTTTGTGGCGCCAGCAGTGCGGGTAGCTGTGCGTGATGGTTTCGCTGGCGAACAGGCGCTGGTTGTCGCGCAGCGTGTCGATGATTTGTGGGCAGGCTTTCCAGATATTCAGCCCGCCAAACAGCGGCAGTTCCTCGACATAGCGGCCATTGCCCTGCACCGGGTTCAGGATGTCGTCGTAGGCGATGCCGTTGGTCACGCAGGAGTTGAAATCCTCTACGCCGTAAGCGGGCGCGCAATGCACGATACCGGTGCCGTCGTCGGCGGTGGCGTAGTCGGCCAGAAATACGGGGCTGAGGCGGCGGTAGCTGTAGTTGGCAGTTTTGGTGCCTGCGTCGCTTGCGCCAGCCTCGCTGCTCGCGTCACCCTCGTCGCTTGGATCGTTCACGTTGCTCACATCGTGCAGCGGGTGCATGAACTTGAGCTGCGCCAGATGCTTACCCTGTGTCGTGGCCAGCACGCTGCCGGTGAGACCAAAGCGTGCCAGGCATTTTTCCACCAGCACGGCGGCCAGCAGCAAGATGCCGCGCTCGGTATCGACCAGCGCGTAGTCCAGCTCGGGGTTCAGGTTCAGCGCCTGATTGGCGGGAATCGTCCAGGCGGTCGTCGTCCAGATGACGGCGAAGGCGTCTTTGTTCAGGCTTTCGAGTCCAAACGCGGCAGCCAGTTTTTCAGGCTCAGCGCATTTAAAACCGACATCGAGCGTTTGCGATTTTTTATCGGCATATTCGATTTCAAACTCGGCCAGCGAACTGCCGCAATCAAAACACCAGTACACGGGCTTCAAGCCGCGATAGACAAAGCCGCGCTCCATGATGCGTTTTAAAGCGCGGATTTCGTTGGCCTCGTTGGCAAAATCCATCGTTTTGTACGGGTTGTCCCATTCGGCGAGCACGCCCAGGCGCTTGAAATCGGCCATTTGACCGGCGATTTGCTCGGTGGCGAAGGCGCGGCTTTTGGCCTGCACTTCGTCGCGTGACAGGCTGCGGCCGTGCAGCTTTTCAATCGCGTTTTCAATCGGCAGGCCGTGGCAGTCCCAGCCGGGCACATAGACGGCGTCCATGTCCTTGAGCTGGCGCGCCTTGACGATCATGTCTTTGAGAATCTTGTTGACGGCGTGGCCGATGTGGATGTTGCCGTTGGCATACGGCGGGCCGTCGTGCAGTACGAAGCGCGGCTTGCCCTGGCGCACGTCGCGCAGTTTTTTGTAAAGCCCTTTGTCTTCCCATTCCTTGACCCAGCCCGCTTCGCGCTTGGGCAGGTCGCCGCGCATGGGGAACGGGGTGTCGGGCAGGTTCAGGGTGCTGCGGTAATCGGTTTTTTGGTCAGACATAGGGTGCTTTTTTGAAAGGCGCTTTAAGGGGAGTGCGGCCTGAACGGGCAGGCTGCAGAAAAACAGGATCAATAGCCTTGGCGGGCGGGTTTGGCGCCAGCGCAGGGCGGGCGATCAAGGCGACGAGATCGTCTAAATTCGGTCGCGGGTGGTTTGGCGGCTGGTCTGGGTGTGCAGGGCGGCGGGCGCAACGCGGGCAGCCTGGGCAAAAAAGGCGCGGGCGTCCAAGCAGTCTTTGGCAATGCCTGTTGTCAGGCTGTCCAGACTGTCGTATTTGAGTTCGTCGTGCAGTTTGTGTAGCAGTTCCACCCGGATGATCTTACCGTATGCGCCTTCCGCGCCGAGGCTGGCGGGCCAGTCTAGGCAGTGGGTTTCTAGCAGCACGCGCCCGCCGTTGACATCGTTCGGGTCCAGCGATGGGCGAATGCCCAGATTGGCGACGCCGGGCAGCGGGCCGTCATCAAGGCCATGCACCAGCACCGCAAAAATGCCGCTGGCCGCCGGTTTCCAGTGCGAAAAGCGCAGATTGATGGTGCGAAAACCCAGTGTGCGCCCGAGCTTGCGGCCATGCACGACATGGCCGGAAATGCTGTAGGGCCGACCGAGCAGCGCGGCTACGCGCTCCATGTCGCCCAAGCCAAGCGCCTTGCGCACGGCTGAGCTGGAGACGCGGGTGCTGGGCGCACTGGCCGGACGCAGCAGCGCCGCCACTGGCCCGTCTGACAGCGCCTGCGCGCTCGGGCGCGGGTGGGCGGGCGAGATTTCGTAGCTGTTCATGCGCGCCACGTCAAAGCCGAGCTGCTCGCCCGCCGCGTCCAGCATCGCGTAGTCGCCAGCGCGCTGGGCGCCGAAGCGGAAATCATCGCCGACCAGCACATAGCGCGCGCCCAGGCCGTTGACCAGCACTTCCTGAATGAATGCCTCGGGCGACTGGGTGGCCAACTGTGCGTTAAACGGCAGGATCACGCACTGGTCAATGCCGCAGTTTTCCAGCTCGGTCAGCTTGTCGCGCAGCGTGGCAATGCGGGCCGGGGCCAGTTCGGGTTTGCGCAGGACGGCGGCGAAGTAGTCGCGTGGATGCGGCTCAAAGCTGATCGCGCAGCTGGGCACGCCCCGGTGCCGGGCCTCGTTTTTCAGCAGCGCCAGCATCGCTTGATGGCCGCGATGCACCCCGTCAAAGTTGCCGATGGTCAGGGCGCAGCCGGGCGCCAGATCGGGATGGTGGTAGCCACGGAAAATTTTCATGGGCCTAATTATCGTTTTTATAGCGGCAAGGCCGAATTGGCCAGGCCAGAGGGCTGGTGACGCTGCTGACGCATGTTTCATGCCGATTTCATGATTTCCCTGTATATTGAGTCGGTTGCCCGTCCTACACCCGGTTTCCATTGTGAATGGAGGTTCGTTTTGAAGGTTCTCAAACTCTCAGCGCAGGGCTTGCCGCAAGCCTGGATCAGCCTTGAACTGGCCGTGCTGCATTACGCGGCCGAGGAGGTGCGCTGGGAAATCGGCGCGCGCATTGCCACCTTTCACGGCGGCCACAATGCGCTGACGGGCGAGCAGTCCATCATCCACATCAACAGCATCATCGGCACGCGGGGCGTGCCCAGCATCAACCCGTTTGACCTGAAACCGGGGCTGACCAACGGCAAATTGTTCGTGCGCGACCGCAACGTCTGCGCCTACTGCGGCGGGCATTTCCACGAAGAAAGCCTGACCCGCGAACACATCATTCCGCAAGCGCAAAAAGGCGCGGACAGTTGGATGAACGTCGTCACGGCCTGCCGCGCCTGCAACCACCGCAAAAGCAACCGCACGCCCGAGCAGGCGCACATGCCGCTGCTCTACACGCCTTACGTGCCCAGCCTGTGGGAAGACTTCATCCTGCGCAACCGTCGCATTCTGGCCGATCAAATGGAGTTTTTGATGGCCCATGTGCCGCGCTCGTCACGGCTGATCAGTTGACGGGCGGATGCGCTGGCCGAACGTGCTGGCGCTTTCAGGCGTGTCGCTTATGGTCCAATAAGGGTTTTCCCTAGCGGTTTTTGTCATGATTGTTCGAGACCGACCTTCCGGTATCCGGCTGTTTTTTCTGGTGCGTGGCTCCATCCTGCCCCGGATTCGGATGACGCTGCTGGTCAACACCCTGAGCGCGATTTTGGTGACGCTGGCGCACGGCAATCTGTTCGACGTGAAGATCACGCTATCGACGATTCCGTTTACCTTGATGGGTTTGCCGCTGGCGATTTTTCTGGGTTTTCGCAATTCCGCCGCCTACGACCGTTACTGGGAAGGGCGCAAGCTGTGGGGCGAACTGGTGCTGCGCTGCCGTTCGTTGTCGCGGCAATGCCAGAGTTTCATTCAGCCCGCCGCCTTGTCTGGGCAGCAGGCCGAGGTGGCGGCGGCGCACCAGCGCATGCTGTACCGGGCCATCGCTTTTGTGCATGCGCTGCGCCTGCAACTGCGTGACTGCAGCGACATCGGCGAACTCCAGCCCTGGGTGCCCGAGGCCGAGTGGCCCGGCCTGCAAAAAGCCTCCAGCAAGCCCGATGCGCTGATGCTGCAAATGGGCAAGGAGCTGGGCCAGTGCCAGCAGCACGGCTGGATTGATTCCTGCCTGACGGTAAGCATCGACAACACCCTGTCGGCATTGACCGCCGCCGCCGCCTCGTGCGAGCGCATCAAGGGCACGCCGGTGCCGTTTTCTTACACGCTGCTGCTGCACCGCACGGCTTATTTGTATTGCTTTTTGCTGCCCTTTGGCCTGGTCGATACGATTGGCTTCATGACGCCGTTTGTGGTGGCCATCGTGGCCTACACCTTCTTCGGCTTGGACGCGCTGGGTGACGAGATTGAAGAACCGTTTGGCCTCGAAGCCAACGACCTGCCGCTGGACACGTTGTGCCGCGCCATCGAGGTGAATCTGCTCGAATCGCTGGGGCAGACCTCGGTGCGCCCCAAGCTGGAAATGGTCAACTACTGCCTGACCTGAGCCCAGCCCGCGCCACAGCCACAGCCACAGCCACAGCCACAGCCACAGCCACAGCCACAGCCACAGCCACAGCCACAGCCACAGCCACAGCCACAGCGCGCCACGGCGGCTGCTTGGCACGGCTTCTGCATTGAATTGACGGCCAGCAAGGCTGGCGGCCCAGTTGTCATTTTTGTCTGACATGGGTTTTGATTCAGTCATTGCATGAGAATGATTCTTATTTATTCTTGTACAATGAAACTGTCATCGTCACTTTGAGGTCAAACATCATGAAAACCTGCTTTGCTTCCGCCTTGCTGGCCACCGCCGTTCTGGCCGCCCAGCCTTCCTTTGCCGCAGAAACGCCGATCGGCAAGCACCAGACCGTCGCCGGGATGGAAATCGGCGCCGTTTATCTGCAGCCGGTGAAGATGGAGCCAGAAGGCATGATGACAAAGGTCGAAGAGTCCGACATTCACCTCGAAGCCGACGTTCACGCAGCCAAGAACAACCCCAACGGTTTTCCCGAGGGTGAATGGATGCCTTACCTGGTGATCAAGTTCGAGGTCAGCAAGGTGGGCAGCAAGTTCAAGCTTGCGGGTGACTTGATGCCGATGGTGGCCAGCGACGGCCCGCATTACGGCGAGAACGTCAAGCTCGATGGCCCCGGCAAGTACAAGCTGAGGTTCACCGTGATGCCGCCCACGGCCAATCCCCACGCCCATTTCGGCCGCCATGTGGACAAGGAAACCGGCGTCGCGCCCTGGTTCAAGAACTTTGACCTGAACTATGACTTCACCTACGCGGGCACCGGCAAGCGGGGCGGCTACTGAGTCGGCGCAGCATGAGCACGCTAATGTTTTCCCTGCTGCCGCGCCTCGGTCTGGCCAGTTTGCTGCTGGCCCTGGCTGGCAGCGCGCTGGCCGAAGACCTGCCCACTTTCAAGCTGGCCTGCAACAACGGGCTGTTCACGCCCAATCCGCTGCAGGTGCCTGCGGGCAAAAAATTCAAGATCGAGATCAGCAACACCGGAACCGAAGCCATCGAGTTCGAGAGCAAGCCGCTGCGCAAGGAAAAGGCGCTGAACCCCGGCGGCAACTCGTTTGTGGTGGTCTTCCCGCTGGAGCCGGGCTCTTACAGCTTCTTTGACGACTTTCACATGCAGCAGCCGCCCGGTGCCATCGTCGCCAAATAAATCCATTCACCACAACCCCAGCCAGAGTGAGCCGTGATGCAGAACTTCAGCCAGATTCTTTTTGTCATGTGGCGCGAGACCGTCGAGGCCATGCTGGTGGTGGGCATCCTGCACGCCTGGCTGTCGCACCATCCGCAGGGGCGTTTGGGCCTGCGCTATCTGTGGGGCGGCGTGGCGGCGGGTTTGGTCGGCGCGGTGCTGCTGGGCCTGGGCATCGAGGCGATGAACAGCACCCTCTCCGACGAGGGGCAGGAATATTTCCAGACCAGCTTGATGCTGCTGGCCGCTGGCCTGATTGTGCAAATGGTGCTGTGGATGCGCCGCAATGGCCGACGGCTCAAGCGCGACATGGAAGAAAGCCTGGGCCACAGCGTGGTGCAGCAGCGCTGGTGGGGCGTGTTCGGGCTGGCGGCGATTGCTGTGGCGCGCGAGGGCAGCGAGACGGTGCTGTTTCTCAGCAGCTTGGCCAGCAACGGCGCGGGGCTGGCGGGCGGCGCTTTCTGGCTGGCGCTGGGGCTGGGCGTGGCCTTGGCGGCGGGCACTTTTTACCTGCTGCAGCTGGGCGGCAAGGTGTTTTCCTGGGCAATTTTCTTTCGCGTCACCGAGGTGCTGCTGATTTTGCTGGCGGGCTCGCTGCTGATCAGCGGCGTGGAAAAGCTCATTGATGTGCAACTGCTGCCCGCGCTGGTGCGCCAGCTCTGGGACAGCTCTGTCCTGCTCGACGACGGCAGCGTGCTGGGCAGCGTGATTGCCGCCTTCACCGGTTACCGGGCGCGGCCTTCGCTGACGGTGGTGCTGACGATGGCGCTGTACTGGCTGGTCATGTGGCGCCTGACCCGCCCGGCCCGTGTCAGCGCGAATGCCAGCGCCAGCGCCGGAGTGGCACGGGCATGAACGCCGCCGCCGCAGGCGACTGGCTGCGCCGCCACGGCGCGCAGATACGCGCGCTGCAATGGGTGATCGTGCTGGTGTACGTGTTCCTGCTGGCCGTGCCCTGCATGCTGGACCTGCCCGACGAAACCGCGAACATCTTCAACCACCTGACGGTCGCGGCCCAGTTTGTTTTCTGGGGAATCTGGTGGCCTTTTGTGCTGCTGAGCATGGTGCTGCTGGGGCGCTTCTGGTGCGGCGTGCTCTGCCCGGAAGGCGCGCTGTCCGAGTGGGCCAGCCGCAAGGGTCAAAACCGCGCCATTCCGCGCTGGATGCGCTGGAATGGCTGGCCTTTTGCCGCCTTTGTGATGACCACGGTGTATGGCCAGATGGTCAGCGTTTATCAATACCCCAAGGCGGCGCTGGTGGTGCTGGGCGGCTCGACGGTGGCCGCGATCATCGTTGGCTATCTCTACGGCCGGGAAAAGCGCGTCTGGTGCAAATACCTGTGCCCGGTCAGTGGCGTGTTTGGCCTGTTGGCCAAGCTCGCACCACTGCATTTTCGCGTTGATGGAGACGCCTGGCGTCAGTCCTACAGCACGCAAACCCACGACACCACGCCCGCCCGCGTGATTCCGGTCCAGGCCGTCAACTGCGCGCCGCTGGTGGCGATGCGCAAGATGCAGGGCGCCAGCGACTGCCACATGTGCGGGCGCTGCAGCGGCCACCGGGGCGCCGTGACGTTGAGCACACGCTCGCCGAACCACGAAATCGTCGTGCTGGGCGAGCAGTTGGCCAATGGCTGGCAGACCGCGCTGATCCTGCTCGGCCTGCTGGGCGTGGCCATCGGCGCGTTCCAGTGGACGGTGAACCCGCAGTGGGTGCAGGCCAAGCAGTTCATCGCCGAATGGCTGATCGAGCGCGATATTTTTTGGCCGATGGCCGAGAACGCGCCGTGGTGGCTGCTGACCCATTACCCGGAATTACGCGACGTGTTTTCCTGGCTAGATGGCGCGGTGCTGCTGGGCTATATCGGTGCCACGGCGCTGGTGATGGGCGTTTCGATCTCGCTGCCGCTGGCCGGGGCGGCGCGGCTGCTCGGCCCTTGGCAGCGCCAGCGCTTTTACCATTTGGCGCAGGCCTTGATTCCGCTGGCGGGCTGCGGCGTGTTTCTGGGCCTGTCGGCGCTGACGGTGAACCTGCTCAAGGGCCAGGGCGTGCCGGTGTTCTGGGCCAACAATGCGCGCCTGGCGCTGCTAGTTGGTGCCAATCTGTGGACGCTGACGCTGGCCTGGGGCATCACGGGGCGCTACACGCCCGCGCTGGGGCGCCGGGTGCTGGCCTGGGGCGCTGTGCTGCTGGCCTTGGTGCCGGTCAACACCGCCTGGGCCTTTATGTTCTGGCTCTGGTGAGCTGACAGAGTTAAGCCAGCCGCTCACTTGAGCGTATCAAGCAATCACTGATGCCCAAGCCACGCCAAGACGTTGTTATCAAACCGCCGCCAGACGAGAGTGGCGTGCGGCGGGGCCAGTGCCAACACCTGCGTTCAGGCGGGCGACAGCCCCAGCTCTTTGCACACATGGGCCAACTGGTTTTGCAGTTGCGCGACCTGGGTTTCGAGCGCGTCAATGCGCTGCTGCAGCCGCTCAGCCTGGCCCAGCGAAATCGGCTCGACCTCGGCGCTGCGCGGCTCGGCGCCTGAACTGGCCGCCTGAAACGGCAGCGCCAGCGCCTCCCCGCAGAGCCGGTGTGCCCAGCGCTGCTCGCGCATGCCGGGCGCGCGGACTAGCTGAATCACCGTGACGGCGCCGCTGTCTTCGCCGCGCGTCTTGAGCTCTTCCAGCGTGTCCTCGATGCTGGCGATGTCGGCAAACTTGTACCAGCGTTCGCTGTTCGTGCGCAATTCTCCCGGCGTCTGCGGCCCGCGCAGCATCAGCAGGCCCAGCAGCACCGCCTGCGGCTCGCTCACGCCAAAGCCGCGCTGAAAATTGTGCTCAAAGCGCGGCACGCGGGAGGAAGATGCTTCAAACACTAGGCTGACCGTTTTGAGGCTGTCTAGCGCGGACTGCGCCTGGGATTCGCTCAGCTCCATCACCGGGTCGCGGCTGGTTTTCTGGTTGCAGCCCAGCACTAAGGTGTTGAGCGAGAGCGGGTAGCTGTCGGGGACGGTGCGGGCTTTTTCCATCAGGGTGGCCAACACGCGCGCTTCGGTGGGGGTAAGTGTTCTCATAGCGATAATCTTAGAACATGAAAAACATTGTCATCCTGATTTCCGGCGGCGGCTCGAACATGGCCGCCATTGCCCGGACTGCCAAAAAAGAGAACTGGCTAGATAAATTCGGCGTGCGCATCGCCGCCGTCATCAGCAACAAGCCCGGCGCGGGCGGGCTGGCGCTGGCCAAAGAGCTGGGCATTGCCACCGATGTGCTGGCGCACCAGTCGTTTGAATCGCGTGAAGCGTTTGATGCGGCGCTGCGGGCGCGCATTGACCTGCACGAACCGGCGCTGCTGGTGCTGGCGGGCTTTATGCGCATCCTGACGTCCGGTTTTGTTCAGCATTACGCGGGCCGCATCATCAACATCCACCCGTCGCTGCTGCCCGCTTTTGCGGGCCTGCACACGCACCAGCGCGCCATCGACATGGGTTGCAAGGTCGCGGGCGTCACCGTGCATCAGGTCACCGCCGAGCTGGACTACGGCCAGATTCTGGACCAGGCAGTGGTGCCAGTGCTGCCTGGCGACACCGCCGACGTGCTGGCGGCTCGCGTGCTGACGCAGGAGCATCTGATTTACCCGAAGGCGGTGCGCGCCTTTTTTGAGGGCAGTTGAGGCGGCGGACAGACTTTTGAGACCGCGCCGCTGGCCAGCGTTTTGGATCGCCGTCAACAAGCAGCGGTCAGCCTCCGCCGACCAGCCGTTCGCAAGCCTTACATCTTGGCCTGAAACACCAGCCCGGCGTGTTCGCGCAGCGCATGGAACTTTATCTTCGGCCACTGCTGCTCGACGGCGCGCAGCGTGGCGCTGTGATCGACCAGCAGCGTTGGCGCATCGACGGCATCGAGCGCGACGCGGTGCGCGTTGGCGTCCATGAATTTTTTCAGCTCGTTCGCGTCGTCGCAGGTCACCCAGCGGGCGAGGTTGAAATTGCTGCCCATGATGCGCGCTTTCACGCCGTATTCATGCTCCAGCCGGTGCGCGACGACTTCAAACTGCAGCTGGCCGACAGCGCCCAGCAGCAACACAGAACCGGCAATCGGGCGGAACACCTGAATCGCGCCTTCTTCGCCCAACTGCGTCAGGCCAGCGCGCAATTGTTTGCTGCGCAGCGGATCGGCCACTTCGACGGCGCGGAACATTTCCGGCGCGAAGAAGGGCAGGCCGGTGAACTGCAGCGCTTCGCCTTCGGTCAGCGTGTCGCCGAGCTGCAAAATGCCGTGGTTCGGAATGCCGATGATGTCGCCTGCAAACGCCGTGTCCAGCAGCTCACGGCGCTGGCTCATGAAGCTGACCACCGTGTTGGGCCGGATTTCCTTGCCGCTACGCACGACTTTCAGGCGCATACCACGGGTGAATTCGCCGCTGGCCACGCGCAAAAAGGCAATCCGGTCACGGTGCGCCGGGTCCATATTCGCTTGAATCTTGAACACCACGCCGGAGAATTTCTTCTCTTCCGGTTTCACAATGCGCTGCATCGCCGGGCGCTCGGCGGGTGCCGGGGCCAGATCGACCAGCGCGTCCAGCACTTCCTGCACGCCGAAGTTGTTGATCGCTGAGCCGAAGAACATCGGCGTCTGGCGACCGGCGAGGAATTCTTCGCGGTTGAATTCGGGCGACGCGCCTTCGAGCAGTTCCAGCTCGTCCTGCGCCTGGGTGAATTCTGCACCGAAGCGTTTCGTCGCTTCGGCATTGTCCAGACCGGACAGGATTTCATCGTCGCCGCCCGCCTTGTCTTCGCCGGGGCTGAAGACGCGCATGCGCTCTTCGCGCCGGTCATACACGCCGTGGAAGAGTTTGCCCATGCCGACCGGCCAGGTGAAGGGCACGACGGCCATGCCGAGTTCGCGCTCGATTTCGTCCATGACGCTCATCGGGTCTTGGACTTCGCGGTCCATTTTGTTGACGAAGGTCAGAATCGGCGTGCCACGGGCGCGGCAAACCTGCAGCAGACGCCGGGTTTGCGGCTCGACGCCGTTGGCCGCGTCGATCACCATCAGCGCGGCATCGACGGCGGTCAGCACGCGGTAGGTGTCTTCGGAAAAGTCTTGGTGGCCGGGGGTGTCGAGCAGGTTGATGACGCAGTCGCGGTATTCCATCTGCATGACGGAGGAGGCGACGGAAATGCCGCGCTGCTTTTCGATTTCCATCCAGTCGCTGGTTGCGTGGCGCGCGGCTTTGCGCGCCTTGACGCTGCCCGCAATTTGAATCGCGCCGGAGAACAGCAGCAGCTTTTCGGTCAGCG
>Ga0302217_10000163_pt1 | contig 17628 bp, 16 predicted proteins | sample II_Fen_N3_3_FD_198779 | JGI IMG/M metagenome (GOLD analysis project Ga0302217, IMG submission 198779) | Peat permafrost microbial communities from Stordalen Mire near Abisko, Sweden - II_Fen_N3_3 | ecosystem: Environmental > Terrestrial > Soil > Wetlands > Permafrost | place: Sweden: Abisko... | reverse complement strand
ATGATGAATCACCGCTGTCCATGCGCCCTGCCAGTCGAAGGTCATGATTGCTCCTCCTGCTGCGCCTGGCGCTTGACCAGCTTTTGCATCAGCACGCCGACGAACCCCATGGCGATCACCAGCGACAACACCAATGCGCCGACAATGGCCCAGAAGTCTGCGGCAATATCCTTGGCATACACCATCACCCCCACCGCCGGCGGCACCAGCAGCAACGGCAAGTAACGCAGCAGGCTGCTGGCCGCCAGGCTCAGGGGCTCAGCGACTTCACCGCGCCACACCAAGTAACCCAGCATCAACAGCAAACCGATGATCGGCCCCGGCAACACCGGCATCAGCAAATGGTTGATCGCCGTGCCGATCAATTGAAACAGCACCAGCCATGTCAGACCGCGTAACAGCATCCGTTCTTCCCCCCTCAAGACTCGCCCGCATTATAAACATGCCCACGCTATGCCCACGCTATGCTCAGGCATTCGCAATAAGCATGGTGGCTTGACCGGGCTAGTTGCCCATGATGATCTAACATCGTTCTCGCACATCAATAAAAACCGATGAACCAAGGAGAGACGCAATGCCCTATGTACCTGTAGCGCAGCTCAAAGATTATGTCGGCAAGGAACTGGGACGTTCCGAATGGCTCACCATCGACCAAGCCCGTATCAACCTGTTCGCGGAAGCCACTGGCGATTATCAGTTCATCCACGTCGACCCGGTCAAGGCCGCGCAAACCCCGTTCGGCAGCACCATCGCCCACGGTTTCCTGTCGCTGTCGCTGATGTCCAAGTTGATGGAAGATATCCTGATCATGCCCGAAGGCCTGAAGATGGCAGTCAACTATGGCTTGGACAGCGTGCGTTTTATCCAGCCGGTGAAGGTCAATTCCAAGGTGCGCCTGAACGTGACGCTCACCGACGTCACCGAGAAAAAGCCCGGCCAATGGCTGTTCAAGGCCACCGCCACCCTGGAAATCGAAGGCCAGGAAAAACCCGCTTACATTGCCGAGTCGCTGTCGCTCTGCTTCGTGTAAGCGCCGCCCTGTGGTGAGGCGCTGAAACTCACCACTGGGCACGTAAATTTATGTATGTAACTCGCAGCTGCGGCATACTCGGCGCTCAATTATCCGGATCCCGCTATGCGCCCACTCGCTCCCCTTGTCCTTGCCCTGTTGCTCACCGCTTGCGGAGACGGCGAATCGCTGTTGCCGCCCGATGCGCGCCTGCCCGATGGCGGCCGTTACCGGGGTGATGTGGTCAATGGCTTGCTGCAGGGCCAGGGCCGCGTGGACTACCCCAACGGCAGCTGGTACACCGGCCAGTTCGACAAAGGCCAATGGCACGGCCAGGGCGAATGGCACGGCAGCAACGGCGAAGTCTATAAAGGTCAATTCCAGCAAGGCCTGTTCGACGGCCAGGGTAGCCTGACCACTGCGGGCAGCGAATATGTCGGCGGCTTCAAACAAGGCCGGCGCAACGGTGAAGGCACCCTCAAAGAGGGGCAGATGACCTATCGCGGCGAATTCAAGGACGATCAGTATTCCGGCCTCGGGCGCCTGGAGCTGGCCGACGGCAGCCAATACCAGGGCCAGTTCGCCCACGGCAAGCCCAACGGCGAAGGTCAGCGCAACGATGACAGCGGCAACCAGTTCAGCGGCCACTTCGTCGACGGCCAACTGGAAGGCAACGGCACCTTCAACAGCGCTGACGGCGACATCTACGTCGGCCAGTTCAAACAGAACCAACTGAACGGCAAGGGTCGCTACGAAAACGCCGACGGCGACGTGTGGATCGGCCAGTTCAAGGAAGGCGCCCTCAGCGGCAAGGGCGAGTTGATCGGCGTCGATAGCAGCCACTACGTTGGCCAGTTCAGCGATTGGCGTTTCAGCGGCGAAGGCCGCCTGAACCTCACCGACGGCAGCTTCTATATCGGCGGTTTCGACAGCGACAACTACCAGGGTCGTGGCACCTTGGTGCTCACCGACGGCACCGTGCAAGCGGGCACCTGGGTCAACGGCATGCGCGTGCGCGACGCCGACGGCAAGCTGTTGCCCGACCCGTTGGAAATCGGCGTACTAGCCCAGGGCCACCTACTCGATGCCGCCCTCGCCGCCGTGCCCGCCTCGACCCCTGCCGTGGAGCTGTACACCTTGGTACTGGCCGGCGACGGCAAACAAAGCGTGTTCCTGCGCGAAGCCGATTACGTCAGCAATATGCTCGCCAGCCGCTTCGGGGCGCGCGGACAGATTCGCCTGGTCAACCATCGCGACCATATCGCCGACCGCCCCCTGGCCACCCGCGAAAGCCTGCGGCGTGCGGTGCAGACGCTGGCCGAACGCAGCGGGCCGGAGGACCTGGTATTTATCTACCTGACCAGCCACGGCACGCACGAACACGAACTGGTGCTCGACCAGCCGCGCATGGAACTGGCCGACCTGCCGGCCGATGAACTGGCCGCAGTACTCACGCCGCTGAAGAACCGCGACAAGATCGTGGTGATTTCCGCGTGCTACTCCGGCGGCTTCATTCCGGCACTGAAAGACGAGCACACCTTGATCATGACCGCTTCCCGCGCCGACCGCGTGTCATTCGGTTGCTCCGAAGAAGCCGACTTTACCTACTTCGGCGATGCCCTTTTCGCCCAGGCCTTCAACCAGACCGACGACTTGCAGCAAGCCTTCAAGCTGGCGCAACTGCACGTGACCGAACGCGAGCAGGCAGACAACTTCGAAGCCTCCGAACCGCAGATCTGGGCCCCCAAAGGCGTGATCGCCCATTGGCAACTATTACGCAAGCAGCAGGCACGAAAGGCGCTCGAAAGCGTCTCACTAAATAGCAAGGAAGCTAAACGCAACTAAGCTGTAACGTGTAATAAGGGGGAAACACCATGTACCTGACGCCTCAGCATATCTTGCTCGCCGGAGCCTCTGGCCTTACCGGCGAACACCTGCTCGATCGCCTGCTCAACGAACCTACCGTGACCCGCGTGCTGGCGCCCAGCCGCAAGCCGCTGGCCAAACACCCACGCTTGGAAAACCCGGTGGGCGACCCGGCGGTGTTTTTGCCGCAACTGCGCGGCCAGGTGGATATTGCCTTCTGCTGCCTGGGCACCACGATCAAACAAGCCGGCTCCGAAGAAGCCTTTCGCGCCGTCGACCTGGACATGGTCGTGGGGTTTGCCAAGCGCGCGCGGGACATGGGCGCGCGGCACCTGATCGTCATCAGCGCAATTGGCGCCGACCCGAAATCCTCGATCTTCTACAACCGGGTCAAAGGGGAAATGGAAGAGGCCTTGAAGGCCCAGGGCTGGCCGCAACTGACCATCGTGCGGCCTTCGCTGTTGCTCGGGGAACGCCTCAAACCGCGCCTGGCCGAGCAATTGGCCGGGCCGCTGTCACGGCTGATTCCCGGCAAGTACCACGGCATCGAAGTGTGCGAACTGGCCCGCGCCATGTGGCGGCTGGCGCTGGAAGAGCAGGACGGGGTGCGCGTGGTTGAGTCGGATGAGTTGCGCAAGCTTGGTAAGTAATTTTGCGGTGACCGGGCAGGCCTCATCGCGGGCAAGCCCGGCTCCCACATTTGGAACTGCGTGAACCACAATCAAATGTGGGAGCTGGCTTGCCTGCGATGAGGCCTGCACAGGTAATACACTTCTTATAGGCCGCCTGTGGCGTTAAACCCAACCCCCAACACCGTCAACACCGACAGTGGCAACAGCAAGGTGTCGAGCAACGCGCTGGCCGGCAGGTCGACGCCGGGATAGCTCGGCGCCTCGGCGCCAAAACGGTCCATGGCACAACAGCCGCCGTTCATGGCGTACAGGTCCAGCCGCGTGCCAGCGTACACCACCGGCGCGCCGGGCTTGGCGGCATCCAGCGTGCGTGCGGTGGCGCAGCCCATCAGTTGCAAAGCCAGCAAGACCAGCAGCAGCTTATTCATCGCTGCTCAAATGATGCTCACCCCAACGCGGGAGCATGTCCTGGGGAATGTTCAGCAGATTGAGAATCCGCGCCACCACAAAGTCCACTAGGTCATCGATCGTCTGCGGTTGGTGATAGAAGCCGGGCGACGCGGGCAAGATGGTCACCCCCATGTTTGACAACTTGAGCATGTGCTCCAGGTGAATGCTCGAATACGGCGCTTCACGCGGCACCAGAATCAACTGACGACGCTCTTTCAACGTCACATCGGCGGCCCGCTCGATCAAATTATTGCAGGCGCCCGTGGCAATCGCCGACAACGTGCCGGTGGAACACGGCACCACCACCATCGCCGCCGGCGCGCCGGAGCCGGAGGCCACCGGCGACATCCAATCCTCTTTACCGTAGACCTTGATCTGCCCCGCCGCCGCACCGGTGTACTCGGTGAGGAACGCCTGCATCATCTGCACCTTGGGCGGCAACGCGACATCGGTCTCGGTGGCCATCACCAGTTGCGCGGCCTTGGAGATCAGGAAGTGCACCTCACGCTCCTCGCGCACCAGGCAGTCGAGCAGGCGCAGGCCATAAGGCGCGCCGGATGCGCCGGTCATGGCCAGGGTAACGCGCTCCGGCCCGTTCATTTCAAGGCCTCGGCCAGTTTGCCGTGCAGGCCGCCGAAGCCGCCGTTGCTCATCACCACCACGTGGGTGCCGGGCTTGGCCTGTTGCTTGACGAATTCGATGATGCCTTCGATGGAATCGCAAACCTTCGACGGCACGCGACACAGCGCCGCAATGGCGGGCAAGTCCCACCCCAGGTTGGCCGGCGCGTACCAGACCACTTGGTCAGCGTCGTTGACGCTCTCCGGCAAGCCATCGCGGTGCGCGCCGAGCTTCATGGAGTTGGAGCGCGGTTCGATAATGGCAATGATCGGCGCATCACCGACACGCTTGCGCAGGCCATCAAGGGTGGTGGCAATCGCCGTCGGGTGGTGGGCAAAGTCGTCGTAGATGGTAATCCCATTCACATCGGCGACCTTTTCCATGCGCCGTTTCACGCTCTTGAACGCACTCAATGCCGCGATGCCCATGGAAGGCACCACGCCAACATGCCGTGCGGCCGCCAGGGTGACCAAGGCGTTGGCGACGTTGTGCTGGCCGGTCATGTCCCACTCGACGATGCCCTGGGCCTCGCCTTCGAACAGCACTTCAAATTTGGAGCCGTCGTCACTGAGCAACCTGACCTGCCACTGCCCGCCCGCGCCGGTGGTTTGCACCGGGGTCCAGCAGCCCATGTCGATGACGCGCTGCAAGGCCGGTTCGGTGGTCGGGAGGATCACCAGGCCTTCACTGGGGATGGTGCGCACCAAATGGTGGAACTGTCGCTCGATGGCCGCCAGATCGGGGAAGATATCTGCGTGATCGAACTCCAGGTTGTTCAGGATCGCGGTGCGCGGGCGGTAGTGGACAAACTTGGAACGTTTGTCGAAGAAAGCGCTGTCGTATTCATCGGCTTCGATCACGAAGAACGGCGTATCGCCCAGGCGCGCCGACACCGAAAAGTTCTGCGGCACGCCGCCGATCAGGAAACCCGGGCTCATGCCCGCGTGCTCCAACACCCAGGCCAGCATGCTGCTGGTGGTGGTCTTGCCGTGAGTGCCGGCGACCGCCAGCACCCAACGCCCTTGCAGCACATGGTCCGCCAGCCATTGCGGGCCGGACACATAAGGCAAACCTTTGTTCAGTACGTACTCGACCGCCGGGTTGCCACGGGACATGGCGTTACCGATCACCACCAGATCGGGGGCCGGATCGAATTGGGATGGATCATAGCCCTGGGTCAACTCGATGCCCTGGGCTTGCAGTTGCGTACTCATGGGCGGATAGACGTTGGCGTCGGAACCCGTCACATGGTGCCCCAACTCTTTGGCCAAAACCGCCATCGAGCCCATGAATGTGCCGCAAATACCGAGAATATGAATGTGCATGGTCGACCTCGTAAAACATCGAGGCAGGTTAGCGCAGGGAGGGGGAAATCGCACTCTTTTAGCGGTACACGCCGGATCAATCTGCTGGATTCGGCCGGCAGTGCCGTCGTTGAGTCTGGTGCCGGCGCACGCCTTTACTGCACCGGACTCATGCGCATACGAGTGTCACTATGGGGTGCCAGCAATCACCCCCCCCATCTGCATCAGACAACCTGCGTCGAGGATGGCTGCCCCTTCGGTTCCAACACCGTATTGATACGGGAGATCTGATTTAAAACAGCCTGATTTCGTCGATCCAATGTTTCAAGGCGGCGCACAGGATCTTTCTCGGCGGTGACGGCATCAGGCTTAAAAGGCCTGAATATAAAATCGTTTTCCTCAGAAATTAATTTCAAGTTCGACTCGACGGTGGCGTATTGTTTTTCCACCATATCAAGTCGAGCAGTTGTCTCGGTTGGCCAATCAGGACTTTTATCCAAGGCTTTACCGTCGCTCCCTTCGGTGTATGCCTGGATCGTATTGCTGACCAGTACAAGTTTTAACTCCGCATTTTCCAAGCGCAACTCCAGATCTTGCGGCGATGCAGGACTCGACGCCGATCCCGCCACACCGTTCTGTTGACTCGGGGCGGGTTGGTGCGCGGGAGGAAGTAACGGGGTGTTGGCGCTAAACGTCCCCTTGATATGCTCACCACTCCACACAGAGCCTGCGTAAGTAGCAATACTCAATGGCGTACTGACCAAGCCGTTGACCGCGGCATTCACGAAAGCGTCGCGCGTCACGGTTTTCAAATCAGGCCCGGTCTTAAAAACGCCGGCCTTGACCAAGCGATCGGCAGTGACCAGGTTTTGCGCCACCTCTCCAAACGTCCTGGGAACTGGATGGGACCTGGAAGGAAGAGTACCGGCGCCTCTGAACGAGTGGGTATTAACTAAAAGATTTCGAATGGGATTGGTTGTTGCCGGAGTGGGAGAGGGTTTGGGGAGAGACGATACCGGAACAGGATTATAGTGACCGGGCGTCCCCGAAGCCGGCACGCTGGACCCTCTCAATGCTGGCCTGCGGAAAAAGCCGCCGATATTAATCCCTCTTTTACTACGAGCGTGTACGTTCGAGTTTAAACGTTCAGAATCGTCAGTTTTGTCGGAGCGGTCACTTTTCCAAGTAGTTGAACCGGCCTCGCGCGGACTACCCGCCGATCTACCATTATTGGCATCCGGAGTAAAATCAGCTGAAACATCAGCGGAGGGTGCTGCGGCATAAATGGAAATACCTGCAATATTCATATTCATCACCTGAGTTAATCAATAACAAACTTGCATTCACTGGGTGACAAAAAGATCCATCCGAGTTCCATCAACACAATATTATAAGTGCTCGCCGACTTACATCATCAGCCGCGATTGACAGCCACCCTCAACAAACTCCAGATAAAAACCAGAAGTAAATACCCCTACAATCAAACATAAAAAAACGCACTTACATAGTTGATAATAACTTACGCACTACAACGCCGAACGTAGTTCAATCCCATGTTTTCGTAACTTTCTATATAGCGTGTTGCGGCTCACCCCCAACCGTTCAGCCACAAGCGTCATATGCCAGCGCTGCTGCGTCAGGACTTTCAACAATGCCAGGCGCTCAGCATCATCAAGCAGCGACAGGGATGGCACATTCGCAGCAGCCGTAGCCAAGGACGCCGGACGAATCATCGGCGGTAGATCATCGACGCGGATTAACGAGCCCTCACACAGCGCAACCAGGGTGCGCAACACCGTGCGTAACTGCCGCACATTGCCCGGCCAAGTGAACGCCAGCAATGCCTGTCGCGCGCCAGCATCGAGCGTTATCGTCTGCTCACCGACTTCCTGGGCCAGCAAAAAATCCAGCACTTGCGGCTTATCACTACGCTCGCGCAACGGTGGCAAGCCAATTTCGAAACCGTTAAGCCGGTAGTACAAATCTTCACGAAAGCTGCCGTCCTGCACACGTTGCAACAAATCCCGGTGGGTGGCACTGATGACCCTCACGTTGACCGCCTGGGGCTCGCCGCCGATGGGTACCACCAGGCGATCCTCCAGCACCCTTAATAGCCGGGTTTGCAAGGCCAGGGGCATGTCGCCGATTTCATCCAGGAACAATGTGCCCCCGTCCGCCTGTTGCAGCTTGCCGCGCATGCCCTCCTTGCGGGCGCCAGTGAAGCTGCCGCCGCGATAGCCGAACAGTTCGCTTTCGATCAGGCTTTCCGGGATGGCGGCGCAATTGAGCGCGACGAAAGCCTTGTCCGCACGCTGGCTGGCTTGGTGTACGGCCTTGGCGAAGGCCTCTTTGCCGGAACCGGTTTCGCCGTTGACCAGCAGCGGCACATCACGTTCGAATACGCGTAGCGCCTTGCGAAAATCGCTTTGCAACGCGGGATCGCCCAGGCAGATACCGGGCCGACGCTCAGGCTTGGCGGCAGCCACCGGCGCCGGCACACTGCGCGACTGGCCGCGCAACGCCGCAAACAGATGCCGACCGTCCCGCGTAAGCAACGGCCAACTTGCCGTGGCATTGGCGCTGGCGCGGCCCAGCAGTTGATCCAGGGAGCATTCGAAAAGCGTCTCCACCGGCTGCCCCAGCAGGCCGCCGCGCACCTGCCCCAACAGGTTCAGGGCACTTTGGTTGACCGCGCAAATGCGCCCTTCCCCGTCGAATGCCAGCAGCCCTTCACTGAACAAGCCCACGGACTCCGCCTGCAGGTGAAAACGCAGCAGCCAGTGGTGCTCAAAGTGACGCAGGAAGTAACAACTCTCGATCATCTTCGCCGACAGGTTAACCAGCGCCATGGTGTGGAACTGACTCTGGCGCGACACCGCTTCGCGCGCCGACGACACGTCCAGCACCGCCAGCAATTCACCCTGGTGATCGAACACCGGGCTCGCCGAACAGGTCAGCCCGGTGTGGCGGCCGCGAAAATGTTCATCGCGGTGAATGGTCAACGACTGACGCTCCACCAGGCAGGTGCCGATGCCATTGGTGCCCTCGCAGGCCTCGCTCCAGTCGGCGCCGAGCCACAGCCCGGCGCGTTCGAAAATCTTGCGCTCGGACGGCGCGGTGACACAGTTGAGGATCACCCCGCGCGCATCGGTGAGCAACACGGCGTGGCCGGCGCCCGACAGTTGCTGATGCAGGCTGTTCATCTCGCTGCCGGCAATGTGCAACACCTGGTGCAGGCGCTCGCGGCTTTCCAGCAGACGGCCATGTTCGAGCACCGTGGGAGCGATGGTCAGCGCAGGGTCGAGGTGATAATCCTCCAGGCAACGCAGCCAGGAGCGGGCGATGGACGGGTCGCTGCCGGGTCCCTGGGAAAGGTCTTGCCCACGGGTGACGGTCAAGACTTGCTGGGCATGGCGACTGAAATGATCGTGACGCATGTTCTTATTATTCTCCCTGCGTGAGAACGCCAAGCATCCCCCAGCCACCCGGCCATTGCAATCCCGCGCCGGCCCACTGGTCACAGGCTGTACCGTTGATGGGACAAACTGTCACACCGACTGTACCAAGGCTGGCACAGCAGCGCTTTTCAGCACTCGCCAACCCCCTGATTTAACTGGCTTGCAAGGCAGTGGCCCGACCTTTGCTCTACGCTTTATCAAGCGCTTGCCGCGCTGCACTCCAATAAACATAAAAAGCCAGGAGATACCCACCATGCGTTACGCACACCCCGGTACTGAAGGCGCGATCGTTTCGTTCAAGGCCAAGTACGGCAATTACATCGGCGGCGAGTTCGTGGCACCGATCGATGGCAACTACTTCACCAACACATCCCCGGTCAACGGCAAGCCCATCGCCGAATTCCCGCGCTCCACCGCCAAAGACATCGACAAGGCGCTGGACGCCGCCCATGCCGCCGCTGACGCCTGGGGCAAAACCTCTGCCCAGGACCGTTCGCTGGTGCTGCTGAAGATCGCCGACCGTATCGAACAGAACCTCGAACTGCTGGCCATCACCGAAACCTGGGACAACGGCAAAGCCGTGCGTGAAACCCTCAACGCCGACATTCCGCTGGCTGCCGACCACTTCCGCTACTTCGCCGGTTGCATCCGCGCCCAGGAAGGCAGCAGCGCCGAAATCAACGAACACACTGCCGCCTACCACTTCCATGAGCCTCTGGGCGTGGTCGGCCAGATCATCCCGTGGAACTTCCCGCTGCTGATGGCCGCCTGGAAACTCGCCCCGGCCCTGGCCGCCGGCAACTGCGTGGTGCTCAAGCCAGCCGAGCAAACCCCGCTGGGCATCAACGTACTGATGGAAGTCATCGGCGACCTGCTGCCGCCGGGCGTGCTGAACGTGGTGCACGGTTTCGGCAAAGAAGCCGGCGAAGCCCTGGCCACCAGCAAGCGCATCGCCAAGATTGCCTTCACCGGCTCCACCCCGGTGGGCGCGCACATCATGCATTGCGCCGCTGAGAACATCATTCCGTCCACCGTTGAACTGGGCGGCAAGTCGCCGAACATCTTCTTCGCCGACATCATGAAAGCCGAACCGCAATTCATCGAAAAAGCCGCCGAAGGCCTGGTGCTGGCGTTCTTCAACCAGGGCGAAGTGTGCACCTGCCCATCCCGCGCGTTGGTGGAAGAGTCGATCTACGACGACTTCATGAAAGTGGTGATGAAGAAGGTCGAGTCGATCAAGCGTGGCGACCCGCTGGACACCGACACCATGGTCGGCGCACAGGCGTCCGAGCAGCAGTTCGACAAGATCCTGTCGTACCTGGAAATCGCCAAGAGCGAAGGCGCCGAGTTGCTGGCCGGCGGCAAGGTCGAGAAGCTGACCGGCGATCTGTCCACCGGTTATTACATCCAGCCGACCCTGCTCAAGGGCACCAACAAGATGCGGGTGTTCCAGGAAGAAATCTTCGGCCCAGTGGTGAGCATCACCACCTTCAAGGATGAAGCCGAAGCCCTGGCGATCGCCAACGACACCGAGTTCGGTCTCGGCGCTGGCCTGTGGACCCGCGACATCAACCGTGCCTACCGCATGGGCCGGGCGATCAAGGCCGGCCGCGTGTGGACCAACTGCTACCACCTGTACCCGGCACATGCCGCATTTGGCGGCTACAAGAAGTCGGGCGTGGGGCGTGAGAACCACAAGATGATGTTGGATCACTACCAGCAGACCAAGAACCTGCTGGTAAGTTACGACATTAACCCACTGGGCTTCTTCTAACTGACAACCTCCTCCCACATTTTAAATGCACTAAAAAATGTGGGAGGGGCGGTGCGACGATTCGACTTGCCCCCGATGGCGGTGTGTCAGTCACTTAATTGTTGGCTGATCCACTGCTATTGGGAGCAAGTCGAATCGTCGCACCGCCCCTCCCACATTTAGATCTTGATAAGTACTTGCGAATTGCATCCGGCACACAGAGGCCGAATTAAAAACAATAACAATGAAAGGTACTTCCCCATGCCTAGCGAACCCACTAGTTCTTCCGTCGACTTCGAAAAAGTCGGTAATGAATACTTCCAACAACGCGAACTGAAAAAAGGCGCCGCCGGCTGGGTGCTGTTAGTCGGCCTTGGCGTTGCCTACGTGATCTCCGGCGACTACGCCGGCTGGAACTTCGGCCTGGCCCAGGGTGGCTGGGGCGGGATGTTCATCGCCACATTGCTGATGGCCACCATGTACTTGTGCATGTGCTTCTCCCTGGCCGAACTGTCTTCCATGATTCCTACCGCCGGTGGTGGCTACGGCTTTGCCCGCAGCGCCTTTGGCCCTTGGGGCGGGTTCCTGACCGGCACCGCGATCCTGATCGAATACGCCATCGCCCCCGCCGCCATTGCGGTGTTCATCGGCGCCTATTGCGAGTCGCTGTTCGGCATTGGCGGCTGGATGATTTACCTGGCGTTCTACATCATCTTCATCGGCATCCATATCTTTGGCGTGGGCGAAGCCTTGAAGCTGATGTTTGTGATTACCGCCGTCGCCGCCATTGCGCTGGGTGTGTTCCTGGTGGCGATGGTGCCGCACTTCAACGTCGCCAACCTACTCGACATTCCAGTGACCGAAGCCAAGGGCGCCAGCACCTTCCTGCCATTTGGCTACGTCGGCGTGTGGGCGGCGATTCCGTATGCGATCTGGTTCTTCCTGGCGGTAGAAGGCGTTCCGTTGGCTGCCGAAGAAACCAAGAACCCGAAGCGCGACCTGCCCCGCGGCCTGATCGGCGCCATTGTGGTGCTGACCAGTTTTGCCCTGTTGATCCTGGTGATTGCACCGGGAGGCGCCGGCACCTACGCGCTGATCAAGTCCGGCAACCCACTGGTTGAAGCGTTGGCGCTGTCGTATGGCGGCTCGACCTGGATGGGCAGCTTCGTCAATCTGGTCGGCCTGGCGGGCTTGATTGCCAGCTTTTTCTCGATTATCTACGCCTATTCGCGGCAGATCTTCGCTTTATCCCGCGCCGGCTACCTGCCGCGCAAACTGTCCCAGACCAATAAAAGCAAGGCGCCGGTACTGGCGCTGGTGATCCCCGGCATTATCGGTTTCGGCCTGTCGCTGACCGGCCAGGGTGACCTGCTGATTCTGGTGGCGGTGTTTGGCGCGACCATTTCCTACGTGCTGATGATGGCCGCGCACATCACGCTGCGCATCCGTCGCCCCAAAATGGATCGTCCGTACCGCACGCCGGGCGGCATCTTCACCTCCGGCGTGGCGCTGGTATTGGCCTGCGTGGCCGTGGTGGCGGGCTTTCTGGTCGACCCACGGGTGGTGATTGGCGCTGCGATCATCTATGGAGTATTAATTGCTTACTTTGCTTTCTACAGCCGGCATCACTTAGTAGCAGGCACGCCGGAAGAAGAATTCGCGGCGATCCAGGCCGCAGAGGCCGCCTTGCACTAAATGCCGTAAACCTCGACGCGGGCGCCTTACCCACATTTGCCCGCGTCATCAAGGAGACACTGTATGGCAAGTTTTTCCCACGCGGTGGGTGCATCGACCTACCGCTTCGACAGCCTCAAGGACGTGATGGCCAAGGCCAGCCCCGCCCGTTCAGGGGATTTCCTCGCCGGCGTCGCCGCACAGAACGATGGCGAGCGGGTGGCAGCGCAAATGGCGCTGGCCAATATTCCGCTGAAGCACTTTCTGCAAGAGGCGCTGATCCCTTATGAAAGCGACGAAGTCACCCGTCTGATCATCGACACCCACGATAAACAGGCGTTTACCGCCGTCAGCCACCTGACCGTCGGCGGCCTGCGCGACTGGCTGCTCAGTGATGCGGCCGATGAACAATCCCTACGTGCACTAGCGCCAGGGCTGACACCAGAAATGGCCGCCGCCGTGTCGAAGATCATGCGCGTGCAAGACCTGGTGCTGGTGGCGCAGAAGATCCGCGTGGTCACCCGGTTTCGCGGCACCATGGGCCTGCGCGGCCGCTTGTCGACCCGCCTGCAACCCAACCACCCCACCGACGAACCGGCGGGCATCGCTGCGAGCATTCTCGACGGACTGCTCTACGGCAACGGCGACGCCATGATCGGCATCAACCCGGCCACCGACAGCATTGCCTCGATCTGCGCCATGCTGGAGATGCTCGATGCGATCATCCAGCGCTACGAAATCCCCACCCAGGCCTGCGTGCTGACCCACGTCACCACCTCCATCGAAGCCATCAACCGTGGCGTGCCGCTGGATCTGGTGTTCCAGTCGATCGCCGGCACCGAGGCGGCCAACGCCAGTTTCGGCATCAGCCTGAGCCTACTGCAGGAAGGCTACGAAGCGGGCTTGAGCCTGAACCGTGGCACCCTGGGCCAGAACCTGATGTATTTCGAAACCGGCCAGGGCAGCGCCTTGTCGGCCAACGCGTACTTCGGCGTCGACCAGCAAACCTGCGAAACCCGCGCCTACGCCGTGGCCCGGCATTTCAAGCCGTTTTTGGTGAACACCGTGGTCGGTTTTATCGGCCCCGAGTATCTGTACAACGGCAAACAGATCATCCGCGCCGGCCTCGAGGACCACTTCTGCGGCAAGCTGCTGGGAGTGCCGATGGGTTGCGACATCTGCTACACCAACCACGCCGAGGCCGACCAGGACGACATGGACACCCTGCTGACCCTGCTGGGTGTGGCCGGGATCAACTTCATCATGGGCATTCCCGGCTCCGACGACATCATGCTCAACTACCAGACCACCTCGTTCCACGACGCCCTGTACGCCCGGCAAACATTGGGTTTAAAGCCGGCGCCGGAGTTTGAACAGTGGCTGGCGAAAATGGGCATTTTCACGCAAGCCGACGGCAAAGTGCGCTTCGGCAACAGCCTGCCACCGGCGTTTCGCCACGCCTTGGCGCAATTGGGATGAAGGAGCCGCCCGTGCAACCAGACTTACCCGAAAACCCGTGGTTGGAACTGCGTCGCCTGACCCCGGCGCGCATTGCCCTGGGCCGGACCGGCACCAGCATCCCGACCAGCGCACAGTTGGACTTCCAATTCGCCCACGCCCAGGCGCGGGATGCGGTCCACCTGCCCTTCGACCACGCTGGCCTCAGCACTCAGCTTGCCGAGCGCGGGCGTGACAGCCTGTTACTGCACAGCGCCGCCCTCGACCGCCACAGCTACCTGCAACGCCCGGACCTGGGGCGGCGCTTGAGCGATGCATCGGCCCAGGCCCTGCGCGACCATGCGGCGGCCAATCCCGGCGGCGTCGACCTGGCCGTGGTGGTGGCCGATGGCCTGTCGGCGTTGGCGGTGCATAAACATACGCTGCCGTTTCTCACGCGCATGGAGGAACAGACCCACGCCGAAGGCTGGTCCTTGTCGCCAGTGATCCTGGTGGAACAGGGCCGCGTCGCGGTGGCCGATGAGATTGGCCAGTTACTCGGCGCCAAGATGGTGGTGATCCTCATCGGCGAACGGCCGGGGCTCAGTTCGCCGGACAGCCTGGGCCTGTATTTCACCTACAACCCCAAGGTTGGCCTCACCGATGCGTACCGCAACTGCATCTCCAACGTGCGCCTGGAAGGCTTGAGTTATGGCATGGCAGCCCACCGCCTGCTGTACTTGATGCGCGAGGCCTGCCGTCGACAGTTGTCGGGGGTCAACCTCAAGGATGAAGCGCAGGTTCAGACAATCGAGTCAGATGACCCGGACTTGGTGAAAGGCAATTTCCTGCTCAGCCCGCCCACGGACTGATCCCCGCACGATTGCGCTTTTTCGCGTCTTTAGGCAGCATCAAGTCACGACCGCTCGCGTGGTCGCACCCCATTTGGAAGTTGAGGCCTGGCATGCGGATCACTCAAGCGACCCTGGAACACCTGGACCTGTTGACCCCGTTGTTCGTCAAATACCGCGAGTTCTACGGGGCCCTGCCGTTCCCGGACTCCTCGCGGGCCTTCCTGGAAAAGCGCCTGCGCCGCAAGGAGTCGGTGATCTACCTGGCCCTGGCCGATGACGACGACAAGCGGTTGCTCGGGTTCTGTCAGCTGTATCCGAGCTTTTCTTCGTTGTCGCTCAAACGTGTGTGGATTCTCAACGACATCTACGTCGCCGAAGACGCGCGCCGGCAACTGGTGGCGGATAACCTGATGCGCACGGCGAAGAAGATGGCCAAGGAGACCCATGCTGTGAGACTGCGGGTGTCGACCAGCAGTGATAATAACGTGGCGCAGAAGACGTATGAGTCGATGGGGTTTCGCGAAGACACCGAGTTCAAGAACTATGTGTTGCCGATCAGCGAAGACTAAACTCAACGCCTCCAGACACCAAAAACCCCCTGTGGGAGGGGGCTTGCTCCCGATAGCGGTGGATCATTCAGACTATTTATAACTGACACGCCCCCATCGGGGGCAAGCCCCCTCCCACATTTGGTTCTGTGGTGCTCGGGAGCCGAGTGCCATGACATCCCCCGCTACAAAACCCACACGCTTTTCACTTCCCAATCCGTATAATGCCGACCTTTCAGGGTTGTAAGAAGCGCGACACATACTTGTAGCCTTATTACCCGAGCCTCCGCACAGGCCTGCTGAGCTGGGCCATTCACACAGGTGCCATCCATGGATTTCAACCCGCTTGACCTTATCCTGCATCTCGACGTTTACCTCGACCTGCTGGTAACCAATTACGGTCCGTGGATCTACGCCATTCTGTTCCTTGTAATCTTTTGCGAAACCGGTCTGGTGGTCATGCCTTTCCTGCCGGGTGATTCATTACTGTTCATTGCCGGCGCAGTGGCGGCGGGCGGCGGCATGGACCCAGTGCTGCTGGGCGGCCTCTTGATGTTGGCGGCGATCCTCGGCGACAGCACCAACTACGTAATCGGGCGAACAGCCGGCGAACGCTTGTTCAGCAACCCGAATTCGAAAATCTTCCGCCGTGACTACCTGCAAAAAACCCACGACTTCTACGACAAGCACGGCGGCAAAACCGTGACCCTGGCGCGCTTCCTGCCGATTCTGCGGACCTTTGCGCCGTTCGTCGCCGGCATCGCAAAAATGCCCTACCCGCGCTTCTTCGGCTTCAGCGTGCTGGGCACCGTCTTCTGGGTCGGCGGCCTGGTGACCCTCGGCTACTTCTTCGGCAACGTGCCGTTTATCAAGAAAAACCTCTCGCTGTTGGTGGTGTTCATCATCCTGCTGTCGCTGGTGCCGATGATCATCAGCGTATTCCGCAGCCGCTTTGGTCGCGCGTCTTCCGAAGCCAAGCCGCAGTAACCTGCGATGTGGTCCCTCAGCGCCTGGCGTCGCCGGCGCCTGCTGGCCAAGCACCCGATTGCCGATGACACCTGGCAGCGGGTGCGCGAGCACCTGACCTTCCTCGACGGCATCAGCGCCGAGCAAGACCAGTGGCTGCGCGAAGCCTGCGTGGTGTTTCTCGCCGAAAAACACCTCACCGCCCTGCCCGGCGTCGAGCTGCACCAGGAACAACGCCTGCTGCTCGCCGCCCAGGCGCAACTGCCCCTGATGAACCTCGGCGACCTCGATTGGTATCAGGGCTTCCACGAGATCGTGCTGTACCCCGACGACTTCCTCAGCCCGCAACGCCATCGCGATGCCAGCGGCGTCGAGCACGAGTGGGACGGCGAGCACAGCGGCGAAGCCTGGCAACAAGGCCCGGTGATCCTTGCCTGGCCCGGCGTGCTGTCCAGCGGCAATTGGGAAGGCTACAACCTGGTGATCCACGAGCTGGCGCACAAGCTCGACATGCTCAACGGCGACGCCAACGGCCTGCCGCCCCTGCACCACGACATGCGCGTGCAAGACTGGGCCCGCGTGATGCAAGGCGCCTACGACGAGCTTAATCGCCAGTTGGACGCCAACCCCGACGCCGAAACCGCCATCGACCCCTACGCCGCCGAAAACCCGGCGGAATTTTTCGCCGTCACCAGCGAATATTTTTTCAGCGCGCCGGATTTACTGATCAACAGTTATCCACAGGTGTACGCGCAACTGAGCCACTTTTACCGCCAGGACCCTCTAGCCCGCCTCACCCAGCTGCAAGCGCACGACCCGCGTTATCAGCCACAAGGCGAATGACTGTACGACGTCTGGTGAATGGCATCGGCGTCAGAATATGCCTATAATCGCCGCCACTTTTAGGCCAATCCGGCCATGTCCATGGCCAACTACGGGGGCAACGCCCAATGAGCTACAGCAAGATTCCGGCTGGCAAAGACCTGCCGAACGACATCTACGTCGCCATCGAGATTCCGGCCAACCACGCGCCGATCAAATACGAAATCGACAAAG
>Ga0302217_10000162_pt1 | contig 17638 bp, 33 predicted proteins | sample II_Fen_N3_3_FD_198779 | JGI IMG/M metagenome (GOLD analysis project Ga0302217, IMG submission 198779) | Peat permafrost microbial communities from Stordalen Mire near Abisko, Sweden - II_Fen_N3_3 | ecosystem: Environmental > Terrestrial > Soil > Wetlands > Permafrost | place: Sweden: Abisko... | reverse complement strand
AACCAAGTCAAGCGTCCAAGCTTTGACGCTTGAGCAAGTTCAAGAGATCCCCGCCATATTGGCGGCACCATACCGTGCCGTTTGGGATGGCGACAACTTGATCATTTACAGTCCTGCGCGCGCGTCAGCAAAAGGGCTTTCAAAGCGTGTCAATGCTCATACCAAACTGGTGTTCAAGCGCGATGCATCTGGGAACATGACCCTGGTGACCGCAAGCGAAGTCGAGGCAAGCGCCTTGAGTACAGTCGGGACGACCCTATGAAGGAGGTTGGAATGCTCCTCGGTCGGTGCGCTAGGTTCCGACTCCCACCTGTATGCTCCGGTTTCCCGGAGGGACAGTCCTACGTGCGTCTCGATTTAGGCTTCGAGGAGATTCCTTCCAGAAGATACGCCCCTTACAGCTGGAGCGCAACATGAGAATCGAGCTCACCTTCAGCTCTCAAGATGCGCGTCATACTCTGGCACACCTGGCCAATGGCGATCTCAGTCGTCCCATGGCTGCCGGTGCCGAGATCCTCGTCGACTCGGTGCAGCAGAATTTCTCTGACGGCGGCAGGTACGATCGCGCCGGGTCCATCCTGGGTGGCTCCAACAAGTGGAAGGTCACCAACAATCCAACTCCTCTCATCAAGATGGGCATGCAGGGTGGCCTGATGCACTCCATTCGAGGACGCAGCGACAACGACAGCGCCTTTGTCTCTAGCGACAAGCCTTACGCCGCGATCCACAACTTCGGAGGCAGTCAGACCAGCTATGCCCGCAGCGAGATCTTCACCCGCAATCGGTCCCAAACCGGGAAATACTCTGGTGGTACCAAGTCGGGGCGCGGAAATACCTACGGAACCAGTTCACGTAAAGTAGAGGCTCGCCCCTTCGCTGTGATCCAAAAGGAAGACATCGAGGACTTCAAGGACCTGTTGCGCGACTACCTGGCCAGGCCCGTCAGATGAGACTCATCTGCAACGATTCGGGGCGGCGCTTGGGAACCCGGCTCACCAAATTGCGTACCGTGCGCGTGGTGCAACCCAATGCGCGGGCGATTTGGTCGTCATTGTCACCGGTCCAATGTGCCTGCACATACCGCAGCATGTACTCGGTCGTGAACCGCACGGGAGGCTCCAAGCGAGTGCCCCGCAACTTGCGCCAAACATCAGCCGCAACACGCGGCCCAAGGCTCTGCGCAAGCAACTGGAGGCCTCCCTCAGGGAAGTCTTCGACCGTCAATTCGTCCCAGGCGGAAGGCAGTGACATGCCCCCAACATACGCGAAAAACGCCTCAAATGCAATAGAACGCGCATTTCCCGCGCATCCACAGGGAATGGATGGCCTGTCCATTCCCACTTTCAGAAACCGCAATTCCCTGCAGAGACCAACAACAAAATGACAAAGCCCATCGTCCCCTGGATCGGCGGCAAGCGCAGGCTTGCCAAGTCGATCTTGCCCCTCTTTGGGGAGCACGTGTGCTATGTGGAACCTTTCTGCGGAGCGGCTGCGCTGTTCTTCTTGAAGGAGCCATCCCGAGTCGAGGTGCTCAATGACGTGAACGGCGAGATCGTGAATCTCTATCGGGTGGTGCAGCACCACCTGGACGAGTTCCTGCGCCAGTTCCGCTGGGCATTGATCAGCCGCGAGATCTACAAGTGGCTCCAGGTCACCCCCAGCCAAACTCTCACCGACATCCAGCGAGCGGCACGATTCTTCTACCTCCAAAAACTGGCTTTCGGAGGAAAGGTCTCTGGACAAACGTTCGGCACCGCCACCACAGGCTCGCTACGCCTCAATTTGACGCGCATGGAAGAGGAGCTATCCCAGGCCCACCTGCGCCTGGCGCACGCCACAATCGAGCACCTGGACTGGGCCGAGTGCATCCGCCGCTACGACCGGTCCCACAGCCTGATATACTGCGATCCTCCGTACTGGGGGACCGAAGGGTACGGCGTGCCGTTCGGGCTGGAGCAGTACGACCGCCTGGCAGAACTAGCCCGCACCATCACGGGGCGCATGATCATCTCGGTGAACGACATCCCCGAGATGCGCAAGGCCTTCGATGGCCTGACCATCGAGCGTACGGAACTGGCCTACACGGTCGGCATCAAGGCCACCGCCCCAATGGGTGAGCTCATCATCCGCAACTGGTAAACACAAGGAGGGCCGGTGGTTCACCGGCCCTTGAATGCTCTTTGAAAGGATTAGGAAATGTTCGAATTCTACAGCATGTGCATCATCGCGATCATTGGAGCAACCACTGTCGGAGTGGTTTGGATTGTCATGCGCGCCTTGCTGATTGCCGATGCGACAGATGGCATCGCTATGCGCCGCGCACTCCTGATGGCACACCATGAACTGACCACCTTGAGTGGCCTGCAAGCCTTCGACGCCGAAGATCCGAAGGATGTCTTCACCATCGACGCCTCGCAAACCCTCGCAGTCATCCGAAAAGCTATTGGCCCAATCACATCTGCCGATACCTGTACACCGCCCTATTGGGGGCACAATCGAAAGGACAGAGCATGACCGGAGAACAATATCGCGCAGAGCAAGAGGCCATCGCCAAGGCCACTTCAAGCATCCTGGAGGCCGTCGATGGGCTCTCGGTGCGGCTGGCTAAGGAAGCTTTGCAGGAATCCCTTCACAGGATCACCTGCGTGTGCGAAGAGGCACCCGTCAGCCAAACGATTTGCTTGGAGAAGATGCCCTTCTACATCCTTTGATCAGGAAACGAATAGGAGGGTGCGCTGTTTGCTCCCTCCGATGATGTACTCGATCCTCTTGATCGTGTACGAACCGTGAGCCGTTCCATTGAACGTCACCTTGCCACCTATGGTGAAAGGGCCGTAGGGCGTTGAGGCGCTCAAGACTGGGCCGGTACCAGGTTCGACTCCAGGCTGGATCACTTCTAGGTCATAGGTCAGCGGATTTGCCATCTCAGTTTCCTTTGCGCGGGTTTTGGTTCCGGGATGCGCTCCCGGCAGGCGTCAGCCTCTGCTGAAATCGATGTGAACGACATTGCCAGTACGAGATATCACACAGCAGCCCCACTGAGGCTCAATCGAAAGGTCATAACATGGAATCGAAAATTGATCCAGCCCTCGCCATCATTGAAAGCCTCCAAGGCTACTGCGTCAGAGATGCGATTGGAGTACTGGAAGACGCGAAGCGATACATTCTAGGATTCTCCAAAGTCGATATCACCGATGATGTGAGGCATTCTTTTACGATTCCGCCTGCACAAGCAAACGAGTAGTGATAATACCTCCTTGTTGATTCATTAACGTCTCCACCGACAGCACAACGAAATAGCCATTTCGCTTTGCATTCATCGAGTGCGTGAGACATATACGCTCACCAACTTTGAATTCTTTGATGGGGTGGTCAGAGATCCCGAATTGAGGAACGACGCAACCATCGCCATCTTGGTGATCTAGCCAAATCTCAAGTTTATAGGTGATCGCCATCTCATCCTCCTCTTCACGGGTTTTGGTTCCAGGTCACGCACCTGGCGGCGTCAGCCTTTGCTGAAATCGTTTCCAGGGGATCATGCAATCTTGCGGATCGCAGCCCCTTGCGATGTGGTAGCTATGAACCAGCATTCGTCATCCGGCTCAAGGTGCGCTCTAATTTCTTCCGCAAGCTGATCCGCATTGATCCCGCGCTCATTGAGATCAACAACAAAGCTTTCTTCTCCCAATCCACAGAATGACTCATCGCCCAAGGCGCGACGGTTCTTGAGCCTGGACTCAAGTTGCTCGGGCGCGAAGTCTTCGGTTGTGCGCTGCGTTTCAAAGAACACCACGACCAAGCCCTCACGAAGGATATGCCAAGAATTGTCTTCGATGATCTCAAGGATCGATGCAAACATGCGGGATCTTTCTTCTGCGGGTTTGTAATCCGGGATAGCCCCCGGTAAGCGTCAGCCTCTGCTGAAATCGATGTGAACGATGTTGCCAGTGCGGGCGATTACCTCGGGCCGTCTGTGCCGGTCTGCGGCTCGGACTCCAAACCCTCCGATCCATGATCGCAACGCGATTTCGCCATAGCGTTCATGAGCACTGCGGCAGCACGGGCCACCTCATTGAAGAGCAAGGCAAGCTGTTGTGGAGATGGCTGCGTTTTGCCATTCATCCAGTCTCGTACTTGCTTCGGCGTCGCATCGACATCTGCTGCGACATCATCAGGCGCACCAAGGACCTTGAAGGCATCGCGCAGGCGGAGGGGAGGGAGAGTGTCGGATGAACTCCGTACAGCACTGCAATCACCGTCGTCCGCCTCTCCTGCAAGAAAGGCTATGGTGGTTCCGCATTCTTGCGCGACGACTTGCAGGAAGTCAACGGTAGGGCTGTACGCTCCTCGCAAATAATTGTTCAGCGTCGCCGGAGATACGCCCGCTTTCTCTCCAATTTCTTTTTGCGTTTTTTCGGACGCTTTGATAACAGCCCGCAGGCGCTCTGAGAATTTCATGAAATTCCTCTTGCATCGCTAAATATCTGGCGCTAACTTGTTGGAAGTAGCAGGAGCTACTACACCAAGCCAAAGCCTAGCAAAAGGAGCAATCAATGCCCTCGGAAATTTTTGCGACCCGCATCTCGTGGGTCGCCGTAGCCCGTGCTGTCTCTGAAAAATTGGGGCGCAAATACTCCGCGAACTACTGCCGTGAGGTCGCCATCGGCTTCCGCAGCAGCAGCGTCATCGAACCCGTCTTGAAGGAACTCGGAGCCATGCAGGAAGAACAGGCGGTGGCCGCATGAACGCCACGACCAACGCAGTGACCAGAGGCAAAGTCAGTCGCCACGGAATCGCCAGCACCAATCCGGGCGCCTTCTGGTGGGGTGAATGGATGGCCACCGAATGCGGACGCCAGGTCATTGTCCTCCATGGCGAAGACACTGACGCCAAGTGCTACGCCGATGATGGCGGAAGCATTGGTGAGCTGCTCGGCACCTGCGAGCTGATTGAAAGCAGCATGAAAGCCGCAGCAATGGAGCCCTACCCCTTCGCCGCCCGTGTCCAACCGGACCTCACCATCACCTTCCCCTTCGACAGCATCCAGCGTCATGCGCCATGGATCCGCAAGGAACATGTCGGCTCGTGGGCTGAGGTAAACGGTCGCATCAGCGAAGACATCCTCCTCGTCAAAATCCTCTTGCCCTGCGAAAAAGGCCCCGTCTGGACTGCTGGCGTGACTCCCTACGCTCCGAAGACCATGCTCTGGAAAACCCTCGTCGAGTGCGGCGCGGAAAATATGGATGTGGCCGCATGAGTTCCGTCTTCATCCCGGAAGAGGCCAAGCCCTACTGCAACCACATGGGGATCATCAACTGGCATGCGATCACGGAGCTGATCCGCCAGGAGCGCGGCGTAGAATCCTACCTGGAGAGCGGCTACCAGCTTGGGCTGATCCTCGAAGGAACGATGGAAGACAAGCGCGGCGCTCTCCCGATCATGCGCCGCCTCAAACTGGACGAGATCATCAGCGCCCGTCGTCACAACAGGCATCATCCCCATTTCATCAAATCAAAGGAGTTGGCCGAAAGGTTTGCTGCCGACTTCGATATCGATATCAGCCAAGTCCCCGGTACTGGCCCAGACGGAATGGTTCTCAAACGCGACGTGGTCGCCTACCGTCGTTTCCTCAAGGCAGGTAAGATCGCTGTCATACAGTCCCTAGAAACCGCTGCAGAAGACGATGATGCATCAAAGCCGGTCAGATGCCCTTCGAACCAAGATCGCCTCCTCCGCCAGCGCCGTATCCTGGCCAGGCACATCTACCGGATGAAGATGGCTGAACGTGAAGCTGTCTCGACTCTCGACGCCGCTTCACGGGCAATCCACAATCTGCACGGCGAGGTGGATGCCGCAAACATCCGCACCGACGACGCCACTGATCGCCTGGCAGCCACCTCCGAGAGGCTAGCGGAAGCCTTGATCGACAAGCTCGCAGTCGAATCCAGGCTCAGCCGTGCCGAGCAAATGTGCGACGCTCTTCGGGCCGATCTCTACAAGGCCTGCACCGACCGCACCAACGCCATTGCCCGCGCCATTGCCGCTGAAGAGCGGGCCGCCCAGGCCGACAGGATACTCTCGCAGATCCTGAGCGAACTGCACGCACCGCGCACCCTGCGCCGCACTGGAACTTGGCTTGACCACGTCATCGGTTTCCTGTTCCGCCTTTCCCCGAAAGAAGCCCACGCATGAACACCCAGCAAGAACTCAGAGCGCAGAACGTTGAACTGCACAATATCCTCGCCACAGCAAACAAGCACATCCGCAACATGGAGCTGGCTATTGCCTATGTCCTGGAGGAGCGCGATCACCTGCGCAACCTGTGCATGCTTCTGCACGACGACACCATGCGCATGCAGCTGGAGCACGACAACGAGGAGATCGTGCTGCGTGATGCCGTATCACGGCTGCGTGACGAGCTGAACATCGCCCTGGATGAGCAGGTGCGCCTGCTGGCCCAGCGCCGCATCCTGGCCAAACACCTGCGTGCCCTGATGTACCTGGCACGTCCAGCTCCAACTGGTGGGTGGATGCTCGAAGTGGTTGCTGCAGAATACGCTCCAGATCATTCCCAGGGCGACTTCGCCTTTACCCTGGACCCCACTCCGACACCGAGTATCCTGGAGCGCATCTCCACCTGGTTCCGCGCCATCACCGCTTCGCGCACAACGGCAGCTTGATCGATGGGAGCGGCTCAACCATACATCGCATTGCCAGAGTCCGATGAGGATGTCTGGCTATCCATTGCCGATGCGGCAAGTGTACTGGCCCAGCCCGAGCGCACCGTGCGCGCTCAACTGGGAAAGTATGTCGCGCGCCATAGCGAGAAGGTTGGTGCAGGAGGCGTACGCCACGAGGTGCTTCTCACGTCTCTCCCCCTGGATACGATTGCTCGCTGGGAGGCCAGGCGCAGCATCATCCCGTACATCCCCCCTCACGAGTCCGACCTCGTGGCCCAGGCCTACGAGCGCGCCGACCAACGCACCCGCAAATACTTCGACCGCTGGTCTCAAGCCTTGCTTGCGACCGAGGGGATTACAGGGCGCAAGGCCTTGGAATCATGGGCTGACGCCTGGAACCGTAAGCACCCGGAATGCGATGTCTCCGTACAGAGCCTGTACCGCATTCGCGCCTTGGTCCGCGAGCATGGCCGCATTGGCCTGCTGATGCGCGAATCTGGATGCCGTGAAAGCTCCGTGCGTGACGAATGGTACTCCACCTTCTGCCGCGCTTACCTGCACGAGAACCGGATCTCTGCAAACGACGCCAGGCTGGCTGCCTTGGGCGAAGCGATCACCCAAGGCACAACTAGCGGAGAAGCCGACTTCCCTTCCGTCGGATCGTTCTTGCGCCGCTTGCGCGCCGAGTACGCTCCTGCGGTGATCTCGTTTGCCCGCGATGGCGAGAAGCGCTACTTCGACCGGCACGGCTTCTACGTGGAGCGTGACTATTCGGCTCTGGTGTCCGGGCGCATCTGGGTGGGCGACTCGCGCGTCCTGGATGTCCTGGTGAGCGTGGAAGGCTCCACCCGCCCCGTGCGCCCATGGATCACCACCTTCATCTGTATGAAGAGCTACGTACCCATGGGGTGGTACATCCACACCAGTGCCCCAAGCGCCGAAAACACCATGCGCTGCCTGCGCCACGGCCTGGAGCGATCCGGCAAGCCGGACTGGTGGTACCTGGACAACGGTCGCGAGTACAAGAACACGGAAGTGACCGGTGTCAAGCGTGGGCATGTGGTGAACTTCGATACCCAGCACACCGGCTCCGTGGCCGCACTGCTTGGCATCAATGTCCACTTTGCCGAAGCCAAGCGCTCACGCGCCAAGGTGATCGAGCGGCAGTTCTTGGAAATGAAGCTGCACTTCGACAAGTGGTGGAGCACCTACAAAGGCGGCAGCACGGCAGAAAAGCCAAATCGCCTCAAAGAGGTATTGAAGCACGCTTCACAGATCCCCGCGTTCGAGGAATTCCAGCGCGATCTGAACCAGTGGATGGCAGAGACATTTCCCTCCATGGTGTGCAACGGCAAGATCCATCGCGGAAAGACACGCGCCGCCGTCCTGCTGTCGGACTACACCATGCATGGCCCCCTGCCACGCATCTCAAGCGACACCGCATCCATGCTCGTGACCAAGCTGGCCCGGCTGCGCGTAGGGCGCCGGGGTGTCACGCTCGCAGCGCTGAAGTGCACCTGGTGGGGTGAGTGGATGCCGCTCTGGAAAGACCGCGAGGTGGTGCTGCGTTACGACCCGGACGACTTGACAACCGCCAAATGCTACGAAGCGACAGAGAATGGAAGTGGCCCACTCATCGGCGTGTGCCAGCTGATCGAAGCCGCCGGTGCCATGGTGAGCGCCAACGATGCCTATGGCCTCTCGGTGGTGGGCGAACAGAATCGCATCCACAAGCGCGAGATCAAAGCCATGAAGGAGGCCCTGCCGCAAGCGGACAAGGGCGAACTGGAGAGCCTGCGCCAGTCCTACCGGGTCGGTGTGGGAGCCCAGGCCCTGGAGATCCCCCACGGCAACACCACCATCGTGACGGAGCATGACCGTGCCATCGCACAAGTGCGCCGCGAAGACCGCTCCGGGCGCGCCGATCTGGCGAACCTGGTACCCAAAGCAAAGCCCACCAAGAAAACCGACTGGATCTGGGTAGACGACCAGGTCGCAGCCGCAGGATGACCCATTCCCAAGGAGAGATCATGCCAAACGAAACACCGCGCAATACCTCGGATCTGGCCCTGAAGCTTCAGGCGCACATGACAGAAAACGGAATAACTCAGGCAAGCGTTGCCAAGGCAATTGGATGCACTGGCGGAGTAATTAGCTCCTATCTCGCCGGGAAGTACAAGGGCGACGTGGCGGGTACTGAGAAGAAAATCCGTCAGTACCTGGAGCTGGAAGAGGAGCGCGCTGAAAGCGCGGTGCTCCCCATTGTCCCGGTGGTGAAGACCACGGCATGGGCCAGCGTGACCAACGCCATCAAGGTCGCGGCCCACAAGCGCGCCATCATCTCGGTGACGGGGCCTGCCGGGGTTGGCAAGACAACGGCTGTGGAAGAGTACCTGCGCAACAACACCGCCACGATCCTCATCACGGCGCACCAGGGATACACCTCCCGCGACCTCTTCTGCGAGCTGTGCGACAGCTTGAGCGTTTCCCCTAAGGGCACGCTCCATGCTCAGCTCAAGCGCATCGTGGAAAAGCTGGAAGGGTCCGGCCGCCTCATCATCATCGACCAGGCCGAGTACCTGCCGCGCATCGCTTTGGACATGCTGCGCAGCGTGCGCGACTTCGCGAAGATCCCGATCGCCTTGGTCGGCCTACCGCGCCTCAACGAAATCATCGTGGGTGATCAGAACAACTTCGCACAGCTCTCCAGCCGCATGCGTTTGCGCCGCAAGGTCGACCCCATGACGGCAAACGATGAAGAGATCCTCATCCACGCCTACATGGGCGATGTCCCGCAGGACGTCATCGTCGCGCTGCACAAGCATTGCCGACGCAACGCCCGCATCCTGGTGGACTTGATCGACTGGTGCCTGGATCTCAGCCGGCTCAACAAGACCGCTGTCACCGCCGACGCTGTCGCCTACGCCGCCGAAGTGAGTGGGGCCATTGCATGAGCGCCACCCTCTCTGCCAACCGCGCCATCAGCGAGCTGGAGCTCCTGCTGGGTGAGCCAGGGCGGCCGCTGCTGCAGGCGATTCGTGCTGACCTGCGCGACAAGTCCACCCGCATCACTGTGCTACGCAACAAGGCCGCTGTGCTGGAGCGCGGGTTGCTCACCATCCAGGCCGGAGGCCCAGCCATCTCCACGGCCCAGGGCGCTTTGCACACAGCCGCGAGGCACGAGGCATGAGCGCCAAACTCATCCACACCCTGGTCTCGCGGCTGGGCATGCCCGACGACCAGTACCGCCAGATGCTGCGCGACCGGTGCGGCGTGGAGACCTCCAGCGCTCTCACCCCCAGCCAGCAGCGCGATCTGGCCCAGGACCTCAACGCCCTACTGCCCAAGGACAGCCGCATGCGCATCACCGGCGCTGGTGGTGCCCGCCGCCGGTTCGAGCACCTGGCCAACCGTGAGGCCCAGTACGCCACGCCCGCCCAGCTGCGCATGCTGGAGGCCACCTGGGTAGAGCGTTCTCGCAAGCCCACCCGGCAGGAGGCTCAAGACGCCCTCAATGAGTTCCTGCTCCAGCACTTCCGGATCGGCCGCATCGAGTGGATCCTCAAGGACCAGGTCGGCAAGATCCTCAAGTCCCTGCAGCAAGTCGACCCTGCTGCCCCGACACGCGCCGCCTGGAACCGGGAGCGCCGCAAGCCAAAGCCCAGACCCAAGACCACCAAGACACCCACCACCACACCAACAGAAGGAGCCTAGAATGGCCATCACCAACGATCGTGGAGACTGGATCGACTCGCGAGGGGCGGCATGCCCTGCGAAGTTCATCCCGCCCGTCGAAAAGCGACGCGATGCCGCCGTGGAGCGCATCCACAAAATCGGCAAGCGCCTGGAAGAGCAGATGCGCAAGGCCAAGAAGGACGTGCTGGACGAGATCAGCGCCTACCTCGAATGGCTCGACAAGAACTCCGACACCCCTCGCTCGCGCAAGGGAAACATCACGCTCACGAGCTACTCCGGCGACAAGCAGGTGGAGCTTGCGATGGACGATGTGATCAAGTTGGACGAACGTCTACAACAGGCCAAGGAGCTGGTCGATGCATACGTCGCAAGCCTGGGAGAGACCGCTCCCGAAGAGCTGACGACGCTAGCGCATACCAGCTTCGACACCGACAAATCCGGTCGCGTGAACCAAGCCCTGGTGCTGCGCCTAACGAAATACCAATTCAAGGACCCGCGCTGGCAGCGAGCCGTACAGCTAATCCGCGAATCCATGCAGGTCGTCGGAACACGGCAGTACCTGCAACTGCGGCAGCTTGTCCCCAACGTTTCAGGCGCCAAGAAATGGGAGCGCCTCCACCTCAACTTCTCAGCGATGTAGGAGATAAAACTCATGCCCAAGATCAAGACCACCTACAAGGCCCGTGGGGTCACCGTCGAACTGGAACCGGAATCGATCGGAAAGATGACTCCGGCCTTGGTTCAGCGCGTCCTCATCACGCACCCTTCGCCGATTACACCTACCGACCTGGCTCGTGGATGCGCAGCGATCCTGAAGGAGATGAATCTCCGCGAAGCTAAGGCCAAGCGCAAAGCTTCCGACAAAACCAAGTCCGAAGCGAAGAAGGAGAAGGCCAAAGCACGCAAGGGCGGCAAGGCCAAGGTCATCGCCGAGGCCCGCGCCCCACGCAAGCGCAAGACTCCCCAGCTCGAGATGTTCCCGGATGCCCCCAACGATCGGATCAATCCCGAGAACATGGAGGAGTACTTCCCAATAGGGAACTACGAGAGCGAATACAGCAGCTGTACTGGAGAGGCCACGACACCAGCCCCCATCACCGCCAACTCCTGCGTGCTGGGATGACCCTCTCGCAGTTCTGCCCATCCGTGATCATCGGATTCAGCGTGGCTGCGGCGTTGGTCTACCTGATCAAGGGCGACACCTCGCGATTCATCTACTGGATCGCGGGGGCGTCCCTCAACGCCGCCGTCACCTTCCCGCTCCCGAGGCTCCCATGGTCCAACTGACGATTCTCCAATGGCTGCGCGGCTTCCTTTCCGAATCGACCGGAGCAGCCAGCAACAGCCGCCTGATCGCCCTGCTCTCGAACCTTTCCGCCCTGGTGCTGGTCTTCATCGTGACCCTCACCAAATCCGACATCCCTCCCGTGGCGCAGACCATTCTGCTGTGCGCCATGGGGGCCGGGACCCTCGGGTACCTGGGCAACAAGGTCGTCACCACGTCCACTACCACAAACGCCTCTTCAACCACTGGAGAAACCCCATGAAATACCCGATCAAGATTTGCTGGGATGCTGGCCACGGAGGCCATGACACCGGAGCCATCGGTCCCACCAGCCTGCGCGAGAGCCTGGTCACGCTGTCCCTGGCCAACCGCGGTCACATCCTGGCCATGGCCGCAGGCCTGACCTCCATGCTCACCCGCGAACGCGACGACTTCATTTCCCTGGACCAGCGCGCCTCCATTGCCAATGCTGCCGGTGCCGACCTCTTCGTCAGCATCCACTGCAATGCCGTGGGCAATCCTGCGCCCAACGGCTACGAGGTCTGGACGACTCCCGGACAGACCCAGGCCGACCCATTGGCCGAGGCGATCTTCAGGAGCATCAAGGCGCAATTCCCTCGTGAGATCGGGCGCGCCGACCTGCAGGATGGAGACCACGACCGCGAGGCCAACTTCGCCGTCCTGCGCTTGACCAAGGCACCGGCAGCTCTGGCAGAAACCGGCTTCATCAGCCATCCCGAAACAGAAGACCTGATGCGTCAAGATGCTTGGCTAGACCTGATGGCTCACGCCATCGTCGGTGGTGTCATGGCCTACCTCGATGGTCTCGACAGTTGAGCCGACGGCACAGGGGGATCTCAGCTACTGCTGGACCCTCCTGTGCCCCGGCTGCCCGCTGGGACTCGTGACGCACTTCGGTACCCACGAGTCCGCCCACTCCCTGCGCGATGGCCTCCAAGCGCAGGGCCTTGCTCCCAACGGATGCACCATCCGACAAGCCACGAAAGACGACCTCCCATGAGCCAACCCATGACACCCTCCCAACACCTCACCGCCGCTGGAGTGCTCGCCATCCTGATCGGGATCGGATTTGCCTCCGGGTACCACACCGCACAGAACGCATCCGCGAGCGATGGCGATGCACGCCTGGACACCGCCCGCAAGGCTCTCAAGGATTCGCAGCACAACCTCGATTCGACCAGGTCCGAGGTCATCCGCCAGCAGCACGCCGACTCCATTCACTGGGTCGCCTACGTGAGCCAAGTGCGCGCCGAAGGCCACGACTCGCTCCAGGCTGCCCTGCGCCGCCTGTCCGTGCGCCGCGGTACCGAGGTCTCCCAGCGCATCCCCGACAGCGCACTCCGCACCCCGTTTCCCGGCGACATCCCCAGCAACCGCGACAGCGCCTGCACCGTGGACCTGCCTTGCTCCTACGCCGCCAACCTGCTCGCCAGCGACAGCCTGCAAGCTACCCGCATCGACTCGCTCACTGGCGCCTCTGCGGTGGCCGTGGCGGCGTGCTCGACGGCGGTCCTAGGCGAGCGCGTGCGCGGCGATTCCCTGGCCACCTTGCCGCCCCGCAGGGCCTCGTTGACAGAGATGGCGCTTCCCACCGTCCTGGGTGCTGCAGCCATGGCCATCATCATGGCAATCGCAGGCGCCCTGTGACGGCGCCCCTCTACCGCTGCAACGGTGCCAGCAAGCTTTGTCCAAGCACGTGCCTCCATCGGGACCCGCATGCGCACCAAGAGAGCCTCCATGCCTCGAAGGATTGCAGGCCGGGGAAGTGCGGAGGCGTGAAGGTCTCTTGCAGGCCGGTTGAAACGCACAGCCATGGCGCTACCACCCTTTGAAGCGCGGGTGCGACGTCTCGCGTCGGAGCTCTTCGCTCCCGACCCGCCGCCTCGCCCCGAGGTCAAGGCCGACAGGGCCTGGATCGATACGGGGAGAGGCGGCATCTGGGCGACCCACGATGGAGACAAGCTCACCCGCCTGACGATCCTCGCGCACAAGTACCGCCTCTACGCTCAAATCCAAATCCTCGACACCAGCCTGCGAATCCTCCTCATGCCCCGCAGTGCCGACCCGCAGGATCCCGCATTCCATCCCGGCCTGGGGGATCTCGTCGCGCGCGCCTATGCAGCGGCAGGAGCCACAGCCCCGCAAGCGGATATGCTGTGGCTAGAGGCTCGCAAACTCCTGGAGGCGACAGCGCCCATCCTCGAAAGCCTGGCCTCGCGCACCGACGACGAATCAGATGCCCTCGCCAAAACCCGATCAATCCTGGAAAGGACCCGCACCAAATGACCACCGCACCAACCATCCAACGAGACAGCCTGGGCGTCTACAAGTGGAGCCGCACCGTGCCCGTCCCTGACTCCATGTACCCCCGCACCGAGGTCCACTCCAGCGGCACGTTCGCCGGTCGTCTCGTCGACGCACCGGCAGAGGCGCTTCGTCGCGGAATCCTGGCATCAGACGGATGGACGCTGGGGCACGCATGATGCACGTCGCCCAGATGCTCCTCATCCATTCCCTCGGCGGCCCCCGCGCCGTCGGGCCGCTCCTGGATCCGCCGGTCGAGACCTGCGTGGTCTACCGGTGGGCCAGCGGCCACAAGCACATCCCATCCGACCGACTCAATCAGCTGCGCAACCTGCAGCGCACCTGCGGCAAGACCTGGGCACCATCCTACACCGCTACCCAGAAAGACCTGCCATGAACCTGATCCGCCTGGGCGTGAGCCCGATCACAGGAAACGTGTATGCTGGACGCCGAATCAAGAACGGATGCTGGGGAGCCAACAAGGAGGATGTGACCCCGGACTTTCTGGCCTGCGTGATCGAAAAGTTCCATCCACTGCCAGGACAATCCGACATGACAGCCGTGATCCTGGACAAAGACGGATGCCCGGCAGCAGAGATCCGCCTGAAGCTGCTGGGTGGCAACGGATGAGCGGCACCATTCGGCAGTCCCGCGCCTGGGTCATCTACAGCATCATGGACAAGCCGACGCTGTACACGCGCCACGCGCTGGTCCGAGCATGGAAACGCACGCCAAAAATCCCGTTTTTTTTCGACTGGGGAAGCGGCCACGTCTACATGCGCCTGCACCCATCCGATCCAACCCGAACCTACGAACAAATCCACACCATGCGCGAGCTGCTGGAGCGCGCCAGAAGAGACGGAGTGAAGGCATGAAAAAAGCACCAATGAACATCGAATGTAAGGTCGGAGACCTGGTTGCTTGGGAGAGTCAGGCGGCCGGTTCCTGGCGCACCAAGATCGGTCGTATCGTCTCTATTCCGCACCCCAATGCAGACCAGCGCACCAGCGCAAGTAAGGTCCGCATCAAGGTCCTGGCATCCTATCCGGTCTCCACCGAGAAGGACATCGGCAAGGCAAAGGGAGTCATCCGCGCCAAGACCACTCAGGCCGAAGGCCGAGCGTCCATCAAGCAGATGCGCACCCCGAGCGCTGCCGAGCGGAAGGCGATACTCCTGTGAAAGAGCGCCCCATCATCTTCAATAGCCAGATGGTCCGATCCCTTCTAGATGGCCGCAAGACGCAGACGCGGAGGATTGTAAAACCACAACCCCCAGATGGGTGGAATTGGTGCGGGTGGCAAATCGAAGGGAGCAATCGAAAACTCGATGGATCAGCCAATTGGTCGAAAGAGGCGACAGGAAGCCCGGTCACAACAGGCCGGCACTCTGTCAAATGCCCCTATGGCCAGACCGGCGACCGCCTATGGGTGCGCGAGACGTGGTCAAGCGACGACGGCAAGACGGCCTATTACCGGGCGGATGGCGAGACGCACAATGCGGGCCTTCCGTGGCGCCCCTCCATCCACATGCCCCGGTGGGCCTCACGGATCACCTTGGAGATCACCGGCGTGCGCATCGAGCGCCTGCAGGATATCACCGAAGAGGCCGCATGGTCAGAAGGATGCATTCCCGGAGATCCAACGGATAACGGAGGATACTTCCCTGCAGAGGAACCAGATCCGAAAGGCAATGGATCACTCGGGTGGGATTGTGCACGCGATTGGTTCGCTGATCTGTGGGACAGCATCTACGGGGGAGACCCGGCGAAGCGCTGGGATGCCAACCCCTGGGTCTGGGTAGCCGGGTTCGATGTAGTGACTCCGCGCATGGGAAAGGATGCCGATTGATGAACGCCAAACACATCCCCTCAATCCTTGCCCCCAAGCACACTGGAATGATGGTTGAAGGTCTCCGAGTCCTGCGCCGGAGCTTCGCTGGTTCCCACTTCATGCGGAAGGAGATGGCTGATCATCTGGAGGAAGTTGCCCGCAGGTTCTACGCAGGGAAAGTGTCAATCGTCGATGAGTTCCTCCAGCTGTACCGGATTGGTACAAAGCATCGAGATGACCGCGTCCAGCTGGAGCAAGACGGTGGCGTCGAAACCGAGTGGGATGCCATGAACGAAGCGATCATCCATGCTCGCAACTACATCGAAAGTGATCGCAAGGAAAAGCGGGAATGGAAAGGGTGGACCCTGGACGAATTCGACGCTGCCTGCGAGCGCCTCGATAAAATCCGCGCAGAAAGAACGAAGGCATGAGCCGCCGCGCACCGATCTGCAAGCGATGCAGGACGCGACCGGCTACGGGGCCGGACAGGGAGCGCGACCTGGTATGGCGACTCACCATCTGCGACGAGTGCCGAATGGGCTACATGGTCGCTGATGTGGCAAGCATCCTGGATCACGCCAAGATCAAGAAGGATGTGGAATGATGGAATGGACGCATATCGTTCCGTTGAATGATCTGATCGAGCATTGTGAGGATTCCACAGAATGCCCCTGCAATCCTGAGGATCGATCCCTTCTACATGCTGGTGATTCACTCCGCAATGGATCGCCGGGAATGCTTCGAAGGAGGTATCTTGTGAATATGAAATGGACCGATCAAAGGCCGACCGCAAGCGGATTTTACTACTGGCAGAACAGCGAGCTACGAAGCATTTCACCTTTTGCTCTGCGAGTTGTGGACGTATCGAAGTACAAGAATCGAGATGGCTATCGTTGCGCCACGCTCACGGAAAATGGCAATACCTGTTCTCCTGTTTTCAGCTGTGATCTTGGGAATGAGCCTATTGGATGGTGGGCAGGACCTCTGCCTAATCCGATTGATTAGAAGGATTTGATCCGGATCGCTGGATTCATTCTGAGATTCATCACAGAAAAGCCACCTTCACCGGGTGGCTTTTCTGTTTCCTGGGGCGGCTGTCGCGGCGTTTTCTTCCCCCTCCTGGGGCATCCGTACCACCCACATGTACCATCCCGTTGTACGGCCTTCTGTGCCAGACGGTCGACGTCTGAAAATTTCCGACTCAGGCGCGGCAAGCGCGGCAAAGTTCTGTCTCACGAGCGCGGCATGACTTTCGTGTGAAATGGCCTGGAACGCCGATCAAATGGGGATTCTAGGCCATTTCACAATATCTACCGTGGATTGCTCGTGAACGGCCAAATGAGACAGACCCCTACGCGCTTTTCCGCTTTTGCGTTGGCATGAAATTTCTTTGGTCGCTTCATTGAGACGAAGAAACCTAGCATTCATGCGGGTTTGTGGCCGATTTGGAGCGGCTTGCTTTGTCTCATCCTTTCCGCTTTTGCATATCCTGCCGGTAGATCCAGCCATTCTGCTTTCCGATTCCCGTGACTTGTAGCCTCTGAGCTCGGCGCCCTTCCATGGAGGATGGTGCTGTGGAAAGGGTGCCGTTCGGGGCCGGAGTTCCCCAGGAATTGACCCACCAGCTAGGCGATGCGCTGCTTCCGTCTTCGAAACCTGGATTTGAGAGGCGTTCGATAGCTGCGCTGGAAGTGGCTGCGAGGATTACGGACAACCCAAGAACGCATTGAAATCTGCACATTGCCACTCCTCCGTTCATTTGGGGGAATGTCGCGAATCGTGGGGGGACTGTTCAGTTGATTTCGTTCGGATCCTTGTCGCT
>Ga0302217_10000146_pt1 | contig 18387 bp, 14 predicted proteins | sample II_Fen_N3_3_FD_198779 | JGI IMG/M metagenome (GOLD analysis project Ga0302217, IMG submission 198779) | Peat permafrost microbial communities from Stordalen Mire near Abisko, Sweden - II_Fen_N3_3 | ecosystem: Environmental > Terrestrial > Soil > Wetlands > Permafrost | place: Sweden: Abisko... | reverse complement strand
CGCCGGGCCACTGGTGTATTGCCACGGCAAGATGGGCGCCCTGCCCATGCCGGCCTAAGCCACACACAAAACTTTGTGGGAGGGGGCTTGCCCCCGATGGCGGAGGAACAGTCAGCTTATCTGTAGCCGACCCACCGCTATCGGGGGCAAGCCCCCTCCCACAGTTTGAGAACCTCATCGTGCCCCAGCAGAACGCCGGGCCACTGGTGTATTGCCACGGCAAGATGGGCGCCCTGCCCATGCCGGCCTAAGCCACACACAAAACTTTGTGGGAGGGGGCTTGCCCCCGATGGCGGAGGAACAGTCAGCTTATCTGTAGCTGAACCACCGCTATCGGGGGCAAGCCCCCTCCCACAGTTTGAGAACCTCATCGTGCCCCAGCAGAACGCCGGGCCACTGGTGTATTGCCAAGGCAAGATGGGCGCATTGCCCATGCCGGCCTAAGCCACACACAAAACTTTGTGGGAGGGGGCTTGCCCCCGATGGCGGAGGAACAGTCAGCTTATCTGTAGCCGACCCACCGCTATCGGGGGCAAGCCCCCTCCCACAGTTTGATTGCGGGGTGTCAGCCCCGTCCCAGTGGCGTGAGCGACCACGCGATCATGGTCGGCTTGGTGAAGAACCTCATGCACGCTGAGGATGATCAGCACAGCCACCAAAATCACCGGTAGGCTGGCAATCACCGCAAAGGCCAGGATCAGTTTTTGTTTTATGTTCATCGAACTCACCGTCCTTGCGAGGTGAGGGTGTAACCGTTGGAGAGAAAAGTTTTGTGGATATTCCATATTATGGTATACCAACAATCAATCCGCCGAACAGTCGCTATCCAAGGCAAGCGTTACAACGGCGAGAGCACTTAAGGGCCCGCGGTCGACAGGCCGATCACAATAGATCCGAGGTAAGCGTCATGAAGTTTTCCCTGTTCGTACACATGGAACGTTGGGACGAGAGCATCAGCCACCGCCAGTTGTTCGAAGACTTGACCGAATTGACCCTGATGGCCGAAGCCGGTGGCTTCAGCACCGTATGGATTGGCGAACACCACGCCATGGAATACACCATCTCGCCAAGCCCGATGCCGTTGCTGGCTTACCTCGCGGCCAAGACCACCACCATTCACTTGGGCGCCGGCACCATCATCGCGCCGTTCTGGCACCCGCTGCGGGTGGCGGGTGAATGCGCGTTGCTCGATGTGATCAGCAACGGCCGCATGGAAGTCGGCCTGGCCCGTGGCGCCTACCAGGTTGAGTTCGACCGCATGGCCGGCGGCATGCCCGCTTCCAGCGGCGGCCAGGCGCTGCGCGAAATGGTCCCGGTGGTACGCGCGTTGTGGCAAGGCGACTACGCCCACGACGGCGATATCTGGAAATTCCCCACCTCCACCAGCGTGCCCAAACCCGTGCAGAAACCCAACCCGCCGATGTGGATCGCCGCCCGCGACCCGGACTCCCATAACTTCGCGGTGGCCAACGGCTGCAACGTGATGGTCACGCCGCTGATGAAGGGCGACGAAGAAGTCCTGGACCTGAAAAACAAATTCCAGACCGCCCTCGACAACAACCCCGGCGTGCCGCGCCCGCAATTGATGGTGCTGCGCCACACCCACGTACACGCCGCCGACGACCCGCAAGGCTGGAAAGTCGGGGCCAAGGCGATCTCCAAGTTCTATCGCACCTTCGATGCCTGGTTCGGCAACAAGGAGGTGCCGGTCAACGGTTTCCTGGCGCCGAGCCCGGAAGAGAAATTCGCTGCCCGCCCGGAGTTCGAGCTGGACAGCCTGCACAAGACCGCCATGATCGGCACCGCCGAAGAAATCATCCCGCGTATCCAGTACTACCAGGAACTGGGCGTGGATGAGTTCAGCTTCTGGTGCGACAACAGCCTGCCCCATGCCGAGAAGAAAAAGTCCTTGGCGCTGTTTATCGAGCAGGTCGTGCCAGCGTTTCGTTGATCGCTGAATAACCAAGCCGCTTGCCTCCTCACGGAGCAAGCGGCTTTTTTGCGCCCGGCTATCATCACCCTAGCGGTAAGAGTCTATTACCGAGCTAAATGTACTAACCAGTTACTTATCTTGCTAAAATCGCGTTTTTGCCCTTCCCACTCGAGTCCTGTCGACATGAAACGAGCATCGCGCGCCACTGGCGCCTCTAGATTCCTCCTCCTGGGCCTGGGCGTGATCATCGCCCTGCTCGGCCTCGCGCTAGCCGTTGGCGGCTTCAAGCTGGTCAGCCTGGGAGGCTCCTGGTACTTCCTGATCGGCGGCGTGGTCATGGCCGTTTCCGGGCTGTTGATTGCCCAGTGCAAAACCGCAGGCGCGTGGCTGTTCGCGGCGTTCCTGGTGGGCACCGCGATCTGGGCGGTGGCGGACGTGGGGCTGGTGTTCTGGCCGCTGTTTTCGCGGCTGTTCATGTTCGCGGTCGTCGGCCTGGTGGTGGCGCTGGTGTATCCGCTGCTGGCCGGCCGACCTGCGCGCGGTGCTTATGGCATCGCCGCCGTCTTGGCGGTGGGCGTAGCGGTCACGGCGGGCAATATGTTCGTGGCTCACCCAAGCGTAGCGCCGACAGGTAATGGCCCTGGCATCACGCCAGTGGCCAAGGCCGATGCACAGAAAGACTGGGCCCACTACGGCAACACCGAAGGTGGCAGCCGCTTTGCCGCGCTGGACCAGATCAATCGCGACACCATCGACAAACTCAAAGTGGCGTGGACCTACCACACCGGCGACGTGGCCATCAGCGACGGCAATGGTGCCGAAGACCAACTGACGCCCCTGCAGATCGGCAACAAAGTGTTTATCTGCACGCCGCACAACAACCTGATCGCCCTGGACGCCGACACCGGCAAAGAGCTGTGGAAGAACGCAGTAAACGCCAAGTCGGCGGTATGGCAGCGTTGCCGAGGCATGGCGTATTTCGATGCCACCGCGCCGATCGCACAGCCGACCCAGCCGAACAGCTCGCCGATCATCGCCGCCAGCGTGGCAGCCGGTGCGCAGTGCCAGCGTCGCTTGCTGACCAACACCATTGATGCGCGCCTGATCGCCGTGGATGCCGACACCGGCAAATTCTGCGAAGACTTCGGCACCCACGGCCAGGTGGATCTCAAAGCCGGCCTGGGTGATGTGCCCGACAGTTATTACCAATTGTCCTCGGCGCCGTTGATCGCCGGCACCACCGTGGTGGTCGGTGGCCGCGTGGCCGACAACGTGCAGACCGACATGCCCGGTGGCGTGATCCGTGGCTTCGATGTGATCAGCGGGCAAATGCGCTGGGCCTTCGACCCGGGCAATCCGGACGACAAACAAGCGCCGGCAGCAGGCAGCACCTATGTGCGCAGCACGCCCAACAGTTGGGCGCCGATGTCTTATGACCCGCTGATGAACACCGTCTTCCTGCCGATGGGCAGCCCGTCCACCGATATCTATGGCGTGGAACGCACCCAGCTGAACCACAAATACGGGGCTTCCGTGCTGGCGCTGGACGCCTCCACCGGTGCTGAAAAGTGGGTGTACCAGACCGTCCACAATGACCTGTGGGACTTCGACCTGCCGATGCAACCGAGCCTGATCGACTTCACCCCGCCGGGCAGCGACAAAGCCGTACCGGCGGTGGTGATCGGCACCAAGGCCGGGCAGATCTATGTGCTCGACCGCGCCACCGGCAAGCCGCTGACCGACGTGCAAGAAGTGCCGGTCAATGCGGCGAATATCCCCAACGAGCCGTACTCGCCAACCCAGCCAAAATCCTTGGGCATGCCGCAGATCGGCGCGCAGACCCTGACCGAGTCGGACATGTGGGGCGCCACGCCCTATGACCAGTTGCTGTGCCGCATCGACTTCAAAGGCATGCGCTACGACGGCCTGTACACCGCGCCGGGCACCGACAAATCGCTGAGCTTCCCCGGCTCCCTGGGCGGCATGAACTGGGGCAGTATTTCCACCGACCCGGTACACGGTTTTATCTTCGTCAACGACATGCGCCTGGGTCTGTGGATTCAGATGATCCCATCGCAGAACAAGGCCCAGGCCACGTCCGGTGGCGAAGCGCTGAACACCGGCATGGGCGCGGTGCCGCTCAAGGGCACGCCGTATGCGGTGAACAAAAACCGCTTCCTGTCGGTGGCCGGCATCCCATGCCAGGCGCCGCCGTTCGGCACCCTCACCGCCATCGACATGAAGACCCAGAAAATCGCCTGGCAAGTACCGGTCGGCACCGTGGAAGACACCGGCCCCCTGGGCATCCGTATGCACCTGCCGATCAAGATCGGCCTGCCGACCCTCGGCGGCACGCTGTCGACCCAGGGCGGCCTGATCTTTATCGCCGGCACCCAGGACTTCTACCTGCGCGCCTTCAACAGCGGCAACGGTGACGAAATCTGGAAAGCCCGCCTGCCCGTCGGCAGCCAGGGTGGCCCGATGACCTATGTGTCGCCGAAAACCGGCAAACAGTACGTCGTGATCACTGCCAGCGGTGCGCGCCAGTCCACCGACCGTGGCGACTATGTGATCGCCTACGCCCTGCCATAACCCTGCCCTTTCGCGCGGTACCCCCGTACCGCGCGCTCTGTTTCTGGAAGACCACGCATGCCTCCTGCTTCTCACTTTTTACCCAACAACCTCGTTGGGCGCCTGCTGCTGGGCCTGGCATTCAGTGCCGCCCTGCCCGCCCAAGCCGATGACACCACCCTGACCGGCGACTGGGGCGGCCTGCGCCGTGAGCTCGACGAGCAAGGCATCCGCTTTACCGGCGACTACAGCGGCGAAACCGCGTACAACGCCCACGGCGGCCTACACCGTTCGGCACGCTACTCGCAAAACCTCAAGCTGGGCGTGCAGTTCGACCTGGGCAAATTGTACGGCTTGAACAACGGCGACCGTATCCAACTGACCATCAACGACCGACGCGGCAACAGCGCTTCCGAGGATCTGGTAGGCAACCGCCTGCCGATCCAGGAAAACTACGGCGGCCTCTACACGCGCCTGACCGAGTTGAGCTACGAGCGCACGCTGTTCACCCCGGCGTTGAACCTCAAGCTCGGTTATATGGCGATGGGCAACGACCTGGGCGGCCTGGACAGCGGCATCCTATGCAACTTCATGAACGCCGGTTTCTGCGGGCACCCGCTGAACATGTCCGGCGGCAGCGGCTGGACCAACTACCCGAATGCCCGCCTGGGCGCGCGGGTGAAATACGACTTTTCGCCGTCCTGGCAACTGCGCGTGGCCGCGTTCAACGTGGACCCGCAGAGTAATGGCAACGCCAGCCGCGCCTGGAAGCTGAGCCCCAAGCACACCACCGGCACTGTGGTACCGATTGAGTTGGTGTACAAACAGGCCGGCACGCTGCCGGGTGAATACAAGCTGGGCTATTACTACGACAGCTCCGATGTGAAACGCATCGGCAGCACGGAGAAGGTCAGCGGACGCGGCGGTCACTACCTGCTGATCGACCAGGCAGTCTGGGCGTCCAGCGCATCGGCAGGTCGCGTGCTGCACGCCTTCGGCCAATACTCCGCCGCCAGCGAAGCGGCCTCGCCGTTCACCAAGTGGTACGGCGCGGGCGTGGTGTTGTACAAACCATTCGAAGGCCGGCCGCGCGACACCCTCGCCCTGGGTTACGGCCGCGCCGTGCAGAACCCGCGCAGCCGCGATGTGCAGGAGCTGGCCGCCTTCAACGCCGGTACCAGCTACCCCAACCTCGACAACGCCGAACAATTGATCGAACTCAGTTACGGCTACCAGGCCACGCCATGGCTGAACCTGCGCCCGGATGTGCAATACATCCTCGAGCCTGGGGCGTTTTCCGGTAAGGACATCGACAACGCACTGGTATTGGGGCTGCAGGTAAAGGCGGTGTTCTGAATAAGGCTGGACCGGTGCGTGTCAGGAACCCACTTCATCGACGTATGATCGGAAGAACCAATCTGAAACATCTTCTGTGCGGTACTGGAGTCGGGTTCCGCCGGTAATTTCCGCCAGCAGTACGGAACTGTCACCGGAGTTATCGAAGATGTAGGCGCGATCACTCGCGGCAACCGCCTGCGGCAGCAGTTTCAACGATTTTATATATCGCTCACGCACTCTCTCAGGCTCAACCCCATGACCACCTTCCCGAACGCGGATTTCCACACGGTCAATGTTGATGTCTGAGTTTTCCGTTGAAACAAAATAGAGGTAGGTCCGATACCCGCGAGTCTGCGCGTCCTGCATGAACTCAACCTTGCTGGGATGAGACATCACCGTTTCAAATGTGAAGCTCACACCTTTTTCCAGCAAACGCTGCCGGATGAAGTCAGCGATCACCGACGCAAAATACGAGTCGATCTGGACATTTCGATAGTCAACCTTAGAACCTTGCAGACCTAGCTTTTCAGCCTGGCCCATCAACCCCTTTTTAACGAGCAGATGGTGCTCGGTATGGAACGCGAGCAGTTCAGGCAGTGTAACTTCGATATCAAACGGCGAAAGATCGACGAAGCCACTGGCTTTGGCCTCTTTTTCCAGCTCGTCAGCGTTCACATACGTCTTGATTAAAGCAGGGTCCAATTCACCTTTGATCGTGCTTTTACCTGAGCCGTTAGGACCAGCAAATACACGAAGTCTAGGCACAACCACCTGCCGCATGCCTGTCGACCTTACGCACGGTGATCACTTCATCCACCGTGACTTTGCGACGTGGTTTGGCTTTCTCCACGATGATTTTGCTGCCGTCCTGCGCGACGCGGACCAAATTCCCAGCTTCAATGCATAGAACACCTCGCTGACTAACCGACAGTGCTCGAAAATACGCGGAGTGAGTGGCTTTACTCGCTTGGCTTGGAACCAAAAGTTCCAATGCCTCTATTTCGCGGTCTGAAACCTTCTTCGCTTCTTTTTTCATAGAGATTCTCCCGGCAAGCTGCACTGTTGCACCTCTGGGCTGGATGATAGCTCCGACGCCCCCCTTTAAAAAGGGCCGTGCATCGACCTCAGCCAGCCTGGGCGTAAGCGCCTTGCTGATACTCCCGCGGCGTGCAACCAAATTCACGGCGAAACACCGTATGCAGGTACTGCGCCGACTTGAAGCCGCACTGCTGCGCCACATCGGCAATCGCCAGGCCAGGGTTTTCCAGGCCCTTGGCGGCGGCGGCGAGTTTGAAGCGCAGGATCTCGTCATGCACGCTGCACCCGCGCACCTTGCGAAAGTGCGCTTCCAGGGATGAGCGCGACACGCCGACATAAGCCGCGACCTGCGCGGTCTTGATGCCCTGGCAGGCGTACTGGCGGATAAACAGCAGCGCCTGCATGACATACGGATTGCCCAACGGCTGATGCAAGCTGGACGCCTGCACATTGATTGCCTCCGGCGGTACCAGGATCTGCGTGCCCGTGCAGGGTTTGCCGTGCAGCATCTGATGCAACAGCGCGGCGGCCGTGCGGCCCATGGTTTCCGTGCCCTGGATCACCGAACTCAGCGGCACCCGCGTGAGGGTGCGGGTCAGCGGGTCGTTGTCGATGCCGATCAACGCGACTTGCTCCGGCACGGCAATACCGGCGGTGAGGCAGGCTTGCAGCAGTTGACGGGCACGCGCGTCGGTGACGGCGATGATGCCGATGGGTTTGGGCAGGCTGTGCAGCCAGGCGATCTGCTGTTCCACGGCGCTGTCCCACAACGGCGCGCTGGTGCCCAGGCCGCGATACACCTCCACCGGCAAGCCGTCGCGTTGCAGCAGATGTTTGAAGGCCTTTTCGCGCTCTTGGGCCCAGCGATTGGCCTCGGCTTGCGGCAGGCTGAAACAGGCAAACCGGGTCAGCCCGGCTTCGATCAGGTGTTCATACGCCAGCTTCATCAGCGCATGGTTGTCGGTGGCCACATAGGGAATGCCCTTGGGGTAGGCGCACGCATCCTCATAGGAACCGCCCACCGCCACCACCGGCAACTTAATGTCGGCCAGCGCTTCGCCGATCAGCGGGTCGTCGAAGTCGGCAATGATCCCGTCGCCCTGCCAGCGCTCGATACCGCGCAGGCGACAGAGGAAATCCTCCTCGAGGAACAAATCCCAGGACGCGCGGGTGCTGCTCAGGTAATTACCGATGCCGGTGATGATGCCGCGGTCGTAGATTTTGCTGCCGTTGAATAGCAAGGCGATGCGGTGGACGGGCGGTAGGGTTTTCATTGTTTTTGTCCTGAGGCCAGTGGCAACAGACTAGCCCTCGCCACTCAAAATCGCACTACACCTTGGTGATTTTCATAATCAGCAGGCCAGGTGCCGTTGCTAGTATCCAGACACCGCCAAGAACAATAAGGAAAACGCCATGCCGTACTTCCCCGGTGTCGAGAAGGTTCGCTTCGAAGGCCCCAGCAGCGATGCCCCCCTCGCCTTTCGTCACTACGACGCCAACAAGCTGATCCTCGGCAAACCGATGCGCGAGCACCTGCGCATGGCCGCGTGTTACTGGCACACCTTCGTCTGGCCCGGCGCCGATATGTTTGGCATGGGCACCTTCAAGCGCCCGTGGCAGCGCAGCGGCGAGCCGATGGAAGTGGCCATCGGCAAGGCTGACGCGGCCTTTGAGTTTTTCTCCAAGCTGGGCATCGACTACTACAGTTTTCACGACACCGACGTTGCGCCGGAAGGCAGTTCGCTCAAGGAGTACCGCAACCACTTTGCGCAGATGGTCGACCACCTGGAGCGCCATCAGGAACAGACCGGCATCAAGCTGTTGTGGGGCACCGCCAACTGCTTCAGCAACCCGCGTTTTGCCGCCGGCGCCGCCAGTAACCCGGACCCGGAGGTGTTTGCCTACGCCGCTGCCCAGGTGTTCAGTGCGATGAACGCCACGCTGCGGCTCAAGGGCGCCAATTACGTGCTGTGGGGCGGCCGCGAAGGTTACGAAACCCTGCTCAATACCGACCTCAAGCGCGAGCGCGAACAGCTCGGGCGCTTTATGCGCATGGTGGTGGAGCACAAGCACGAGATCGGCTTCAAGGGCGACCTGCTGATCGAACCCAAGCCCCAGGAGCCGACCAAGCACCAATACGATTACGACAGCGCCACGGTGTTCGGCTTTTTGCATGAGTACGGCCTGGAACACGAGATCAAGGTGAATATCGAGGCCAACCACGCGACCTTGGCCGGGCACAGCTTTCATCATGAGATCGCCACCGCCGTGTCCCTGGGGATCTTCGGCAGCATCGACGCCAACCGTGGCGACCCGCAGAACGGCTGGGACACCGACCAGTTCCCCAACAGCGTCGAGGAAATGACCCTCGCGACCTATGAAATCCTCAAGGCCGGCGGCTTCAAGAACGGCGGCTACAACTTCGATTCCAAGGTGCGCCGCCAGAGCCTGGACGAGATCGACCTGTTCCACGGCCACGTCGCCGCCATGGATGTACTCGCCCTGGCACTGGAACGCGCGGCGGCGATGGTGCAGAACGATCGGTTGCAGCAGTTCAAGGACCAGCGCTATGCCGGTTGGCAGCAGCCGTTGGGCCAGGCGGTACTGGCGGGCGAGTTCAGCCTTGAGTCCCTGGCCGAACACGCGTTTGCCCACGCGCTCAACCCGCAGGCCGTCAGTGGCCGGCAAGAGATGCTTGAAGGCGTGGTCAATCGGTTTATCTATCGGTGACATTTGCGCGACAAATCTGCGCACAGGGCGTCGAGGGACGCTCTACAGTTCTACCCGCATCACGCTGTGTCTTTCCAACAACAATAAAAGGACGCACCACCATGAAGTCATTTAAACGCACGCTACTCGCCAGCGCTCTGGCCCTGCTCGCCCTGCCGGTGATGGCCGATTCCGCCCATCCGAAAATCGGTTTCTCCATCGACGACCTGCGCCTGGAACGCTGGTCCCGCGACCGTGACTACTTCGTCGCGGCGGCGGAAAAACTCGACGCCAAGGTCTTCGTGCAGTCAGCCGATGCCAACGAGCAAAAGCAGATATCCCAGATCGAAAACCTGATTTCACGCGGCGTCGATGTGATCGTCATCGTGCCGTTCAACGCCACCGTGCTGACCAATGCCGTCGCCGAAGCCAAGAAGGCCGGGATCAAGGTGGTGTCCTATGACCGTCTGATCCTCAACGCGGATATCGACGCCTACATCTCCTTCGATAACGAAAAGGTCGGCGAGATGCAGGCCAATGGCGTGCTGCAGGCGGCGCCCAAGGGCAACTACTTCCTGCTCGGCGGCGCGCCCACCGACAACAACGCCAAGGTGCTGCGCGAGGGCCAGATGAAGGTGCTGCAACCGGCCATCGACAAGGGCGACATCAAGATTGTCGGCCAGCAGTGGGTCAAGGAATGGAACCCGACCGAAGCCCTGAGCATCGTCGAAAACGCCCTGACCCGGAACGACAATAAGATCGACGCCATCGTTGCCTCCAACGACGCCACCGCCGGCGGTGCGATCCAGGCCCTGGCCGCGCAGAAGCTGGCGGGCAAGGTGCCGATCTCCGGGCAAGACGCCGACCTCGCCGCCGTCAAGCGCGTGATCGACGGCACCCAGACCATGACCGTGTACAAGCCGCTCAAGCTGATCGCCACCGAAGCCGCCAAGCTCTCGGTGCAGCTTGCACGTAATGAAAAGCCCACCTACAGCTCGCAATACGACAACGGCAGCAAGAAAGTCGACACCATCCTGCTCACCCCGACCCCACTGACCAAGGCCAATATCGACCTGTTGGAGAAGGACGGCTTCTACAGCAAAGAGCAGATCGGCCTGTAGGAGCGGGCTTGCCCGCGAAAAACGTCAACGATGACGCGGGCATCCTGGATGCGCGCGTTGCCTGTGGGTTCTTCGCGAGCAAGCTCGCTCCTACAGGAACACGCGTTTCTTCGGTCTTTTGTGTGAGCCATGGTCATGTCCGACTACCTGCTGCAAATGAACGGCATCGTCAAAAGTTTTGGCGGTGTCAACGCGCTCAACGGCATCGATATCAAGGTGCGGCCGGGGGAATGTGTCGGCCTCTGCGGCGAGAACGGTGCCGGCAAATCCACCTTGATGAAGGTGCTGTCGGCGGTTTATCCGCATGGCACCTGGGAGGGCGAAATCCTCTGGGACGGGCACCCGCTCAAGGCCCAGTCCATCAGCGAAACCGAGGCCGCCGGCATCGTCATCATTCACCAGGAACTGACCCTGGTGCCGGACCTGTCGGTGGCCGAGAACATCTTCATGGGCCACGAACTGACCCTGCCCGGCGGGCGCATGAACTACCCGGCGATGCTGCACCGCGCCGAAGCGTTGATGCGTGAACTCAAGGTGCCGGACATGAACGTCGCGCTGCCGGTGTCGCAGTACGGTGGCGGCTACCAGCAACTGGTGGAAATCGCCAAGGCCCTGAATAAGCAGGCGCGCCTGTTGATCCTCGACGAACCCTCCTCGGCCCTGACCCGCTCGGAAATCGAGGTGCTGCTGGACATCATCAAAGGGCTCAAGGCCAAGGGCGTGGCCTGCGTGTACATCTCCCACAAGCTCGATGAAGTGGCAGCGGTGTGCGACACCATCACAGTGATCCGCGACGGCAAACACATCGCGACCACGGCCATGGCCGACATGGATATCCCACAGATCATCACGCAGATGGTCGGGCGCGAAATGAGCAACCTCTACCCCACCGAGCCCCATGAGATCGGCGAGGTGATGTTCGAAGCACGCCACGTCACCTGCTACGACGTCGACAACCCCAAGCGCAAACGCGTCGACGATATTTCCTTCGTGCTCAAGCGCGGGGAAATCCTCGGCATTGCCGGGCTGGTCGGCGCCGGGCGCACCGAGTTGGTGTCGGCACTGTTCGGTGCCTACCCAGGCCGCTACAGCGCCGAGGTGTGGCTGGACGGCCAACTGATCGACACGCGCACGCCGCTCAAATCGATCCGCGCCGGGCTGTGCATGGTGCCCGAGGACCGCAAGCGCCAAGGCATCATTCCCGACCTGGGCGTGGGCCAGAACATCACCCTGGCCGTACTCGACACCTATGCGCACCTGACGCGCATCGACGCCGAAGCCGAACTGGGCAGCATCGACCAACAAATCGCACGCATGCACCTCAAGACCGCCAGCCCGTTTTTGCCGATCACCAGCCTGTCCGGCGGCAACCAACAAAAGGCCGTGCTCGCAAAAATGCTCATGGCCAAGCCCAAGGTGCTGATCCTCGACGAGCCCACGCGCGGCGTGGATGTGGGCGCCAAGTATGAGATCTACAAACTGATGGGCGCGCTGGCGGCCGAAGGCGTGGCGATCATCATGGTCTCCTCGGAGCTGGCCGAAGTGCTCGGCGTGTCCAACCGCGTGCTGGTGATCGGCGACGGCCAGTTGCGCGGTGATTTCATCAATGCAGGCCTCACCCAGGAACAGGTCCTCGCCGCCGCGCTCAGCCAAAATAATAATGATCGGAAGACCGCTTAGATGAATCAGCTCAAACAGCTGTTTACCCGCTACAAAATGCTCGCCCTGGTGATCGCCGTGGCGTTCATCTGGCTGTTTTTCAGTTGGCAGACCGAGGGCGGTTTCCTCACGCCGCGCAACCTGTCCAACCTGCTGCGGCAGATGTCGATCACCGGAATACTGGCCTGCGGCATGGTGCTGGTGATCATCAGCGGCGAGATCGATTTGTCGGTGGGCTCGTTGCTCGGGTTGCTCGGCGGGCTGGCGGCGATCCTGGATGTGGTCTATCACCTGCCGCTGCTGGCCAACCTGAGCCTGGTGGCGTTGTGCGGGTTGATGATCGGTTTGGCCAACGGCTACATGACCGCTTACCTGCGCATCCCGTCGTTTATCGTCGGCCTGGGCGGCATGTTGGCGTTTCGCGGGATTCTGCTGGGCATCACCGGGGGCACCACGATTGCGCCGGTGTCGCCGTCGCTGGTGTATGTGGGCCAGGGGTATTTGCCGCATGCGGTGGGCATCGGCCTTGGGATTTTGCTGTTGGCCCTGACCCTGTTTTTGACCTGGAAACAACGGCGCAACCGTGCACTGCACGGGCTGGCCGCGCATTCGTTGGTGCGCGATGTACTGCGCGTGGGGGTGATTGGCGCGGTGCTGGCAGGGTTCGTCACCACGCTCAACAGCTACGACGGCATCCCGGTGCCGGTGCTGCTGTTGCTGGTGCTGCTCGGCGTGTTCAGCTACGTCACCAGCCAGACCGTATTCGGCCGCCGCGTGTATGCGGTGGGCAGCAACATGGAAGCCACGCGCCTGTCGGGCATCAACGTGCAGGCGGTGAAACTGTGGATCTTCGGCATCATGGGCGTGATGTGCGCCCTCGCCGGCCTGGTCAACACCGCCCGCCTCGCCGCCGGTTCGCCGTCGGCGGGCAACATGGGCGAACTCGACGCCATCGCCGCGTGCTTTATCGGCGGCACCTCGATGCGCGGCGGTTCGGGCACGGTGTATGGCGCATTGCTCGGGGCGTTGGTGATTACCAGCCTGGATAACGGCATGTCGATGCTGGATGTGGACAGTTACTGGCAGATGATTGTGAAGGGCAGCATTTTGGTGCTGGCGGTGTGGGTGGACGTGAGTACGCGGGCGGGTCGCCGATAAACCCCACCGCATAACCCCTGTGGGAGGGGGCTTGCCCCCGATGGCGGTGGGTCAGCCACTGCATGAGTGCCTGAACCACCGCCATCGGGAGCAAGTCGAACCGTCGCACCGCCCCTCCCACATGGACCGTATTCCATTGTTTGAGCGGCGGTGTGGGTGGATGTGAGTACGCGGGCGGGTCGGCGGTGAGTCATTTGCCGGAACGCTGCACCTCCCCCATAAACTGACGCGCTTGGGCCTTGAGCCAATCAAGCAAACGGGCGATATCGGGCTCTGATTGTCGTCCGTTTCGACAAATGATGTAGTACGCAGCAGGCGACATCATTAAGGGGGCCTCCAACGCAACCAATTCACCGTCTTTCAATTGGTCATACACCAGTGCCGTCCTGCCCAGCGCAATCCCGCCGCCTTTCACTGCCAAACTGATGGCCAGGCTGGAATCTGGAAAGCGCGGCCCATGGTGATACGGCGGTGCCTCTAGCCCTTGAAATGCAAACCAGCTCTCCCACCCTGGGCATACCTGATCGTCGACGCGATGAATCAGCGGGTACCGCGCTATTTCCTCCAGCGCAATATCACCATTCACACGTTTGAATTCCGGCGAGCACACAGGGAACACCGCATCGCGCATCAGCAGTTCGGCATGATGATCCGGGTAGTCGCCATGCCCCATCACCACCGCGACATCGAACGGGTGAGCACTTAAGCTGGCGCTGCTTATGTCCGCGCTGGTCAACACCAGATCAAGGTTGAATGCCGCTTCGGCGTGAGCACCATGCATTCTGGGAATCAGCCAAGTTGCACAAAGAGAGGAGGTGCACGAAAGGTAAAGTGGCTGGGATCTACTCGGGTTGAGCGAATGCAGCACCGTATCCAGTTCTTTGAAAAAACCATCGGTCACTGGCAACAAGGCCTGCCCCGCTGTCGTGAGTTTGACCCCCCGCGAATGCCGCTCGAACAACTGCACCCCCCACCATTCTTCCAGGCCCGCAATTTGATGGCTGATGGCACTGGCGGTGAGGTTCAACTCGAACGCAGCACGCGCAAAACTGCCCGTTTGCGCGGCGCTGACGAAGGCTTGAAGCATGGGAGTGGGTGGCGGGCGCTGGGCCATCAGGTGCTCACTTTGATCAGGATGATCCCGCAGACAATGACGAACGCCGACAGCATCCGTCGCCAGCCGAACCGCTCCCGGAAGAACAGCGCAGCAATGATGGCGCCGATAATAACACTGGTTTCCCGCAGGGCTGAGACCTTGGCCACTGCGTCCAGCGACAACGCAAACAGGACCAAACCGTAGGACGCCAAGTAAAAAACACCGCCCATTACACCTACTCGCCAGTGGTCGCGCACAGCCTGGGTGAGTGCTGATCGCGTCTTGAAAAACGCCAGCATCGGAATCGGAATGCTCTGGAACAGCGTGAGGTAGATGATGTACTGCAGCACCGTCTCACTGGCTCTTACACCTTTGGCATCCACCACCGTGTAGGACGCGATGAACACCCCCGCACACACGGCCATCAGAATTGGTTTGAACATCTGCGCGGTCATCCTGCGCACAATCGTCAGGCTGATGATCCCCGCGCAAATCAGCAGCACTCCCGCCATCGACGGGAACGATAGCTGTTCATGCAAAAGGAAGTAGGAAAACAGCGCAACCAACACCGGCGGCACGCCGCGCATCACCGGGTAGACCTGGCCGAAGTCGCCCGTTTCATAAGCCTTGATCAGGAACAATCGATAGACCGTATTGAGCATCACAGAAATCAGCACATAGCCCCACACCTCCAGGCTCGGTACGTTGACCAACGGCAGCGCCGCCAGGCAGATCACTAATGCGGTGCCATCGACCATAGCCAAGGTCATGAAACGGCTGCTGCCGGCACGGACAACGGCATTCCAAGTGGCGTGCATGAAGGCGGAGATCAAGACCAAGGTGATGGCTATGTTGGCGTTGTCCATGAGGGCTCGGCTTTTGAGTGGGTATAAAGGTCGCGCGCCATGCGTGGCATGGGCATCATTGCTTGCGTAACCACATCCGCAACATGTAGCGATTCAAGGCGTTTAAAGGCTCTGCATCATCAATTTCCGAGCGTGGAGAATGCATATCGATGAAATGCGTTCGGGTATGGAGAAACTTGTTGTCCGCTGAAATAAGCACCTGACCAGGCTCAAGCAATACACGATGCTGAACAGATGATTGATCGAGAACTGTATCCAGAAAATCCAATGCTTGAACCTGCGCCAACGTCAACGGCATTTTCGCTTTAAGGTGAGCCGATTCAATGTAGACGCGAAAGTACCTTATCAAGGGAATACCTTCATTGGAAAAACTCAGGATGGGCGCTTTAAATAGGCACTCGTCCTCTGACATGCCTCTATTTTCAAAATAGAAATCGCATTTAAGTTCCTCGAGAACTTCCGGAAATGCCATCAGCTCCGCATATACCGCACTTGCATCAATAAGAATGCTCTCGCCTCCCAGAAGCGCTTTCTGTCCACAAGCCAGAATCAAATAGTCGATAGGAAGAGGGTCGCTGACGCCATCGTTATGTACGTAGGCGCCCTGACGGGTCTGATGGTACCTCGCACCCTCTTCAATGCTTTTACCGCCTCGGTCGTAAACCTCAATAACCTTATGACCAAGATGATTTTGCACCATTGGCGTACCAAGCAAAGATCCAAATGCCCACACCAGTGATTTGAAACTTGCAAGGTTATCCGTCCTAAATCCATCAAGGATCAAGACATGACTTTCATGTTCAATAATGTTTCGTATATTGCGCAACGCCTCGCCAAGGGACTGCGAATAAAACGGATCAATGCAAGCGTGTTTTATATCGAATCGACCGGTTTTGGCTTCTGCACCCAACATCGCGCTGGCACTCAGCAACTCTTCAAATGCTGCGTTTGAGAGCCTGATCTTAGATACTGCTTGGCGAAAATTACTGACGTTTATGTTCATCGCAATCCTTTACGGAGGTTAGTTGGCGTCGATATTTAACTCGGCCCACTACACCCTGAAAAAGCGAAAAGTCGTCAGCGCTGCCATCAAATTCCGTCATGGCAGATCTTTCCTACAGATAGAAACCATCACGTGTTCGTTAGTGGCATTTGGTCATGGTTTTTAAAGGGCCAGCAAGCCGTGTCGCTTTAAATTGCAGGACGTTTCCTAGACAATCTGCGCCGCCTTGTGCCTGTTGGAATCGATGGCTAGTCTGCGGTCCGTCACTGCCAAATCAGTGATCGGGTTTAGTCGCCCGACCTCTCATCACGTGCACGGTCTTCCATCAGTTTTTATGGTGGCTGTGCGCAGGGCGCCTTCGGGTGCGCCGGATTTTCGTGATGGCCGGTCGACTAACCTGCGTACAGCCGCCACCCTACGTTTAGTCGCGGCGGGGTGGCGAATCTCAATCCATCACGGAATTACACCATGAATAAAGTCCTACCCGACCCACCCATCGATCCCACCAAAGACCGCGCCGCCTTCAACCGCGCCATCGACCATTACCTGCCCACCCAAGGTTTCCACGCCGTCAACGAAGACCTGAGCTTCGAAGACGCCCTGCTCTACACCGCCAGTTTGCTGGACAGCGCTTCGGCGACTGCGCTGGATTGCGGGGAGCTGCTGGAGAAACCGGAGCGGGCGAAGATCCTCGCGGTGTGGCATTTGCTGGAAATCGCCAAAACCACGGTTGACCGCTCCATCGAATGCCTCAGGCCCACGAAGACCACTGCCTGACCACGGACAAAAAAATGTGGGAGGGAGCTTGCTCCCGATAGCGGTGGTTCAGCCAAGTCGTTGTCGACTGACACTCCGCCATCGGGAGCAAGCCCCCTCCCACATTTGGATCGGTTTACACCCGATGAAATCAGGCCGGCTATCGCGCTGCCGTTACTGACTCAACACAACATCGCGCATCGCCGGAATGTAACCGTAGTCGTAAGCCTCCTGCACAAACGAGCGATCACCCTTCAATACAATCCGAACCGTAGGCGCTTCCGTGCCGCCAATGCGGTAGTCATCGCCACTGGTGGGCACGCTGTCGATAAACGACGTCACCAGGCCGTTGGGCATCACGCAGTGGGAATAGGTTTGGAACGGCTGCGAAGGCGGGTTGCCCAGTACCAGCCCCGAGGCGTTCATCGGCGTGTAGGGGCCGAACAGATGATCGCCGACGAATCCATAGACGCCATCCGGGCCGGTCACGCCGTCGGCATAAGTGAACTTGTGACTGATGGTGAACAAGTAATACTTGTTGTCCTGGAACACATAGTGCGGACGCTCGGTTTGATCGTTCACGCCCACGGCAGTGACCAGCGGCGGCAGGATTTCCCACTCGTCACCATTGAGGTCCTTGGCGACTGCTATGCCGATACACCCCACCTGGTAGCGGGCCCCGCCCACATCCTCATGCCCCGGTGGCACCAGGCCCGTCTCGTTCGGGCCCACTTCGTGAGTCCCGCGCTCGCCGGCCACGTTGCCTTCGAACACCATGTACAATTTGCCATCTACCGGATCAATAAAGGGGCTGGGATCGCGAAAGTTCCAAGTCGCATTCTGTGCTTCCGTTTGGTAATAGGTGCCGTCGGCATCAAACAACGATTTGACCTGATCAAAGCCCTGCAGGGTGACACCGGTATCCGACGTGATGACCTGGCCTCTGACTTTGGCAATCGTGGCGCCCGGCGTGACACAGGTGTAGTACAGGTCAATATCACCGTTGTTATTCAACAGGATCGGCGTGCCCGCCCATTCACGCGTGGTCGGCGAAACCCCTTCGGCCATGACGCGGCCGCCGAAGATCCAGTCCTTGCCGGTGCGCGAATACCAGTAGCAGATACGCGCATGGCCATGGC
>Ga0302217_10000145_pt1 | contig 18401 bp, 11 predicted proteins | sample II_Fen_N3_3_FD_198779 | JGI IMG/M metagenome (GOLD analysis project Ga0302217, IMG submission 198779) | Peat permafrost microbial communities from Stordalen Mire near Abisko, Sweden - II_Fen_N3_3 | ecosystem: Environmental > Terrestrial > Soil > Wetlands > Permafrost | place: Sweden: Abisko... | reverse complement strand
AGGTCGGATCCTGTGACAGGAGACTGCGGCACAGACCCGACAAGCCATCGAAGCCTTTGCGCATGTCCGTGGCGGTACCGCACACGAAAAGGCGAAGCTGCGAACTCGCCGGGCTCAGCATGAGGACACCTCGGCAGCAGTGGTGGATGCGATGGGCGATGGAGCATCTTCCCACTCCAACAGCACCTCGTAAAAGGGAACCGATGCCGGGATCGGATGGCTTGACCCCAAACGGCGCAGCAGAGATAAGTCACGCGACAAACGATCCAGACGCTCCCAGCGATCCTGTAATCCTTCCGACATTTCGACCTCCTTGGAAAGCCGACAACGATCGTATTCACAGCGAGGACATGCCAGAGCGGTTTACCGAGCACTTACGTCGCGCCCAACGAGAGAGTATCTCTCAAGCTCACCTTGCCGCTATCCAAGCGGACTTCCACGCCGTTCAGAACAACGGAACCAAGCTGACGATCATCACTCACGGCCCACGACACCGTCACCACGGAATCAGACCACGCATGCGTCGTCGTGTCCGACACCGGAGACACGCGTTTCAGAACAGGAGCCATGGTATCACGCGGAAGGGAGATCCCCACAGAAATCGTTGAGAGCGTGGTGAACGAGTCCAAGAGAAGGCCACCACTGAGCTTGTAAAGACGTGCCTTGATCGATACGGAGTGGTTGCCAACGCCGCCCAAGGAGGAGGGACTGCGATACACGACATTGCAAAGGGTCGTGTCCCAGTGCGCACCATCATCGCTCCACAGATAGTGGCGGATATGCCATGCGGTGTCGGTACCGACCTGGGAAATCGCAATGAGAGGAATCTGGAGATCCGTAGTCCTCCCGAAGGCATAGCCGTTTTCAAGACGAGGAATGGCATTGGGAACCAGCGAGGATAGCCGTATGGGAGACAAGGATATGCTGTCGGAATTCTTCACAGCAACACCCGAGACCATCGCGCCCTGCGTTCCGTCGCCGCTCACAATCTTGAGAACGGCAGTGCTGGGGACATGCGTTAATCTGAAGGAACCGTGTCCATCCGTGTACACCGTATCGCCCGTCGTCGCCACGACGGCACCTGGAACGGCGGCATTCGTCGAGGCATTCACCACCGTACCCGTCACCGTACCGCCGACGCTGTCGATCGCGAGAGTGCCGACGCTGTCGGTATCGCCGGCAGTCAAGTGTACAGTCTTCACGCCATAGCCGACACCGGAAACGACGGCAAACAAGCGAACCGTTCCCGGGTCAAGATTGCCGAGAAGAAATTGGGAACCGGGAACAGCAAGAGCCGTGGAGCTTTGATTCTCCACGAGAACAGTCACAGAATGGCCTGCGCTCAAGTCACTGGCTCCGATCATGCCTTTCAACGTCGCATAGCGGGAGTGTAGTTGCATGAAGCCAAGGCTATCCGTCTGCAAAAGCCCCACCTTCACAGAGCTCGCAAGCGAAGTGTCCAGATAGTCCGACTTTATGAAGGCGAGGTGGTACGCGCCCGCAGAAAGCCCCGACAGTTCGTAGTTGCCGTCCGGGCCACTAGCAGTGGTCGAGCCGCCGGGAAGCGCCGTCACCAAAGCACCAGAAACCGCGTTCCCCTTCTTGTCCACCACGCGACCAGCCACTTTGCCGGCAAAGCTCGAAGCGTCCTGCGAAGTGAAGGCCGTATCCTCCTGGCCACAGTGCACCAAAAAGCCGGAAAGCGCAATTGCGCCAAAAATTGTCAGAAGTCCCTTGCGCGTCATTTCAGAACCTCCAGCTCAAGCGTACGCCGTCAGGACGGGCTTCTACGCTCGTTGGTGCCCAAGAGAAGTACTCCGCCTTGATCCGCCGCGATTCCTGATACCCCAGGATTCCAGCATCCACCAGGTTTGCCACCCACACGCCGCCCAGCACTGCAAGCGAGATGTTGATTTGCGTCGCGGCATCGTTGCGAGCACTGCGCGCATGTTCGGCGCGAGCAAGCCACTGATCGGAACTTTCTCCCGACACCACCGTGGAGACGTCGTGGTTGCGGAACTTCTTATAGTCGTCGTCCTTCGAGAGATAGTCGGCGTAGCTCCAGCCCACAAAACCGAGACTCGCCACTGCTACCGTCAGGAACACGCCACCATGAACCGGATGCCCAGTGTAAAACTGGCCCCAGCCAGGCCCCGCAGCACTGCGATAGAGACTTCCCGAAAGTTGTCCACGCTCCCCGATGGCCGTGCGATAGAGCTCCTCCAGCCCGTCGCTGCCCACCGTGGCCACCGCCGCCGAGATGATCTCGCCCGTCTCCACATCCACCAATCGCGCCGCGAAGCTCTGAGTCTGCCCCGTCGTGGTCACAGTACCCGTCACCAGATAACGCGCCGCTACCAAGTGCCCAGCCGCCGCCGTACCGGAATCACTTATGGCGCCTGAAAGCGCTAACGCCTGTTCCTTCAGAAGCCGGTTCAGCCCGTTGCGTTCCACCACCGTGAAACGCGGATCCTTCGCGAAATAGGCCACACCGTACTCGGCCGCCATCACGCCAGGGTCGTATTCGCCAGATTTTGTCCCACTGCTCTGGAAGGGAAGTACCGCCACGCTTTGACGCCCCACTGGAAGGGAGATGCGAGCCAGCCGCGCGAAGAGATCGGGAAGAGCCAGGGTCGGAGTGCTGCGGGCGGCAGTCCAGATGCTGTCACGGCGGTGGGCTATTTCGGCGCGGTGCACCGAGTCAAGCCAGGCCTGGCTGCGGGTAAGAGCGTAGTCGCGATGAAGGAGGGAGCCTCCCTCCAGGCGAAGAGTATCCCGGATGTCGTTCCAGCCGGAAGCGATCAGGTGCAGAGGCATAGCTCCAGGCATCAACGACGCCAGGGTAAGAGGAGTCTTTCCGGCAAGATTTCCGGACAGGTAGACATCGATTCCCGAAGGCGTAGTGCTTACCTCCAAACGTGCGGACTTGCGAGCAAGCCACGAGCGCGAAAGTTCGGTAAGCAAACCATCCCAACTGGAGACGGAAACTTTCTCGCCAAGAGCCAGCAGACGATGACTCTCCAAAAGCACATCATCCTCCTGCACGAAGGCATTGAGGCGACAAAGGCCCGAAGAGGAGTCCACGGAAAGGCGCAAGAAACCCTTGGTGTTCGTGGAAATCTCGAAGGCTCCCGACTGGGAGGCCAGGGCCGTTAACCCCTGAGTCAAGGACGCCGTATCCAGGCTATCCAGGCAGCCGTGAAGGACGTGCGGAGGCACAAGCGAAAGATGCGCGGGGGGAAGCCTTAAGGAAGAGGAAACCGGAGGAGTGGTGTTCTGGGAAAAACCAAACCCCGTCAGCAAAAACAAGAAAAGAGGAATGTGAGATACAGGATATGTCCGCATAAGCCATCCGCTACAAAAAGTAATGCTGCGCACGCAAACGCTTAACGCCTAATGCGCATACGTGATAATAACCTCTAATTGCAAAAAGGAATGTGATTCGTATCACATCTTCAAAACTCAATGTTGTAGAAACCCAAGCATGCCCCCACTGAGTTTTAGGATTACTCTGGACGCCCCCTCTTTGCAGATGTAGCTTGAGGATTCCAGACGGGGGGGTCCGCACGCTGCGGGCTGAGACGAGCCGATGCGAGGCCGCCACCCTGCCACCTGATGCGGATCATGCCGCCGTAGGGAGTTCTGGAAGGAATCGGTCCTTCCCTCCTGTTCGGCTTTTGGATGCGGAGGATCTTTTGCTCGATACGACCAAAACCAAGGGAACCATCGGACGTTGCGTGGTGGAAGGTCCTCACGGCATCCGCGTCCCCATGAAGGAAGTTTTCCTGGAAGACACCCGCCTCCCCGACGGCACCTTGCGCGAGAACGGCTCGGTGAAGCTCTACGAGACCGCTGGCGCCTGGTCCGACCCGGAATTTCACCAGGATCCCGAAAAGGGCATCCCCGAGGTGCGGCGCGAGTGGATTGAGGCGCGCGGCGACACCGAGCCCGAAACCGCCCGCATCCCTGGCTGGAAGCCGGTGCGGCGCGCCAAACCCGGCATTGCCGCCACTCAGATGGCTTATGCCCGGCGCGGCATCGTCACCCCTGAGATGGAATACGTGGCCATTCGCGAGAGCCAGGGGCTTGCCGAGCAGATGGAGCGCTTTTCGGAAACTTCAGGCCGGGACAGCCGCTTCTTCCAGGCGCGCGGCAACTCCTTTGGAGCCGCCATCCCGCGGGTCATCACTCCGGAGTTCGTGCGCGACGAAGTGGCTCGTGGCCGGGCCGTGATTCCCGCCAACATCAACCATGTTGAACTGGAGCCGATGGCCATCGGGCGCAATTTCCTGGTCAAGATCAATGCCAATCTGGGCAACTCCGCCCTGGCAAGCTCCATCCCCGAAGAGATCGAGAAGCTGCGCTGGTCGCTCAAGTGGGGCGCCGACACCGCCATGGACCTTTCTACCGGCAAGAACATCCACGAGACGCGCGAATGGTTCCTGCGCAACTCGCCGGTACCTATTGGCACCGTGCCCATCTACCAGGCCCTGGAAAAGGTGGACGGCAAGGCCCATGAGCTCACCTGGGAGATCTACCGCGACACCCTGATCGAGCAGGCCCAGCAGGGAGTGGACTACTTCACCATCCACGCCGGCCTGCTGCTGCGCTACATCCCCATGACGGCAAACCGCATGACCGGCATCGTGAGCCGCGGCGGCAGCATCCTGGCCCAATGGTGCCTGGCACATCATCAGGAGAACTTCCTCTACACCCACTTTGAGGAAATCTGCGAGATCTGCCGCGCCTACGACGTGGCCTTCTCGCTGGGCGACGGCCTGCGCCCGGGCTCTATCGCCGACGCCAACGACGCCGCCCAGTTCGCTGAACTGGAGACCCTCGGGGAGCTCACCAAGATTGCCTGGAAGCACGACTGCCAAGTGATGATCGAAGGCCCCGGTCACGTGCCCATGCATCTCATCCAGGAGAACATGGAAAAGCAGATTGCCTGTTGCGACGAGGCTCCCTTCTACACCCTGGGGCCGCTCGTCACCGACATCGCCCCCGGCTATGACCACATCACTTCTGCCATTGGCGCCGCCCAGATTGGTTGGTACGGTACTGCGCTCCTCTGCTACGTCACCCCCAAGGAACATTTGGGGCTTCCCGACAAGGAAGACGTACGAGCCGGCGTGGTGGCCTATAAGATCGCCGCCCACGCGGCCGACCTCGCCAAGGGGCACCCGGGAGCCGTCTATCGGGACAATTGCCTGTCGCAGGCGCGCTTCGAGTTTCGCTGGCGCGACCAGTTCAATTTGGGACTGGATCCCGAGCGGGCTCACGAATACCACGACGAAACCCTGCCTGCCGAGGGAGCCAAGCTGGCCCACTTCTGCTCCATGTGCGGGCCGCACTTTTGCGCCATGCGCATCAGCGAAGATGTTCGCAAGTACGCCGCCGCCGAAGCGGCCGCCGCTGCCGACCCCGAATCCGGCATGCGCGAGATGAGCGAGAAGTTTGTGGACGCAGGCGCCGAAGTGTATCGGGGATAGATTTTCCTACACTTGAATCTTTGCGACCGCAAAGGACAATTCGCCCGCTGCGGTCCGCAAGGCTTCTGGGTTCGTCAGGATGACGTTTTCGCAATGATCGAAAATGGCCTGCCGCTCCTCGATTCATCGGCTTCTACACTGGATTACGACCGCTCTATGGCGGCTCGGGTCCGTTTCCAGGATTTTCACGTGAGACGAGACATCTTCATCAACGTATCCCCCTACGAGAAGCGCATTGCGCTCGTGGAGGATGGCCGCATCTCCGAACTGGTGGTGGACCGGCCCGAATCGACGCGCATCGTCGGCAACATCTACAAGGGTCGCGTGGTCAGCGTGCTTCCCGGCATGCAGGCCGCCTTCATCGACATCGGTCTGGAGAAGGCTGCCTTCATCCACGCTAGCGACGTCTGCCCCGCCTTCGACGCCGCAGCGCAAGCGGATGACGACGAAGACTCCGACGAGGACCCGCGCAAGCGCGCTTCCGAGAAGCCCATCGACCAGCTCCTGCGCGAAGGCCAGGAGATCCTGGTGCAGATCGTCAAGGAGCCCATCTCCATGAAGGGCGCCAAGGTCACCGGGTACCTCTCCATCGCCGGGCGCTTCCTGGTGTGCATGCCGAACTCGAACTTCATCGGCGTGTCCAAGAAGAGCCGCGACCACAGCGCCCGCCGCCGCCTCAAGAAGCTCGTCCAAGATCTGCGCGGCTGCCCCGATGTGGGCTACATCGTGCGCACCAACGGCTTGCAGGAGACCGAAGAGGAATTCCGCGCCGAAATGGCCATGCTCGAATCCAAGTGGGAATTTTGCAAGGCCGTGGCCCGCGAAGTGGAGGCTCCCGCCCTGCTTCTGGCCGAGACCGAAGCCGCCGTGGGCATCCTGCGCGACTACTTCTCGGAGCGCGTGGACAAGGTGGTGGTTGACGACGCTGACGAGTTCCGCGCCATCCGCGCCTATATCCGCGAGCTTTCCCCCGAGCTTTCCGGCCGCATCCACTACTACGATGAGAAGCTGCCGCTGTTCGACGCCTTCGAGCTGGAGCAGGACGTCCAGAAGGTCTACCATAAGAAGGTCTGGATCCGCAAGGGCTCGCACCTGATCATCGAGACCACCGAGGCCATGACCACCATCGACGTCAACACCGGCCGTAACGTCGGCAAGGACGACCAGGCGGCCACCATCCTCGACACCAACATCGCCGCTTGCAAGGAGATCGCCAAGCAGATCCGCCTGCGCGATTTGGGTGGCATCATCGTCATCGACTTCATCGACATGGAGTCCGAGGACGACAAGGATCGCCTGCTGCGCGAGTTCAAGAAGTGCGTGCGCTCCGATCGCGCCCCCATCACGGTGGCCTCGCAGATCAGCCAGTTCGGCCTGGTGGAGATGACCAGGAAGCGCGTGCGCGAGCAACTGGTGCGCACCGTTTCGGTGACCTGCCCCACCTGCGAGGGCTCCGGACAGGTTCTGTCGGCGGCCTCCGTGACCGCCTCCATCGACCGCTGGATCCGCCGCTCGATCGTCAAGAACGGCGCCAAGAAGCTGATCTTGGTGATCCATCCCAAGGTGAGCGCCTATCTTCTGGAAGACCGGGCTTTTGCCTTCCACCGCCTGGAATCCCAAGGCGTCACCATCGACCTCGTGGAAGACGAGGACTGCTCCCCCGACACCTGGCGCATCTTCCATGCCGGATCCCTCGAGGAGTTGACCCAACAATTCAATGGAGTGTGATATGTCATCGGCCCAGGAACTGGAAAAGAGCCATATTCTTCAGACCTATACGCGCCTCCCGCTGGCCCTGACCCGCGGCGAAGGTTCCTGGGTATGGGACGAGGACGGTCGCAAGTACCTCGACCTGATGTCGGGCATCGCGGTCAACGCGCTGGGGCACTGTCCTCCGGCGGTGACTGCGGCCATTGCCGAGCAGGCTTCGCGGCTGATCCACACGTCCAACGTCTTCTACATGGAAGGCCAGGGGAAGCTTGCCAAGCTCCTGTGCGAGAAGAGCGGCCTGTCGCGGGTGTTCTTCTGCAACTCGGGCACCGAAGCCAACGAGGCGGCCATCAAGTTCGCCCGTCGCTTCTGGCACGCCACCGGATCGCCCTGGCGCCACGAGGTGGCCACCTTCGCGCAGTCCTTCCATGGGCGCACCTACGGCGCCATGTCGGCCACCGGCCAGGATCGCATCCAGGTGGGTTTTGGGCCGCTGCTGCCGGGCTTCGTGCGCCTCACCTTCAATGACGTCGATTCCCTGAAGAAGAGCATCGGCGCCCACACCGCCGCAGTCATGCTGGAGCCCATCCTCGCCGAAGGCGGGGTGCTGGAACCGACTCCGGAATTTCTGGCGGCTCTCAAGGAGCTTCAGCAGAAGTTCGGCTTCCTCCTAATCGTAGACGAGATCCAGACCGGCATCTTCCGTTGCGGCGAGTTCCTGGCCCACACGGCTCTGGGCTTTGAGCCCGACATCGTCACCCTGGCCAAGGCTTTGGGCGGCGGGTTGCCACTGGGTGCCACGCTGGTCTCGGCTCGCGTAGCCGAGCACTTGGGACCGGGTGATCACGCATCCACCTTCGGCGGCAATCCCGTCTCGGTGGCTGCGGGCCTTGCCACCATGAACCAGCTCTTTGCACCCGGCTTTGTCGAAGGCGAAAACGCCGTCGCCTCGCATCTGCGCAAGGGGCTTGCCGCTCTTTGCCGCCCCGAAGGGCCGTTCGTGGGCGTGCGCGGCCGCGGCATGCTCATTGGCGTGGAACTCACGGTGGATCCGGCCAAGATCATCGACGCGGCACGCGCCAAGGGACTGATCATCTACCGCGCCGGCACCGTGCTGCGCCTGCTGCCGCCCCTCAACCTCTCGCTGGACGAGGCCGATTTCGCCCTCAAGATCCTCGGGGAAGTGGTACAGGAACTTTGGGCCTGAACGAATCGGAGATCGCATGAACGAGGAAGCCATCGTACGCCACGAATTCGACGTCGTCGTCGTCGGGGCCGGGCCTGCCGGCAGCATCGCTGCCACCTACTGCCAGCGCCAAGGACTCACCGTGGCACTCCTGGAGGCGCGCACCTTCCCGCGCGACAAGATCTGCGGCGACGGCTTGGCCGGGCGCTGCCAGTCCGTTCTCAAGGAGCTCGGGCTGATGGAGAAGGTGATAGCCCTTCCCCACGGGCATTGCAACGGAGTGATCTTCTCAAGTCCCAAGGGCGACCAGATCCAGATCGACTACACGCCTCCTGGCCACGATCACAAGATCGACGGCTACGTGATCCGCCGCAAGCTCCTGGACAACCTCCTCTTTGAGAACGCCAAGGCCCAGGGCATCCCTACCCGCGAGAAGTTCAAGGTCACCGAAGTCCTCTTCGAGGGCACCAAGGTGGTGGGCGTCAAAGGACAAGAGCACGGCAAGGAGTTCCCAGAAGAGTATCGCGCCAAGGTGGTGATCGGCGCCGACGGCTGGAACTCGATGGTGGCCAAGGCCACCGGACGCTACTTCGAAGATCCCAAGCACTGGTGCACGGCGGTTCGCCAGTACTGGAGCGGTGTCGAGGGGCTGACCCCCAACATCGAACTGCACTTCATCGACGAGATCATCCCAGGCTACTTCTGGATCTTCCCGCTGGAAGACGGGACAGCCAATGTTGGCCTCGGAATCCTCGAGGAGGAGCGCCTCAAGCGCAATCTGGATCTGCGCGAAATGCTGCAGCGAGCCATCAACAACCCGCGCTTCCGCGACCGTTTCAAGAACGCCAAACCCATGGAGCCCAATGCCGCTCAGTGGCCCCTTCCCTTCGCCTCCAAGCGCCGCAAGATGTACGGCGACGGCTTCGTGCTGGCGGGCGATGCCGCCGCCCTGATCGATCCCTTCACGGGCGAGGGAATCGGACAGGCCATGCACTCGGGACGCCACGCGGCACTGACCATCGCCGAGATCCTGAAGGCCGGCAAGGAACCCACCGAAGAAGCTCTGCGCGTTTACGACGAACGTTTTTGGGCCCAACTCGGCAGCGAGCTCATGCTCTCCCACAAGCTGCAGAAGATCGGCAAGATCAAGTGGCTGCTGAACTTCGTGATCGGTAAGGCGCACCGCTCCCAGCACGTACGCGAGACCATCTCGGGGATGTTGGCCGGCACCGTGACCCGCAAGGCGCTCACTTCGCCGCTGTTCTACCTAAAACTGCTGCTGGGCTGATTTCTGGGGGTTTGTTAACAAAGCAAACATCCTCTTAGGTACATTCGAGAGTTCTCGCTCGTTTTTTCTTCTTTTCTGATTGCGCCTCTGACAGGATTTGTGAAACAATCAAGCGTTGTTCCTCACTTGATCACTGGCGGAGGCCGATGGACGCGGAAACCAAGGAGCTCCTGGACGGATTCGTCGTAGAGAGCCGGGAAAATCTCGAGCTGGCCCAGAAGAAACTTTTGGCCCTGGAAGAAAGTCCCGATCCGGAGACCCTGAACGAACTGTTCCGGGCCATCCACACGGTCAAGGGGGCTTCCGGCTTCTTCCAGCTCACCACCCTAGGGGGCTTGGCCCACATCGGCGAATCGCTGATGTCGAAGGTGCGCGAGGGAGAAATCCCGGTGACCCCGCCGCTGGTGGACCTGCTGCTCAAGACCACCGACACCCTGCTCGGGATGCTCGATCGCGACGATCTTGGCCAAGGCGAAGAGGTGTCAGAGCTCTCTGGGAAATTGAAGGCAACCCTAGAGGCTAGCGCTGCTTCTGCGACAAATTCTGACGAATCGGCGGCTTCAGAACCTGAGCCGCCGACCGAGTCCGTCCCGGATATTCCAGATTCTGACAATACCTCAGTTCCGCAGGCGACTCCCCCACCGCCTCCGGCACCAGCTTCGGTCGTCTCCGTTCCGGCACCGTCCCATCCCGCCGCAACCGCAGCGGTACACCATGCCGCAAGCGCTCCCCAGACCATCCGCATCGGCGTCGAGGTGCTCGACCAGTTGCTGGAGCTGATCGGCGAGGTGGTGCTGGGGCGCAACCAGCTCATCGTCAGCCACCGCGACGACCCCATCTTCAAGGGACTCTCGCGCAGCATCACGCGGCTCCATCAGCACGTGATCCGCACCCGCATGCAGGACGTGGGATCGCTCTTCGAGCGCTACCGCCGCACCGTGCGCGACCTGTCGCAGCAATTGGGCAAGAAGATCGAGATCTCCATCGAGGGCGGCGAACTCGAACTCGACCGTACCGTACTGGAAGGTCTTTCGGATCCGCTCACCCATCTCGTAAGGAACGCTGTCGACCATGGCTTAGAATCGGCCGAGGAACGCTCCTTGGCCGGCAAGCAAGTGGTGGGAACGGTGTCGCTGCGAGCTCTCCACGAGAGCGGACAGATCATGATTGAGGTGGAGGACGACGGCCGCGGCGTCGACATCGAACGGGTGCGCGCCAAGATCGTAGAACGGGGTCTTGCCACCACTGAAGAGGCGGCTGCCTTCAACGAGAAGGAGATCATCGACTTCCTGTTCCATCCGGGCTTTTCCACCCGCGACGTGGTGAGCGACATCTCGGGCCGCGGCGTGGGCATGGACGTGGTCAAGACCAATCTGGAACGCCTGGGCTGCTCCATCGAGGTCACCACCCACCTCGGCAAGGGCTCGGTCTTTTCCATCAGCATTCCGCTGACCCAGGCCATGGTGAACTCCTCGGTGATCTCGGGGCTCATCGTGGGAATCGGCACCTGCACCCTGGCCATCCCCCAGATGGCCGTGAACGAGGTGGTGCGCCTCTCGGGAGACGATCGGCGCAACCGCATCGAGACGGTTCACGGTCGCGAGGTCTTCAAGCTGCGCGACAAGGTCATCCCGCTGGTCCACCTGGAAGACATCCTCGGAATCCCGCGCACCTACGCGGCCCCCGACGGCACCGCCGCGCCGGAGCGGCGCGAGAAGCTTGCCGACCGCCGCGCCGGGGAGCCTTTGTCGTTCCTGGACGAACGTCGCCGCAAGCTCGATCGCCGCATGCGCACCGAACTCTTGATCGTGCTGCACTACAAGCAGAACTGGTTCGGCGTGCTGGTGGACCGCATTGTTGGAACCGAGGAGATCGTGGTGCGGCGGCCACCGGAACTCCTGAAGGGACGACGCGTCTTCTCCGGTTCGACCATCCTAGGGAACGGCACAGTATCGCTGATTCTGGACATCGGCGGCATGGTGGAGATGGCCCACCTGGACTTCGCCGACCGAAGCCGGGCGCTCTCGGCCCACATCGGCAGGTCGAGCCTTCCCGAGGTCGAGCAGCGCGTGGTGGTCTTCACCTACGCCGAGGGCGAGTACTTCGCCATCCCCGTGAACCTGCTTTCGGAGGTCGATCGCTGCAGCATCGACGAAGTGCGCAAGGTGGGAAGCCGCGAGTTCATCCAGCGTCATGGCGCCAGCGTCCCGCTGCTTCGCCTGGAAAAGCTCCTCAACGTGACGCCCTTGGACATCTCGCACGGCTCCTTCGTGGTGCTCACGCCGTCGCGCCTCTCCTACCCCACCGCCATCGTGGCCGGCAAGATCGAAGGCACGCTGGTGCTGGGCGAGGACATCAACACCAAGGAAGCCAACGAGAAGGGCGTCATGGGGACCTTCTTCCGCGACGGCCGCCTGATCAGCCTGATCGACATCTATTCGCTCTTGCAGAAATCGGATCCCGACCACTACCACTGCGACGTGCAGGCCGACCTCCAGAACTGCCGCATCCTGCTGGCCGAGGACCAGCTCTTCTTCCGGCAGCTGGTGGTCCAGTACTTCCGTTCCCACGGCATCCGCAGCGTGAAGGCCGTCGTGAACGGGCGCGAGGCCATCGACGAATTGGGACAGAATCCGACCGGCTACGACGTGGTCGTCTCGGACATCGAGATGCCCGTCATGAATGGCTACCAGCTGGTCTCCATGATCAAGTCCGACCCGCGCCTTGCCAAGATTCCGGTGATGGCCCTGACCTCGCTGGAAGGCGAGGCCAACGTGCAGAAGGGCTTCGAGGCCGGCTTTGACGCCTACGAGATCAAGCTCGACAAGGACAAGGTGCTGCGCTGCCTGGACCGACTGCTGGCCAGCAAGGGCGGAAGGAAGGGGCTCTGATGGAATACGCGACCTTCCTGGTGGGAGAAGACCTCTTCGCCATCCCCGTGGCGCTGGTGCAGGAGATCGGAAAGCCGGTCGAGATCTTCCCCATACCTGGCCACGATCCGCGAGTGGCAGGACTTGTCAATCTGCGCGGCCGCACCGCCGTGGCTCTGGACCTGCGGCGCGCCTTGCTCGGAACCTTGGCCGACGCCATCCCGCGCCGGCGCAGCAAGTTCATCGTGTTGGAAACCACCGACACGCTTTCCACCGAGGCGCGCGAGATGGGCCTCGACTCCCACCGCGAGACGCTGGTGCTGGTGGCCGACGAGGTCCAGGGAATCGTCGATGGACAGAAAATGGAATTTCACCCGCCCCCGGCGCACGTCTCGGAGCGCTACGTCGAAGGCGTCATGAAGGTAAACGAACGACTGATGACCTTGATATCCATCCCGCGTCTAGTGGAGGATCTGATGCCCCACAAGGAGGACGTCCCGTGAGCAGCACCGCAGAAAAGCGTTTCAGCATTTTTGATCCCGCCATCCGCTTCGAGCACCGCGAGTTCTACGAGCGCATCGTCAGCGAGCTCAACGGGCTCTTGCCAGTGTGTAACCAGGGCGAATCGACGGCCGTCGAGATCTCCGAGAACCCCACCGAGCAGGAGCAGATCACCGAACTCATGAAGCGGGTCGAGACATTCTCGGGCGACCTCCTGGAGGTGACCAAGAAGCTTTTTGACCAGTACTACGTGGCCAAGGAGGCGCTGCACCGCTCCATCCTCACCACCACCGCCTACAACAAGATCAACACCCTGGATCGGAACCTCTTGGAGCGCACCTGCGACGTACGCTGGTGGGCCCTGGAGACGGCCTTCTCAGCTTGCCTTTCCAGCTACGGGAGGGCGCGCGAGCAGGCACGACGCCTCTCGGCGCTGCTTTCGGGAGAGGAGATGCCCTCGACGCCAGATTCTGTCGTCGACGGCGAGAGCCGCACCTCGTTCCTGGATCCCGAACTGCTGGCCGACGAGGAGGGCGAACTGCCGGAACTGCTGGACTTCGCACCTCTGCTGCGCCACGGGGAGCTTTCGGCCTTCCGGAAACGCTTCGAGGCGTGGCGCGCCGAACGCGGACCGGGCGCCCCGCTGCGCCGGCAGATCGAGGTCTTTTCCAAGACCTTGGAGGAGCTGGAAACGGCTATCCGCCTCTCGTGTGACCGCCTGGAGGACATCCGCCACTCCTACACTCTTTACCGCGACATCGTGCTGGCCACCCAGGACGGGATCGTGCTGGCCAACGCCAATCCCGACACCCGCGCCCGCGTGCTGGGACTCGACGTCTCTGGAGAAAGCTGGTTCCAGAAATCCCTGGAGACCAGGAACGGCACCGAGTACCACGCCCAGGACATCAGCGCCTCGCAGGTCGAGACGGCGCTCTCGCTGGTCTACGCCACCGCCGTGCGCGAAGCCTCCAACGAGAACGGCAAAGGCATCGGTGCCATGGGCGTGTTCTTCGACTTCCAGGACGAAGCCTCGCTGATCCTGGGCGAGTACATGCCCCGCGATGCCAGCGGCTCCCCCATCGACGGCGCCTATTCGCTCTTCACCGACCGCGAAGGCACCATCATCGCCTCCACAGACCCGGTGTGCCTCAAAGCCGGTGCCGTGGCTCATCTGCCGCGTGGCAACCGCTGCCTGGGATTGGGCGAGCGCAAGTCGCAGTACATGGTCTTCGAGGGGGTGGAATCGGCCATCTTTTCGGCCAGCACCGACGGCTACCTGGATTACCGGGGCCTCGGGTGGTGCTCCCACGTCATCGTGCCCAAGTCGCATCTCTTCGAGCTGGCGGCTCCGCCCGAAGGCATCGGCATCTCGGCCGAGGAGCTGATGGACTCCTGCATCATTCCCGAGATCAACAAGCAGACCTACCTGCGCGTCCAGGACGACAAGGAATCGATCCAGCTCATCTCCCTGAACGGCATCGTCTTCGCAAGCAAGCTGGGAAAGCGCGGCGGAGCGCTGGGGCCGATTTTCAACCAGATCACCCGCACTGGCGACTTCGTGACCTCGCGCATGGAAGACATCCTCAAGGAAATGGCCCTCGGAGAGCTCAAGCTCAACCTCCAGGCCCTGGAAAATTTCTCCAAGCAGGCCATTGATCTGGTGGACAGAAACCTCTTCGAGCGCGCCGCCGACATCCGCTGGTGGGCCACCGACCAGTACTTCTGGAACGCCTTGGAGAACCCCACAGCAGAGAACTTCCACAAGGCCTCGGAGCGGCTCAAGGTGATCAACGGCAGCTACACCATGTACCGCAACATCATCCTGGCCGACGATTCGGGCAACATCGTGGCCTGCTCGCGCACCGAACTGCGCAACGAGCTTTCCAAGATCAACGTCTCCGACCAGAGCTGGTTCCAACTGGGCATGCGCACCGCCCGCTCGGAGGAGTTCGCCGTCCAGGACGTCCAGAAGTCCAGCTTGGAAAAGTCCAAGGCGCGCTCGCTGGCCTATTCGGGAGGCGTGCGACGCGGCGGTGCGCGCGAAGGCGATTCCATCGGGGTGCTCGGGACCCTCTTCGACTGGGACACCGAAGCCGGAAAGATCCTTGCCACCTGCCTTCCCCGCGACGCCTCCGGAAACTCCATCGAGGGAAGTGCCGCCTTCTACACCAACGCCAAGGGCGAAGTGATCGAGACCACCGACGAGATGACGTTTCCGGTGGGAAGCCGCGTCGAGTTGCCCGTCCTGGTGCAACGGCTCGGAAAGGGAGAGACGGCCTCCTCGGTCTTCCGCACCGGCACCGGCAGCTACCTGTTGGGATCTTCGCGCACCAAGGGATACCGCGAATACGAAGGCTTGGCGTGGTACGCCCATGTGGTGCGCCCCATCGGGGCTGGCAAAAGCGCAGAATAGGCAAAGCGCTCGGAACCTCCTTCGCGTAAGTAGATTTGCGGCCTCGGAAGGGGCGAAGGCCCCACCAGCGGGCATTCGGCCCCAAGGAAGGACACCGATGAATCCGGGAAGCCTCAACGAAGACGAATTGCGCGATTTCGCGCAGCGCCTTGGACACCAGCAAGCTGGCGGCTGCAGCGAATGGGTGCTACTTGATCCGCGCAACCAGGAGATCCGCGCCACCGGCCTCTTCACCGATGTGGACTTGCTGGTGGCCACGCTCCCCATGTACGCCGAGATGTACAACGTGCAGGTGTGCCGCAACCCCCGCCCGCTGTCGGCGCTACAGGCTTCGGGAACGACCAACCAGTTCAATCGCTCCAACCAGAAGACGGTTCCGCTGGAGCAGCTAGAAATGCTCACGCAGACGGTCTTTACGCTGCTGCCGCGCAGTTCCAATGCCCCGGAAGCCATCGCCGAGGCCGCTTGCGGACTGATGGTGCGCATGGGCATCGGCAAGTATTCGGTAGAACAAGGCGGACCGGTGCTGTGCATGCGCATCCCCATGGAACCGACGCCGCTGCGCAGTTATGGCAATCCGGAAGCCGCCCGCGCACTTTTCTTGAAGCTCGAGGAGACCTTCCGCTCGGCCATGAAGGCTGACGAACGCGAACTCTTCGAGATTGTGGCCCGCTCCAGTCCGGAGCTGTACGACCCCCCGGTAGGCCTCTCGCAGATCGTGGGCAATCTTCAGCTTCCAGGCCGACGCCTCTACGCTCCCGCCGACATGCCTGACCCCGTGCTGCCGCAATTGCTGGCAGATCTGCAAGGTGGCAAATCGCTTCCCCAGACGGCTCAAATCACGGCTCCGACGACGGGCATCCCGCAGCTCGAAGGCCTGGTGAATGACTGGGAAGACGAAGACAGCATCAGTAGCGAGCCTTTCGTGGAAGGCAACGGGATCCTTCCCAAGGGCGCCCCGCTGCGCATCGAATCGGAGGAAGGCAAGCAGGCCAAAGGGCAGCTTGAAACCTTAGAGAACACCGCTCGCGAAGGCTTCCTGCGGCGTCTGCGCCACCGCTGGCAGATGCCCTGGCCCTCCAAGGCCATCACCCAATGGCTGCGCGGCGGCTCCCGCCCGGGCGAAGTGGCGCTCTTGACCGGCACCTCGCACCGCATCCTGCAGGACTACCTGGGGATGGCGCTGGAAAACGCCCTGAAGCAATCGGAAGTGCTCGGCTTCTTCGCCAGTACCCGCATGTCTGCTGGCGATTTCTGGGCGCGCAGCTTGGAACGCCACACAGGAAAGGCCTTGGCCGATATCGAAGGCATTGCCGACCCCAACGTGGCAGCGGCAGCCCAGAACCAAATGCGGGAACTGTTTTCCCGCCCCGCGGTGATGCTCTCGCTTTCTGCCGACGAGACCCTGGAAGGACTCTCTCGCCAGATCCGCGAGCTGCGCGAGTCCGACGACGCCCTCTCGCGGCTTCCCGGAGTGCTGGTGCTCGACGGTTTTGACGATTTCTGTCATGAAGGCGCCGGACCGGCGTTGCGGCGGCTGCGCCATCTGGCGCAGGAATCGCACCTCGCCATCTGGCTTTCGGCCACCGAAACCAGCCTCTGGCAGGCATGCACCTGGGACGTGCGGGCAAAGCTCGTGACCGGTACCGCCAGTCTGCAGAGCTGGTGCGACGCGCTTTCCGATGCCGATCCCGACAAGGAAATGGCGCGGCAGCTGCTTCCTCGCCTGCTCTCGGAATCGGGAAACGAGCGGCAGCCCTCGGTGCTGCAAGCAAGCTTGCCGGCCCTCGGACAAAGCCGTTGCGCTTGGCAACTGTGGTATCCGCAGATCGGACGCTTCCAGAACCTCGCGCCCCGAAAGGACGGCTAATGTCGGGGCGCGGTGGAACCTGGCTTGGGCAAGTGGCATGGCTTGCCGCCGAGTCGTTGCGCGGCTTTCGGCGCTCGCGCCGGGTCGCCCTGGCGGCCACCTTCAGCATCGGCCTCTCCTGCTCGGTGCTCTTCCTCTTCTTCTACGCCTGGCAGGCCTTCGGCGACTGGACTCGCCAGCAGCGCGAAGTCCACGGCTGGGTCGAGGTCTACCTCAAGGACGGCAGCAACCTGGACTCGGCAACCGCCGCCGTGCGGGGCATCGGCGGCATCGACGGCGTTCAGCCGGTAAGCGCCGAACAGGCGCGCACGGAATTCCGTCGGGAATTCGGTGCCGACATGCTCGACGCCCTGGACCGCAACCCTTTGCCGGCGAGCCTGCGCCTCCATAGCGTAGCCGCGGCCCACGGCGACTCGGCAGGCCTGACATCCCTAAAGCAGAAGCTCGAAGCACTGCCAGAGGCCGAGGAAGTCCGCGTTCCCCAGAGCTCGCTCTCTCAGGTGGAGCGCCTGCAGGTGTGGGCCAGCCGCTTGGCGTTGGGTACTGCCGTGTTGCTTTCGCTGGTGCTGCTCGGGATCGTCCACAACTCGATCTCCCTCTCATTGGGAGCCCGCGGCGCCCTGATCGACAATATGCGCCTGTGCGGGGCAAGCCCCTGGCACATGGAAATTCCCTTCGCAGCGGAAGGCTTTCTGCAAGGCATGTTCGGAGGCTTGATCGCCACCATCGTACCTTGGACCGGACTCTGCATGACGGCGCGCTTCTTTCCGCTGCCGCTGCCGCTTTCCTGGAACTGGGCGCTGACCTCCGGCGGTTTTGTCATCCTCTTTGCCGCCCTGCTTGGCGCCCTGAGCGGATGGTGGACCATCCGGCGCGCGGTGCGTTGAGTCCGATGCCCGGCTTTTTGGTCGTCCTTCTCCTTCCCCTGCTCTGCCAGGCGCGCAGCGACATGCAGGGCATGGAGCAGGCCATTCAGGGACAGAAGGCCGAACTGCAGGCGTTGCGGCGACAACTGGCGGCAGGGCGCCAGCGCGTCAAGGCCCTAGAAGGACAAGCGCGCCATCAGCAGGA
>Ga0302217_10000141_pt1 | contig 18694 bp, 19 predicted proteins | sample II_Fen_N3_3_FD_198779 | JGI IMG/M metagenome (GOLD analysis project Ga0302217, IMG submission 198779) | Peat permafrost microbial communities from Stordalen Mire near Abisko, Sweden - II_Fen_N3_3 | ecosystem: Environmental > Terrestrial > Soil > Wetlands > Permafrost | place: Sweden: Abisko... | reverse complement strand
CGGGCCGCAACACCATCGAGATGATCCTGGCCCTCGGCGGCTCACGCTGGGAAGCGGCGCAGGAAGCGATCCGCCAGGCGGTGCGCGCCGGGATGATCCCGACGCTGAACCAGATGACCGTGGTCGGCATCGTCAGCCTGCCCGGCATGATGACCGGCCAGGTGCTGGCGGGGGAGAGCCCGGTGGACGCGGTGCGGTACCAGATCGTGATCATGTTTTTGATCGCCGCCTCGTCGGCGTTGGGCACGGTCGGCGCGGTGCTGCTCACCTACCGGCGCCTGTTTTCCACGAGCCATCGGTTTTTGCGCGATCGGCTGCAAGAGCGCTGAAGGTCAGGCGACGAACCGCCGATGATTGTTTCACCGGCTGAAATGCTCGATTGTAAATCCTGGTGATTCCATCGATAGACGCCGCGGCGGAACATGCCTGGCGTCAAGACCCCCACTTATTTGGAGCCGTTCATGTCCCAGTCTGCGATCAAACTCTATGGTTTTCCCCTGTCCGGCCATTCCCATCGGGTCGAGCTGATGCTGTCGCTGTTGGGCCTGCCCAGTGAATTCATCCTGGTAGACCTCAAGCAAGGCGCGCACAAGGCCGCTGAATTCGTCGACACCATCAACCCCTTCGGCCAGGTGCCGGCGATTGATGACAACGGCACCGTACTCGCCGATTCCAACGCGATTCTGGTGTACCTGGCGAGCAAATACGGCAACGGCCAATGGCTGCCGAGCGACCCGCTGGGCCAGGCGCGTGTGCAGCGCTGGCTCTCGGCCGCCGCCGGTCAGCTCCACGCCGGGCCGGCGACCGCGCGGTTGGCGGTGGTGTTTGGCGCGGATGTCGATACTGTCACCGCCATCAGCCGCTCCCACGCCTTGCTGCAATTGGTTGAACAGCAACTGGGCCAAAGTCGCTTCCTGGCTGGCGAGCAGCCGAGCATTGCCGACATTGCTTTCTATACCTACGTGGCCCACGCGCCGGAAGGCAATGTGTCGCTGGCCGACTACCCTCAAGTGCGCGCGTGGCTGGCCAGTATCGAAGCGTTGCCGGGTTTTGTCGGCATGCCACGCACGGCGGTGGGTCTGCAATCAAGTTGATTGACGGCTCTGTGGCGAGGGCGCTTGCTCCCGTTGGGGCGCGAAGCGGCCCTGAAACCTGGTACAGCTCGATGAGCTTCTTGGGGCTGCTGCGCAGCCCAACGGGAGCAAGCGCCCTTGCCACAGGTAGGTAATGTTCAGCCAATGAGAAGGGGCACCGATGGATCGATTTCATGAAATGCAGGTGTTCCTCGCGGTGGCCGAGGAGGAGGGCTTCGCCGCCGCTGCGCGCCGCCTGAAAACCTCGCCGCCCAGCGTGACCCGGGCGATTGCTGCGATGGAACAGCGCATCGGTACCCAATTGCTGGCGCGCACCACCCGCAGCCTGCACCTGACTGAAGCCGGCCAGCGCTACCTGGAAGATTGTCGACGCATCCTCGCCGAGCTGAACGAAGCCGAGGAAGCGGCGGCGGGCAGTTATTCCATCCCCAGTGGGCAACTGACCGTGACCGCCCCGGTGCTGTTTGGCGAGCTGTATGTGGCGCCGTTGCTGGGGACGTATCTCGATCGTTTTCCCCTGGTGAACATCAACGCCTTGCTGGTCGACCGCGTGGTGAACATGACCGACGAAGGCGTCGACGTGGCCGTGCGCATCGGTCATCTGCAGGAGCCGGGGCAACAGGCGATCCAGGTCGGTGAAGTGCGGCGGGTGGTGTGCGCATCGCCGGGCTATCTCGATCAGCACGGGCGACCGCAACGTCCCGAGCAGTTGCGTGAAGCCAAGATCGCCACGTCGTCGGCCAGCCAATTGATCAGCGAGTGGCAATTCGTCGACGGCGACCGGCTGCTGACGGTGCCCATCACGCCGCGCCTGGTAGTCACGGCAAACAACGCCGCGATCAACCTGGCGCGTATCGGCTGGGGCATGACGAGGGTGCTGTCCTATCAGGTGGCGGCGGCGGTGGCGGCCGGTGAGCTGGAGATTGTCCTCGACGCCTTCGAACCCGCGCCGCTGCCGATTCAGGTGGTGTTCCAGAAGGGCGCCCGCGTACCGGCGAAGGTGCAGACCTTCGTCGACTTCCTCACCCAGCGTTTCGCCCAGGACCGTGGCCTGAACCCGGCGCCGCAGCGGCCTAGCTGATGGAGCGCTATCGCGATATGCAGCTGTTTGCGGCGCTGGCCGGGCAACCGAGCATGGCTGCGGCGGCGCGCAGTGCCCAGGTGTCGGGCGCGACGCTGGTGCGTGCGCTGGCGCGGTTGGAAGCACGCCTGCACGTGGCGTTGCTGCAGCGCAGTACGCGGGGTGTTAGCCTCACCGACGCAGGCCGCGCCTACCTGGCCGACTGCGTGCGCCTGCTGGCCGCCGTGGACGCCGCCGAAGCCTCGGCCAAGGGCTCGCATGTGCAGGCCCAGGGCAATCTGCGGGTGTTCTTGCCGTTTCTGTTCAGCCGGTACGTGATGGCGCCGATCTTGGCCGGTTATATGGACCGCCACCCCGATGTGTACCTGACGGCCCGCTACCACGACTATTACCCCAACCTGCACGAAGAGGGGCTGGACGTGGCGATCCTGGTCGGCGCGTTGCCGAACTCGTCGCTGATCGCACGGCCGGTCGGCCAGGTGCGGCAGATCCTTTGCGCCAGTCCCGATTACCTCGCTGCCCACGGCGCACCCGCGCACCCGGACGATCTCAAACAACATCGCCTGATCGCCAGCGCCGATCAGGTCCACTGGGATTTCCCCCACGCCCACCTCAAGGCCCGTACACGCCTGCGCTGCGCCACGGTGCAAGGTGCGATCAATGCGGCCGTACATGGCGCGGGGATTATCCGTTGCCTGAGCTACCCGGTTCACGAGCACCTGATCAGCGATCAGTTGCGCCGCGTCTTGCCCGCCCACGAGTTGGCGCCGTTGCCGGTCAACGTGGTCTACCGCGAAGGCCGCCATGCACCGATGCGCGTGCGCAGTTTTGTCGATCACTGCGTGGCCGAGTTGCGCGAGCATCCGGCATTTCAGTTGGCGTAATGCTCGATTGCCGAACGTGGGTATTCTCTCGCTGTCTGGCGGGGCGCAGCATCTGGCTATCTGACACGAGGTGATTGCCATGAACCCGACCGAACGCTCCCCCTGGCATGCCGGCGAACGGCAGATGCAAGCAAGCGCCGGTGCTGCCGAGCGTATGGACATGATTGGCGCCAAGGTGATCCGCGATCATCTGCCCGAGCAACACCGAGGGTTCTATCCGCTGTTGCCGTACCTGATGCTCGGCGTGGTGGACGCGCACGGCATGCCCTGGGCGACGATGATCGAAGGCGCGCCGGGGTTTGCCCATTCACCCGATCCCCACACCTTGCAGATCGACAGCCTGCCCGGTACCAGCGACCCGGCGCGGTCCGCCCTGCATCCAGGGGCCGCCATCGGCTTGCTCGGCATCGACCTCGACACGCGCCGGCGCAATCGCCTGAATGGGCGGGTCGGCGCGCTGGATCACGAGGGCTTTGCGGTCGATGTGGTGCAGTCCTTCGGCAACTGCCCCAAATACATCCAACTGCGACCTGTCGATGGGGTCGCCCGCAAACCCGGGCATGTGGCCGAGCGCACCAACCGCCTGGATGACGCCGCACACACGATGATCCGCAACGCCGACACCTTCTTTGTCGCCAGCTACGTGGACATCGACGGCGAGCGCTCGGTGGACGTCTCCCATCGCGGCGGCAACCGCGGCTTCGTGCGCGTGGAAGGCAACGTGCTGACCATCCCCGACTTTGCCGGCAACCTGTTCTTCAACACCCTGGGCAACCTGCACGCCAATCCGGTGGCTGGGTTGTTGTTCATCGACTTTGCATCGGGGGACGTGATGCACCTGGTCGGGCGCACTTCACTGATCCTCAGCGGGGCCGAGGTGGCGCGGTTCGAGGGCGCGCAGCGGTTGTGGACGGTCACGGTGGAGCAGGTGGTGCGCCGCTCGGCGGCGTTGGCATTGAGGTGGCGGTTTGCGGAGTTTTCGCCGTACAGCCTGGCGATGGGGCGTTGGTAGGGCGGTGCTGGAAAGCCTGGGGTGGCGAGCGGGTGGTCAAACCTTCGTCCCTCCCGTACCATTCGCCCCCCTCGCAGTGACGCGAGGCGCAGCGCCAGGATGGCTCATTGCATGTCTTTCCTGTGGCGTCTGCAGCTCCTTTTTGCCCGCGTTCAGGATTCGACATGTTTTGCTTTTCCAGGCCTTTGGCCTTGCTCTTAATGGCTGCAGCCTTGGCGGGGTGCGGTACTCAGCCCGCGTCGCTGGTCAGTCAGCCGCTGCAACCAGGCCCCGAAGAACCGGTGGCTTATCTTGTGGGCTCCATCGGCCCGCAGAACCTCAATGCTTCTCCCGCACCCAACCAGCGCCTGTTGTTTCGCAAGCGTGGCTCCGCCTTCGGGGCCGCCGGTATATGGGTCGGTGCCGGGCGGGAAACGCCTCAGGATGTGAAGGACCAGGCCGGTGCCGCCAGTGTGTTCGTGCTGCCGCTCAAACCGGGAGATTATGAGTTTTATGATTTCCAGTTCTTCTCCAGCAACTATTCACCCACCCTGGGCACCACCTACACCTCGGTCCAGGCTCGGGAGAAGTTCAACCTGCCGATGCGCCTGCAAGCCGGCAAGGCCTATTACCTCGGTGAGTTTCGCTCGCTGTGCCTGGGGGCTTCCCTGTGCGCCTTCCGTTGGCGTGACCAGCAAGGTCGCGATGAACCGATCGCGCGACAATCGGTTCCGCGCTTGCCGGCGCTGGAGTTGATACCGCTGGATTATCGCAGCGCCGCCCCGCATATCATCGCGCCGCTGTCTACCGCTGCGGGCCAGAATACCCTTCGAGAGATGCGTCCATGAACCGCGTTATTACCCTGATCGTCCTGGCGCTGCTGACTGGCTGTGCGGCCACCAATACCCTGCCCGAGCGCGCGTTGCCCGACGGTCAGGACTACCTCAAGCCGATCCATGTCATGGTCGACGACCCGCTGAATGCGGCGCAAATCCGTAACCAGTTACGCGAAACCGGGGTGTTTCGCAGTGTCGAAACCGGCGAGGGCAAGGCTGGGGATTATTCGGTGTTGATTCGCTTTAACAGCCAGCGCGATTTGCCACCTTTCCCGGTAATTCTGCTGAGTACGGCGACGCTGTTTTTGCTGCCCTTGTCCCAGAGTATCGACACCACCACCGAGTTTTCCCTGCAACAGAATGGAAAGCTGTTGAAGCAATACAGCTATCGCAACGTCACCCACAAATACACCTGGCTGCTCGATGGCAGCGGCGGGATGCAGCAAGAGAACGTAAACCGTATCACCCGTGCCTTTGCCCAGGATGTACAACGTGATGGCCTGCTGCCTGTGGCGCACACGCAATGATCAGGATCACCTTAATGGCTGCCGTGCTGTTGCTCGGCGGCTGCGGCACCGCCCTCAAACCCCTGGACTACAAAGCCCAGCGCGCCTATGTGCCGATGAGTGTCACCATGCCGCCGCCCGAATCCCGGTTCGATCAGCAAAAGCAGCGCGAAGTCATCCAGTTGCTGCGTGATACCGGCGCCTTCAGCTTCCTCGACGGTGGTTTCAGCAAGACCGGCTACAGCCTGCTGGTCGACCAGAGCGGCGGTAAAGGGGCCGGAGTGCTCCCCGCAGTACTCGGCGCTCTGACGCTGCTGACCGTGCCAGTGCCCTACACCTACGAGCGCCAATTGCATGGCTCGGTGTTCAAGGACGGTCAACTGTTGAAAACCTATGCCTACAAGCGCGGCGGCTGGACGGCCACGACCTGGTACATCCCCATGATCGAACCGCGCAGCGAGAGTGAAATGCTCGGCGACCTGATGCGAGACCTGGACCGTGATCGCTTGATTCCCTATCAGTGAGCCGGTAGGGGATCAAGCGATCGCGCCGCAGCGGCAACCCCTGCGTCGCCAACAGCGTGTGGCTTTGGCTATCGTCGAGCGCCAGGGGCGGGCAGGTCAGCGCGACACAGGGATAAACGCCACACTCCCATCCGCACGCTGGTGAAACAGCCGCTCGCCATTGTCCGGCTGAGTGGTGATCACCTGATGATCCGTGCCCAGGTATGCCAGGGGCGTGGGATCGTCCTTGGAGAACTGCGCGACGATAATCGTGTGTTGGGGGTCGAAGCGGCGGCCGCTGGTGCGTTCCAGCCAGGCCATGAACGCAGCGCTGTCGCCCTGGCGGGGGAAGTCCTGGGTTTCGGCGACGTAGTAGAACGGCTGGCCGTCGTTTTGCAGGTACATCGGCAGTTTGTTGTCGACTTCCACCAGTACCATTTGCCATTGGTTCCACGGCGCGGTCTTCTCGGCTTGAGCGTGCACATCCTCGACGAAACGGGTTACGCCGCCGTTGCCGTTGGTCCACGGGTACGCCACGCCGAGCACCAGTAGCATCAGTGCGGCGGCAACGCCAAAGCCTTTCTGCCAGCGCGGCCAACTGGCGGGTTTTTTCGCCAGTCGTTCGCTGAGCCACCACGCTCCCAGCAACTGGGCAAACGGCACCAGTGGCAGCACGTAGTAACTGCGGCGGCTGCCGCTGGCGGTGAAGAACACGAATAGCAGCCCGAGGCCCCATACCAGCCAGCGCACGTTGGGCGGGGTCTGACGCCAATGTCGCACGGCCAGCCACAGGCCGAGCAACCAGCACGGTGCCCAGGGCAGGGTGTAGGCGGGCAGGTAAATCAGATAGGTATAGATCGGCCCCATATGGTCGAAGGGGTCGAAGAAGCGCACGACGTTTTCGCGGAATACCAGGGCCAGGCCGCTTTCGCCATAGGTCGGCGCGCCGTAGAGGTGCGACAGCACAAAGGGGATGGCATAGAACCCGGCGGCAATCAGCAGCGCCAGCACCACGCGCAGGTTGAGGTGACGTTTGTAGCGATGTTCGCTGAGCAGGTGCGGCAGCAGCACCAGGCCTGGCAGCACAAAACCGATCAAGCCCTTTAACAACGAGGTCGCGGCCAACAGCAGGAAAAACACCGTGTAGCGCCATAGTCGTGTGTCATCCGGCCCGCGCCAGTACCACCACACCGCCGCCAGCACGCCACACACGGTGAGCACGTCCGCCGTGGCCACGCGTGCCCAGAACAGGAAATAGAATGTGGTGGCGAGCATCCAGCCGGCAATCAGCCCGGTGCCTTTGCGAAACAGGCGCTCGCCGATCAGGTACACCAGCCAGATGCTCAACCATGCGGAAATCACCGACGACAGGCGCAGCGACCAGGGCCCCAGGCCGCCCATCAGGTTGGCGAACCCGGTGATCAGCCAGTAGGAGGGCAGGGGCTTGTCGTAATACGGCGTGCCTTTGAGGTAGGGGTCGAAGTAGTCACCGCTTTGCAGCATCTGCACGGCGATGTTCGCCCAGCGGGTTTCCGGGCCCCACAGGTCGCGACTGCCCAGGCCCAGCAGCAGGAGCAGGGCGGAAACGCCCAGCAATAGCAGCAAGGCGCCACGTTCGGTTTTCCAGACAGTCATGGACGGTTCCTAAGGGGATTTTGGATAGAGGGTGAGCACCAGGTCGCCCTTGCGATAGCGCTTGCCTCCGGGTGGCAGTTGCCCTTCCTCAAGGTGTTCGTTGGTGCTCCTGACGCGCATTAGCACTCCGACCGAACCCTGTTGGCGGGCCTCGGCCAGCCACGACTGGACGTTGTCCAGCCCGACTTTGCGGTGTACCGCGTCTGGGTATTGCAGGCCGTATTGCAGCTCGCCTTCGGTGTCATAAAACGCGACATCCGGCCGGTTCAGGCGCCAAGCCAGTGCCGATGCCGAGCCTAATTCGTTGCTCAGTAATGCCTGGGTTTGCTGCAGTTCTTCCAGATGCTCCAGCACAAACTGGTCAGGCATTTCGTTATTCGATATCCGCGCCGGCATGCCCGCTGGCAGGAGTAGCACCAGCAAACCGATGCCCAGGGCTGGCGTCGCCCAGAGTGTCAGTGGGCGAAAGGCTTGCAGCAGGTTGGTCAGGACCCAGCCCAGCAGCACAATGAAGGTCAACGACAGGCTGAACATCTCCGCGTGGCTGTTGCCGTATAGCGGATCGCCGATTTGCAGATAGATCAACGTCACCATCGCGGCCATGCCGATCACGAAGTTGAGCAGGCCGTTGATGCGGATTGCGCGGGTTTTGCCCTGCTGCATCACATCGATCAAGGCATGCCCCATCAACAACGCCAGCGGTAACAGGCACGGCATGATGTAGGTCGGTAGCTTGCCGTTGCTCAGGCTGAAAAAGCCCAGCGGCAGCAGCATCCACAGGGCGAGAAAGGCAATCGCCGGTTGGCGCTTTTCTTTCCAGGTTTTGTGCAGCGTGGCCGGTAGCAGCGCTGCCCAGGGCAGGCACGCGACGACCATGATCGGCAGGAAGAACCACCATGGCCGTGCATGTTGCGCGGTACCGGAGGCAAAACGGCGGATGTGTTCATGCCAGAAGAAGAAATTCCAGTAGTCAGGCTCCTGCACATGGACCGCCCACACCCATGGCAGGCACACCACGACTGCCACGACGATCGCCAGCGGGCCATACCGCAGCAACTCGCCCAGGCGGCGTTGCCAGAGCATATAGGGCACGGCGATCAGCACCGGCAGCAGCAACGCGAGGAAGCCCTTGGTCATGAAGCCCATCGCGCAGGCCAGCCCCAGCGCCGCCCAGGCGCCGAGTCGGGCGCGCGGGGTGCGGCTATCGAGGGCAAACCACAGCGCCACCAGGCTGAGGTTGACCCAGAAGGTGAATTGCGGGTCGAGATTGGAGTAGCCGGCTTGCCCCGCCACCAGGCCGAAGCTCAAGTAGAGCAAGGCGCAGGCGAAGCTTTTGCGCGGGTCGTTCCACATGCGCCGGGCGATCAGGTAGGCCAGCAGCACGCTCAGGGCGCTGGTCAATGCCGAGGCGATGCGCACGCCGAACAGGTTCTGGCCGAAGACCGCCTGGCCGAGGGCGATCAGCCAATAGCCGGCGGCGGGTTTTTCAAAATAACGCACGCCCATGAAATGCGGTGCGGCCCAATTGCCGCTCATGAGCATTTCCTGACTGACCTGGGCGTAGCGGGTCTCGTCGGGTATCCATAGACCGTGCAGGCCCAAGGGCAGGAGATAAAACGCGACAATGGCCAGCAGCAATAAAGGTAGGGGTTTGAATCGGGTCATGCGAACGTCGCTCCTTGACGTCTAAGTGTAGGGAATTTGGGTAAGGACGCACTGGGGTAAAAAGTCACAGTGTTCACTAAGGGGCTTAAAGTATTCATGACGTCCTTAACTAACAGGCGCAGTTGAACATGCCAGAAGTTGGCTGTCGTTTGGCTGAACATCCGCCTCTTGTATCGGTTGAAAAGTGTCTAAAGTTGCTTGAGCGCCGCCGCCCAATCGCCGCTGTTTATAATGCCCACGGCCTTGAGTTCGCCGTTGCCCAGCACCTTGATGAACAATGCACTGCCGTATTCGGTGGATTTCGCATGGGGGTAGCCTAGGGCACGTTCGATGTCACTGATGCAGCCGCTGTGGGTGATCAGCACCAGGTTGCGTCCAGGCTGCTTGTGGCTGAGGAGTTCTTCACCCATGGCATCGCCGCAGATCGCCAGCGGGTCTGGCGACAGTTCGGTCTTGCCAAACATGAACAGCGAGGTCTGGGCGGTACGGGTGGTCGGGGTGCTGAACACGTCTGCACGCTCCATGCCCAGTATTTTAAAGGATTTTCCGGTTTCGGCTGCCTGTTGAGTACCTTTGATCGTCAGACCGTCAGCGGGTCCGAAGCAGGTGTTGGAGGAGCGGTCGCAGCGCTCTTCATGGCGCACCAGTACCACCAGATTACCCTCGCGCCAGCTGGTCAGCAGGCCTGACGTCAGCAGGCGATTGCCCGCGCCCAGGTTCGGTGGCGACACAGGCCAGGCCAGAAAACCTGCCAGCAACACGCCGAGCAAGGTGATTGCTGCAATGCCCTGCCAAATTTTTTTCAGACGTTTTGCTCGCGTTTGATACGAACGCGGTTTGGTCAAGGTCAGGTTAACCACACTATTCACCGTAGGTACGTCAGGCAGCTTCTTATTAGTCAGGCGCAACTGTTTGACAGTGCCCTTAGTGGAGCAAGAGCCTGTCATACGGTTGCTGTCTTTTTGCTGAAAATTGGAGCGTTAAAAATTAGGCGTGCCGACAACTAAAAAGTTGAGCGTCATTGGCGCTTGTCGGGCACTTTATTCGGTGCTCGGTAGGTAACCGGTGAAATGCATGTGAAAAATTTGCGTGGCGAGGTCGGTCAGCCGTTATCCTCGGTTGCAGTCCATTGGCGAGCGAGCATTCCCATGTTGCAGGTGCAAGGTGTCCATAAATGCTACGTCACTGCGCAGGGCCCGCTGACGGTATTGGCCGGGGTCGATATGCAGTTGGCTGAGTGTAGCAGCCTGGCGCTGATGGGCGAGTCTGGCAGCGGAAAAAGCACGCTGTTGCACCTGGTGGCCGGGTTGGATCGCGTCGACGGTGGCAGTATCCGCGTGGGTGAGCAGCGCCTGGATCAGATGACCGAGCGGCAGTTGGCCGATTGGCGACGCACTGACATCGGCCTGGTGTTCCAGCAATTCAACCTGATCGGCAGCTTGCGCGTCGATGACAACCTGGCGTTCCAGGCACGCCTGGCAGGGCGGTTTGATCCGCACTGGCAAGCGCAGTTGATCGAGCGCCTGGGCCTGGGGGATCTGCTCAAGCGCTACCCGGAACAACTCTCCGGTGGCCAGCAGCAGCGGGTCGCGGTAGGGCGGGCGTTGGCGTCTCGACCGGGCTTGCTGTTGGCGGATGAGCCTACGGGCAATCTGGATGAAACCACCAGCGATGAGGTGCTGCAACTGCTGCTGGACCTGTTGCGCGACACCCCCACCAGCCTGTTGATGGTCACCCATAGCCCGCGCATTGCCGCGCGGCTCGACCGGCAGGTGGTGTTGCACCGCGGCCACGTGCTGCCTGCGGACGTCGGCTGAGATGGCGGTGTTCTATTGGACATTACGCGCGTTGCTCAGCCACTGGCGGCGCCATCCCGTGCAGTTTTTCAGTGTGCTGACCGGTCTGTGGCTCGCCACCGCGCTGCTGACCGGGGTGCAAGCGCTCAACAGCCAGGCGCGGGACAGCTACGCGCGAGCCAGCCAATTGATCGGCGGCGAACCCCAGGCCAGCCTCAGCGCGCCGGACGCTGCCAGTTTTCCCCAGGCGCTGTTTGCCGAGTTGCGCCGCGCCGGCTGGCCGGTGTCGCCGGTGGTGCAGGGGCGGGTGCTGCTCAAGGGGCATGAGGATCAGCACCTGCAATTGATGGGCATCGATCCGGTGTCGCTGCCCGGCAGCGGGGCGGTGGCGGGGCAGCGCTTGAGTCAGGCGCAAATGGTCGCGTTCTTCGACCCGCCGGGGCGTACCTGGATCGCCCCGCATACGTTGCAGGCGCTGGGGTTGCATGCCGGTGAACGGCCGCTGACGGCGAGCGGGCAAGCCCTACCGCCGTTGCAGGTTCAACCGGACATGGCCCCTGGCATGTTGCTGACCGATATCGGTTTTGCCCAACCGTTGCTGGACATGCCTGGGCGCCTGTCCCGGCTGCTGCTCGACAAGTCGTTCGCCGCCGCCCATCCAACGCCGCCGGCCGGACTGCAACTCAAACAGGCTGAGGACAATAACCTCGCGCGCCTCACCGAGAGCTTTCACCTGAACCTGGATGCGCTGGGCTTTTTATCCTTTGTGGTCGGGCTGTTTATTGTCCATGCCGCCATCGGCCTGGCCCTGGAGCAACGGCGCGGGTTGCTGCGTACCTTGCGCGCTTGCGGGGTGAGTGCGCGGATGTTGATCCTCAGCCTGGGGGTGGAGTTGGGTGCCTTGGCCTTGCTTGGCGGTGTGCTCGGTGTCGCCAGTGGCTATGTGCTCGCCAGCGTGTTGTTGCCGGACGTGGCGGCCAGCCTGCGCGGCCTCTACGGTGCCGAAGTGCCGGGGCAACTGAGCCTCAGCCCCTGGTGGTGGCTCGCCGGGTTGGGCCTGAGCCTGCTCGGTGCGTTGCTCGCCGGCGCCGGCAGTGTGTGGCGGGCGGCGCGCTTGCCGTTGCTGGCGCTGGCCAATCCCCAGGCCTGGCATGAGGCCCATGGGCGCTGGTTGCGGCGCCAGGGCTGGGTGGCGAGTGCGGCGTTGCTGATCGCGCTGTTGGCGCTGTGGTGGGGCGACAGTCTGGCCGCTGGATTTGTGCTAATGGCGGCCTTGCTGCTCGGTGCGGCGTTGGGGTTGCCGGTGCTGCTCAATGCGCTGTTGAAAGCGCTGCTGGGGCGCAGCCGCTCGGTGCTCGGGCAATGGTTTCTTGCCGACTGCCGCCAACAGTTGCCGGCCTTGAGCCTGGCGCTGATGGCGTTGCTGTTGGCGCTGGCGGCCAACATCGGCGCGGGCTCCATGACCTCTGGCTTTCGCCTGACCTTCAACAACTGGCTGGAACAACGCCTCACCGCCGAGCTGTACCTCAACCCACACAACCCGGCCCAGGCCGAACAGTTGAATACCTGGCTCACGCAACAACCGCTGGTGCAGGCGGTGCTGCCCACCTGGCAGGTCGCCGTGCAATTGCAGGGCTGGCCGGCGGATGTGTTCGGCGTAGTTGACGCCCCGACCTATCGCCAGCACTGGCCGTTGCTGCAAGCGGCACGTGCGCCGTGGGACCAATTACTGCGCAATGACACGCTGATGCTCAGCGAGCAACTGGCGCGGCGCTTGAACGTGCACGTGGGCGACGCCGTTGACATCCCCACGCCCCAGGGTGTGTGGTCGCCCCAGGTGGTGGGGATCTACGCCGACTACGGCAACCCCAAGGGCCACGTGCTGGTCAATGCGCAGCACCTGTTGGCGCATTGGCCGACGCTGTCGCCGGCGCGCTTCAACCTGCGCGTACTGCCGCAAAACGTGGCGCCGCTGGTGCGTGAAGTGCAGCGCGAGTTTGCCCTGGACGACAGCCGTATCGTTGACCAGCAGCAACTCAAAGGCTGGTCGAGCCAGGTCTTCGAGCGCACCTTTGCCGCCACCGCCGCGCTGAATAGCCTGACCCTCGGCGTGGCAGGCGTGGCGCTGTTCATCAGCCTGCTGACCCAGAGCCAAAGCCGCCTCGGCCAACTCGCACCGCTGTGGGCATTGGGGGTGACGCGCCGGCAATTGATGCTGCTCAACCTGGGGCAGACCTGGTTGTTGGCGGTGCTGACGCTGCTGCTGGCCTTGCCCTTGGGGTTGCTGTTGGCGTGGTGCCTGGATGCGGTGATTAATGTGCAGGCATTTGGCTGGCGCCTGCCATTGCATATTTTTCCCTGGCAACTGGCGCAACTGCTGGGGTTGGCGCTGCTTGCCACGTTGCTGGCGTCGGCATGGCCGCTGTGGCAGTTGTACCGCAGTCGCCCGGCGGATTTGCTGAGGACATTCGCCCATGAAGATTAAGGCGCTGCTGTGCGTCGTTCTGTTGCTGGTGAGCGGCTGTGACAAAGCCCCTGCGCCCGAGGAAAGTTTCGCCGGCCTGGGCAGTGAGGCGGCAGATTTTGCCCCGGTGGTGCCCGGTAAGGTCTTCGATTTTCCCGAGGACCACGGCCCCCATGCCGGTTTTCGCATCGAGTGGTGGTACGTCACCGCCAACCTGAAAGACGCCCAGGGCCATGTATTCGGCGTGCAATGGACCTTGTTTCGCAATGCTCTCAAGGCCGGGCCGACGCAACCGGGCTGGCAGGATTCAACGATCTGGCTCGGCCACGCCGCCTTCACCTCGGCCACCCGTCACTACGCCGCCGAGCGCTACGCCCGCGGTGGTGTCGGCCAGGCCGGGGCCCAGGCCGCGCCGTTCAGTGCCTGGATCGACGACTGGAACTTCGCCACCCGCCCAGGCGCAACCGGCCCCTTGGCGGACATGCAGCTCAAGGCCAGTGGCGCGCAATTCGCCTACGACTTGCACCTGACGTCCAGTCGCCCGTTGGTGCTGCAAGGCGACAACGGCTACAGCCGCAAGTCCGACCAAGGCCAGGCATCGTACTACTACAGTCAGCCGTTTTTTACCGCCAACGGCAGCGTCAGTCTCGACGGCAAGGTGTACCAGGTCACGGGCCCGGCCTGGCTCGACCGCGAGTGGAGCAGCCAACCCCTGGCCGCTAGCCAGACCGGCTGGGACTGGTTTTCCCTGCACCTGGACCGTGGCGAGCAGTTGATGTTGTTTCGCGTAAGACAAAAGGACGGCACGGGTTATCTCACTGGCACCTGGATCGATCGCGAGGGCCATACCCAAACCCTGCACAATGCCGATATCCAACTTACGCCACTGGCCACCACTGACATCGACGGGCGGCGTATTCCCACACGCTGGTCGCTGAAAATTCCCGGCAAACAGCTGGATATCACCACAGAAGCCGTCAACCCGAAGGCCTGGATGAACCTCAATATTCCGTACTGGGAAGGACCCGTGCAGTTTGAGGGTGGGGTTGGGTATCTGGAGATGACCGGGTATTAGCACTTTTCTGTAGGTGCTAATCCTCTTCTGCGTAGGCAACTTCCCAAATGTGATTTAGCCCCCTCGGGCTTGTGTCCTGGCCGTATTCGCTTGCTTATATTCCGACGCCATCTTCATTGCATTCGGGATGTAAGGCATGGCGCGGGGATACATCAACGACAAGCCAATCAGCTACAGCAGTTTGAAAACCTGGCTGATGGGCCACGGCGTGAGCCGCCAGCACTCTGATCATTTTGATGTGTTGAATCATCACCTGCGCGGTGGGTGGGTGACGCCGGGGCGGATGGTGATTGTTCCAGACACGGAGAGCGTCAGTTGTTCCTGGAACGAATCCTGGTGGGTGCGTTATGCCGAGGAAATTGATCGCAACCTGGAGCTGGACGCTGCGGCTGCACAGACGATGATCGATGACTACGACCTGCTGCAGAGCCTTCTGACGTATGGCTCGATAGGTATCGGCAGTGCGACATCGGCGTGGTCGCGACACCTGGATGAAGTCGTGAATACGTTGGAGGAAATCGAGCGCCTGCATCAACGCCTGAACGCGGGCGGGTTGGATCGCCAGGCGTTTATCCGTCAGCGCCAGGTGCTGCTGGCGCTGCTGGGCACGCAACTGCGCGGTGCCGCGCGATTTGGCACGGGGTTGCGCGGCAATCAATCGCTGAAGAAGGTGCTGGGAATTTCGACCAAAAGCTATCTGAATAAGGGCGAGATCGCCGGGTATGCACAGCGGTTGAAGGCGATTTCGCAGACGTCGAAGTGGTTGGGCAAGGGCACCTATATTGGGTTGGCGCTGGATGTGGGCGCAGCGGGTTTGGAGATCAAGGAGGCGTGTGTGGTGGGGCGGGAGGCGCAGTGTCGGCGGGCGAAGTATGTGGAGAGTGGGCGGCTGGCGGGCGGGGTAGAGGGGGGGGGCTTGGGGAACGGCGGTAGGAGCTAAAGCCGCGCGTCGCATATGTACGGTTTTTTTGGGTGTTTACGCGAAAGGACGCGCTGAGTTGGCCTGTGGAATTATTGGCGGCGCCGGGGGAGGGTATATAGGAGGAAATGCAGGCGGGGATAGCGGTGCGTTTCTGGGCGGAAAGATCATAGAGATCGATGGTGATTTGATCTTTCAACCAGAGGGGGCCTGACTATGGATTTTTTTCTCGCCTATACCATTGTGCTGTTTGTTGGGATGTCTATCCTCTTGGGACTGATGCTATTTGCCGAATATAAAAAACTCGACGAGTTGGAAAGTTACTTCAGTGAGAACGAAAAGGTTCGTTACCATAAGCGATTTTGGAAAAGAAATCAGCGGATCGACAGATTTCATCGGATGGGCCTGATGATTGATTTTCTATCAAACCCAAAACCCTTTTTGAAAGCAGGTCTTGTGACCGAGGCCGAGCTGGCGTCTGTTCCTATAGCACTCAAGCGTTGGGCGTTGTGGCCATATCGAATTTCTTATATCTGGCTTGTTGCATTAGGCGTTTGGTCCGTTTGGTATAAGTGGTGATGGATATTTCCTACGATACGATGTCATTTTTTCTTGCCTACACGGTTTTGCTATTTATCGTGGCGCTGGTCAACTTGGGACTGCTGTTTTTTGCTGAATATAGAAAACTCGACGAGTTGGAAAGCTACTTTAGTGAGAACGAAAAGGTTCGTTACCATAAGCGATTTTGGAAAAGAAACCAGCGAATTGACAGAATGTATCGCCTGCTTCTGATGTTCGAGTTGTTGTCAGATTCAAAACGTTTTGTAAAAGCAGGTCTTGTAACTGAGGCTGAACTCGCGTCTGTTCCTTTAGCGCTCAAGCGTTGGGCGCTGTGGCCCTATTATCTTGGCTTTATTTGGGGTGTCGCATTGGTTGTTTGGTCCATTTGGCGCAGGTGGTGCAACATTCCAATTTGAACGTGGGAGCTTAACGATGTCGTTTTTTCTTGCTTACACCATTGTGATGTTTATTGGGACGTTCGTCGTCCTGGGACTGATGCTTTTTGCCAAACGTACAAAACTCGACGAACTGGAAAGTTACTTCAGTGAAAACGCAGAGGTTCGTAAACGTAAGCAACTCTTGGGGCCAAACCCACGGTTCGGCGGATTTCATCGCATGGGCCTGATGATTGATATCCTGCTAATGTCAAAACGCTACGTGAAAGAAGGTTTTGTGACTCAGGAAGAGTTGGCCTGCGTTCCGTTATCACTTAAGCGTTGGGCCGTGTGGCCATATCGCCTTGCGATGATTTGGGCTATTAGCTGGGGCTATTGGTGCACTTGGCTCTAGTGGTAGCTCGTTTTCCTACACCTGAGCAGTTGGTGCTGTTTCGCGTGAGGCAAAAGGACAGTACGGGTTATCTCACCGGCACCTGGAACGACCGTGAGGGCCGACCCAAACCCTGCACAACGCCGCTGTCCATCACTGAAGCCGTCAACCCGAAGGCCTGGATGAGCCTGGATATTCCGTACTGGGAAGGGCCGGTGCAGTTTGAAGGTGGGGTTTCTAGGCGGCAAGATCATAGAGAACGATGGTGTTTTTATCTTTCAACCCGAGGGGGCCTGACTATGGATCTTTTTCTCGTCTTTAGTATTTTACTGTTTATAGGCTCTCTGGTTGGCGTAGGGCTGATGTTATACGCCGAGTGCAAAAAGCTCGAAGTGTTGGAAAGCTACTTCAGTGAAAACAAGCTGGTTTGCGATAACAAGCGTTTTTGGGGAAGAAATATGCGGATCGACAGGTTTCAGCGCATGCTCTTGATCAATCAATTGTTAGGAATGCCAAAACTGCATGTAAAGAGGGGCGATGTGACTGAGGCAGAGCTGGCTTCAATCCCGATATCCCTCAAGCGTTGGGCACTTTGGCCGTATCGTCTTGCTTTTATTTGGCTGATCGCATCAGTCGTTTGGAGCATTTGGTACCGATGGTAGCTCACCTGTCCTCACCGCCACCTGGATGAACCTGAGTATTCCGTACTGGAAGGGTCGGTGAGGTTTAAGGGGCTCTGGATATGACCAGGTATTAGTACTTTCTGTAGGCGCCGATCTTCTTTTGTGTAGGCAACTTCCTGAATGTAATTGAGCCCCCTCGGGCTTGTGTCCGGACGGTATTCGCTTGCCTATATTTCGACGCCAACTTCATTGCATCAAGGATGTAAGGTATTGCGCGGGGATATATCAACGACATGACAATCGACTACAGTAGTTTGCAATCCGGCTGATGGGCCACAGTACGAGCCGCCAGAAATCTGACCATTTTGATGTATTGAATCATCACCTGTGCCGGGGGAGGGTGGAGGAGGCTGCTGGGGGCGGGGAGGCGCTGCATTAGCGCGTCGTGCATGCGGCTTGGTTCTGGGTGGAAAGATCCTAGAGATCGATGGTGATTTGATATTCCAGCCAGAGGGGGCTTAACCATGGATTTTTTTCTCGTTTATTCCATTGTGCTGTTTGTTGGGATGTCTGTCGTCTTGGGGCTGATGCTATTTGCCGAATATACAAAACTCGACGAGTTGGAAAGTTACTTCAGTGAAAACGAAGAAGTTCGCAACAACAAGCGCTTTTGGCGACGAAACCAGTGGATCGACAGACAATATCGCATGATGCTGATTTTTGAATACCTTGCAGACTCTAAACGCCATGTGAAAGCCGGTCTTGTGACCGAAGCCGAACTGGCGTCTATTCCTTTAGCGCTCAAACGTTGGGTGTTGTGGCCCTATTACCTTGCGTTCATTTGGGCTATCGCAACGGTCGTTTGGTCGGTTTGGCGCAGGTGGTGCAACATCCCAATTTGAACGTGGGAGCGAGCTTCGCTGCCGGTGGGGGATGTGCGAGTTTCCGGCGCGAACATTCAAATCAGCGGGTCCCAGCGTTGCGACCAGTCACCTTCCGCCTTGACCACGCCACGCAGCAACTCCAGCGCCTGCTGCAACACCGCCGAATCCCGCGCCCGTGAGTACACCAGGAACGTCGGGAAGCTGAACTCCGGCGCCTTGGGCACGCGTTGCATCACGCCGCTGTCGAGGTAGCTTTGCACCACTCGGGTACGGAAATACCCAGCACCGCCGTGCTCCAGAATGTACTGCAGCGCCAACGGCCCGAGGTTGAAACTCAGCGCGGCGCGGGCCTTGTCGGGCAGGGCGGCGTCATGCTGCTGGCGAAACCCCGGGCCCCAATCGATATACA
>Ga0302217_10000139_pt1 | contig 18716 bp, 19 predicted proteins | sample II_Fen_N3_3_FD_198779 | JGI IMG/M metagenome (GOLD analysis project Ga0302217, IMG submission 198779) | Peat permafrost microbial communities from Stordalen Mire near Abisko, Sweden - II_Fen_N3_3 | ecosystem: Environmental > Terrestrial > Soil > Wetlands > Permafrost | place: Sweden: Abisko... | reverse complement strand
TTTTTTCGAGCAGTTGCTGCAAGACATGAAAGTGGAACACCACGAGCGCATTGAACAGAACCGCATCGCCATTGAAAGCCTGGACACCCCGGCCGACCCGGCGGATGCCGCTTCCGTGGAAGAAGAGCGCACCTGGTTGGTGAATGCCATTGATCGCGACCAGCGCATGCTGCCGCAGCTTGAGCGCGCACTGGAGCGCATCAAGGAAGATTCCTTTGGCTGGTGCGATGACAGCGGCGAGGCTATCGGCCTCAAGCGCCTGCTGATCAGCCCGACCACCAAGTACTGCATCGAAGCGCAAGAGCGCCACGAGCAGATCGACAAGCACCAGCGCCAAGCCTGATGCGCTGAAGCTGGGGGCGCGAGTACTGCGCTCCCCAGGGAAAATACCCGTTACGCCCGGTCTATTGATCTGCTGCAAGCTCCCCCACTAAAGGCCCATAGATAATGGCCGGATAGTGGCGTTTAATGCAGAGACAATAATGACAAGCAATGGGGTGACGAAGATGGCTGGGGACGGACCTCTGATGGGCGCAGCAGTGTCACCGCAAGCGGTGGTGCGCGGGTTGCCCGGCTGGCTGACGCCGCTCTTGCAGAGCACCGCCCTGGTGCTGGTACTGCTGGGCCTTGCGTTTGCCAGCTTGCCGATTTATCTCTGCCTGACACTGGCCTTGCTGGTGATCTGGCTGCCCTGCCTGAAAAAACACACGCCCAGCGCGGCGCCGTCTGAAACGGCCGATGCCATTGGCGACCTGACCCGCGACCTGTCCCATACCACCAGCCACAACGCATTGTCGGCGGCCGGCGTGGCCTATTCGGTCAAGCAACTGGCTGCTCGCTTGAAGTCGCAGTTGAGCGCCGCCCAACAGATCGTCAGCAGCGCCGAAGTGATGATCGGCACCGAACAAGTCACCTCCCAGCTCAGCCGCCAGGCACTGGGTGCCGCCAGCCAGGCGCATCAGCGCAGCACCGAGGGCCGCGAAGTGCTGGCCCAGTCGATCACCCGCATGCACCAGCTCAGCCAGCGTGCGAATGACAGCCGCCAGATGATTGAAGCCCTGAGCCAGCGCAGCGAGGAAATCCAGCGTGTGACCCTGGTGATCCAATCCATCGCCAGCCAGACCAACTTGCTTGCCTTGAACGCCGCCATCGAAGCTGCACGTGCCGGCGAGCATGGGCGCGGGTTTGCCGTGGTGGCCGATGAAGTCCGCGGGCTGGCCGGTCGTACCGCCACTGCCACCGAGGAAGTTGGGGTAATGGTGGCCGATATCCAGCAACGCACGGGCCAGGTGGTGGAACAGATTCGCCAACTGTCGACAGACCTGCACACCGGTGTGGAGCAGGTGGAGCACGCGGGTGAGCAGTTGCAGAACATCGCCAGCCTGGCGGCGGATGTCGAAGGGCAGGTCAACGAAATCGCCCAGGGCACCGAGACCAACCGGGCCCAACTCGACAGTTTGTTCCATGCGGTGGAGCAAATGCGCAGCGACTTGACGGTGAGCGACGAGCAAACCCGTGAATTGGCCGATGCCGCCGTGCAAATGGAAGGGCAGGCCGAAACCATCAGCGAACGCCTGGCCGAAGTCGGGCTGGATGACTATCACCAACGCATCTACGACCTCGCCCGCGAAGGCGCGAGCCGCATTGCCGAACAGTTCGAGGCGGATGTACTGCAAAACCGTATCAGCCTGGAGGATCTGTTTGACCGCAGCTACACGTCGATCCCCAACACCCGCCCCAGCAAGTTCCACACGCGCTTTGACGGCTACACCGACCAGGTACTCCCGGCGATTCAAGAGGGGCTGCTGCCGCGCCATGAGGGCCTGGTATTTGCCATCGCCTGTACGCAACAGGGGTATGTACCTACACACAACAAGGCGTTTTCCCAGCCTTTGACTGGCGATGCACAGGTGGATGCGCTACAGAATCGCACCAAACGCAAATTTGACGACCGTACCGGGATTCGCTGTGGCAGCCATCAGCAAGCGGTGCTGCTGCAGACCTACACCCGTGATACCGGCGAGCTGATGCACGACTTGTCGGTGCCGATCATGGTCAAGGGCCGGCATTGGGGTGGATTGCGCCTGGGCTATAAACCCGAAAGCACGAAGGCCAAGCGCTGAGTATTGTTGCGGTTTATGCAATGGAACTATTCAGGGGATAGCTTTTTCTGACGGGAGGAAAAACGTAGCATGCTCTACTTTGTTAGCTAGCTAATGATTGCTGCGGAGAAGTTCCATGCAAAACAAAGTCGATGTCGCTGTGATGATTGGCAGTGGCGTACCCGAAACCCTGCGTGCGCTGGGTCAGAAGGCTTGTTGGGTCGTGCTGCTCAACGGCGAACAGCGTGGCACGGCCTTCGCCAGCCGTGATGAGGCCGAGGAGTGCAGGGCCGCCTGGCAAGCGCAGTTGCGCATGGAACAGTCAGGCAGCCTGCATTGAGGGGCGTTATTGCGCTTGGTGCAGACGCTGGTTCAGTTCATCCACGGCCATTGCCCATTCGGCGTCTTCACGCAGCTCTTCCTTGAGCAACTGAGCTTGTTGGGGCGCCCAGAAGGGCGCGTCGATCAACTTCACGTCGTCGGCCAAAGGATGCGCGGCGATAAACGCATCGATGGCCTTCGGGGTGGAATCCAGGCCCAGTTGATCAAACAGGGTTTCAAGGGTCGGTACTGGCGCGTCCATATCGTTCTCCATGCGGTTTGGGGGGGATATGCATCGGAGGCTTTTCGCGCAGTAGAGTTCTATCGGATTCTTAGGTGGTCAGTGCCCCTGAGTCCACCGCAGTCTTGAGTGCCTTGGCGGCTTCTTTTGCCGCGATGGCGGCGGTGTCTGCGGTCTTGAACCAACGATCTTTTTCCACTTGGTGCATTGTGATCGTGGTCAAGGGGGGCTTGGCACGCATTACGATAACTGCTTGGAATTCACCGTCTACTTCTCTGGCTTCGCCATGGATAAAAAATTCGCCAATATCAAATTCCGTCACGTATAACCTTCCCTTCAAGGTAACTGCACTGATGAAACCTGACCCGACGGGGGCAAACTTCAATCGACGTGCCAGTATGGCAGTTGTTGAGGGGCGGCGGCGCGGTAAAGTCATCCAGGTGACGAAACGATCCCGCCGTGAGGGGCGTACAGTGCGGCTTCGAGGGTTTTTGCCAGTTCGCAGGCGCGGATATGGTTGCTGCGAAAGCCTTTGATCCTTCCGCTGGTTACTTCCAGAATATGAAAGAAGTTCCGGCCGGCGGGTACAACTTGATAAAGCACGGAGTTCGAGTATCCATTGTGGCTGTGCAAGCAGTAGTATTGGCGCTCGTCTTGATAGGATGAATGAGTGCCGGAAGACGTAGCGTCGTGTTGACGTCGTTGCATGGTCAGCTCCTGTCGATCGATCTGGTTAGCCCGCCAGCAGCGGAACGGGTGGTTTTGACCCGTGTTGCTGTTTTAGTATTGTCGTCAGCGGTCGGCACTCGGTTCCATCCCAGGTATTTTGTTTTGTGCAGATTGTCGGAAACCGCGTTTTTTAATTGGGTTATTCTCTGAAGCTGGTCGACCCGTCTTCTCGGGCCGTTAAACCTGTGATTTGCTGTGAAGATCGATGGCCTGCATAAGGCCTATCGTGTATGCCTGTATTGGTCTTACGGCACCGCAAGGGGCGTTTTTTCAGGTTTTTTAATAAATGTGTTGTGTGAGCGTGCCGTTATGGCCGTTTTTTTGTGCTGCCCGTCCCGGCGGACAGTGCTTTTTTTGATGTGGGGGCGTTTCCTTGGCAGTCAGTAATCTGGATATGCACGCGTTATTCGTGCTGGGTGATTTGCGCGCAAAGTTGGTCAAACAGTTTCAATCCCGTTTTGTTTACATCACTGAACAGACACCGGAAGGCATCTACATCGCCGAGATCGATACTGAATCGGCATTGGTTGTGGATGACAAACAGCGCCTTGAACTCAAGGTCGGCGATCATTTTCGCGCAGCGGTATTGCCCAGTCGCGAAGGTGGCAAGTTTGAATTGAAGTTCCGCGATATCAAGTTGACAGTGTATGGCCTGGGCGACTACGCCTTTGTTTCCTCGGCCGAAGGCCAGGGCATTGTGTTCAAGGAAGGTCACAGCGTGATGCTGGTGTTTGCCGCCAACGAACAATTGCAGGAAGGCTTGACCAAAACGCTCAAGGCCGTGACCGGCAAGGCCGCCAAGTGGCGCAAGGGTGAACTGGTGACCTTCAAGGCCAGCGAATAACCCACCCGTACAGCGAACAGCCTTTATCTCCCGGAACCTCTACTACAGTTGAGTTGACTTAACTATTCAGAGGCTTCGCGCATTGGCGGCTAAGCCGTCCGTTATTGCTGCGAACACGTGAGGTGCAAAGGCATGAAAGGATTGAGAACCCTGTTGGCGGCGTCCCTGGCGACCTTGAGTCTGGCGGTGGCTTCGTTGCCCGTTTCGGCTGCGCAGGCGCCTGTGCATTTCGCCGATTTGAACTGGGAAAGCGGCAGTCTGATCACCGAAGTGCTGCGGTATATCGTCGAGAAGGGCTATGACCTGCCTACCGACACCTTGCCCGGCACCACAATCACCCTGGAAACCGCCCTGGCGAAGAATGATATCCAGGTGATCGGCGAAGAATGGGCGGGTCGTAGTCCGGTGTGGGTCAAGGCCGAGGCCGAAGGCAAAGTGGCCGGGTTGGGCGATACGGTCAAGGGCGCCACCGAAGGCTGGTGGGTGCCGGAGTACGTGGTCAAGGGCGACCCTGCCAAAGGCCTCAAGCCGTTGGCGCCAGACCTGAAAAGCGTCGCGGACCTGGCGCGCTACAAGGACGTATTCAAGGACCCCGAATCCCCCGGTAAAGGGCGCTTTCTCAACAGCCCCATTGGCTGGACCTCGGAAGTGGTCAACAAACAGAAACTCAAGGCCTACGGCCTGGACGACAGTTATGTGAACTTCCGCAGTGGCTCGGGGGCGGCATTGGATGCCGAGATTGCCTCCTCGATTCGTCGTGGCAAGCCGGTGTTGTTCTACTACTGGTCACCGACGCCCTTGATGGGGCGCTACAAGTTGATCCAGCTGGAAGAACCGGCGTTTGATGCTCAGGCGTGGAAGACGCTGACGGATGCGGACAATCCCGATCCGAAGCCGACGCGGTCTCTGGCGTCCAAGTTGAGTATTGGGGTGTCCACACCGTTCCAGAAAGAACATCCGCAGATTGCCGGGTTCTTCGAAAAGGTCGAATTTCCGATTGATCCGCTGAACAAAGCCTTGGCGACCATGAGCGAGAATCACACGGCGCCACGGGACGTCGCGCTGGCGTTCCTCAAGGCGCATCCTGAAGTGTGGAAGGCATGGTTGACGGAGGATGTGGCGCAGAAGGTTGAAGCCAGCCTGAAATAGCGGCCCATCCGGCTGCAGAACGCAGATCAAGCATGTGGAAGCGGGCTTGCCACAGTACGCCCGCTCTCACATTGGCTTGTATTGCAGGGTCAGAAGCGCGTTTGCACCGCCACTTCAAACGTCCGTGGCGCCCCCAGGTAATACGCCGGTGACACATGGGCGAACTCGGCATACACCTCGTTGGTCAGGTTGCGCACGCGGCCGGTCACCGAGGTGTGGGAGTCCACCCGGTAGCGCAGGAATGTTCCGAGCAAGGTGTAGGCCGGCACTGTCTGGGTGTTGGCGTTGTCCGCATACACCTGGGCCACATAGCGCGCATCCACGCCGCCTTGCCAATCCTCGGAAAAATCATAGGTCAGCCACAGGTTGCCGACGCGCTTGGGCACGTTGGTCGGCGTATTACCCTTGCGCGAAACCACCGCGCCGCTGGCGATTTTCTCGTTGAACTCGTCGTATTCGGCATCCACCCAGGCGAAGTTACCTTCGGCGAGTAATCGCGGCGTGATGCGCAACGAACTGGCCAACTCAATGCCTTTGGACGACTGCGCGCCTACCGGGATGCTGTTGGTGGGGTCCAGCGGGTCGGTGACGGCAAAGTCCTTGCGCTCGATTTTGTAAGCGGCGACGGTGGCCGAACCGCGACCGTCCAGGTAGTCGAATTTACTGCCCACTTCCCACTGCTTGCCGGTCGATACGTCGAATACCTGGGTGGTGGTGCTCGGCTGTTCGGCGGCCGTGCTGTATTGCACGTATACGTTGGCCGTCGGGATGAACTGGTAGGTCAGGCCTGCGCGCCCGGTCACCGGCGCCCAACTGCGCGTGAAGTGCCGTGGGCTGCTGGCGGTTATCGCGCCGTGGTTGGTGACATCCAGGTCGATGGCGTCGTAACGCAGGCCCGTCAGCAGTGTCAGCTTATCGGTCAGGCCCAGGCGATTTTCCACGAACAGCGCTTTGGTGGTGACCTCGTTGGTCTTGTCCCTGATAAAGCCCGGTCGGGTGCCAGGGATGTCGTAAAAGTGCCCTGGGTCGTAGTGGTCAGGATCGACCGTGCTGTTGCCTGCGGCTCTCAGCGGGCTGTTGGTCGTGCTGTTGACCTTGTATTCGAAGCCCCCGGACCAGGTGGTGGAGAGGCCGAACACGCTGTTGTCATGACGCAGTTCGAACTGGTTGCCATTCTGCTCGCCCTGATGACGCACCTGATACGCGGTCGAGCGGTTCACCGCGCTGTTGTCCGCGTTGTACTGGTAGGTTTCCAGGTTGCGGTAATCGCGCTGGCTGTCGAGGTGGTACAGGGTATTTTTCAGCGTGGTGCTGTCGTTGATCCGGTAGTCGATGATCGAGCGCGCCCAAAGCGTGCGCTGTTCGTAACGGCCGTCAGCGACGTTGTAATTGTTGAAGCGGTTGTGTTTATCGATCTTCAGTTCGCCGGCCTTGGGGTTCAGCACCGGCGTGCCCCAGTACGGACTGTCTTCATGCTCGTCCTGGTATTCCAGGGCCAGGGTATGGGACAGGTTGGGGGTGAGGTCACTGAGCAGGGAAAACGCTACGCTCCAGGCGTCGCGCTGGTCGCGGTCGATGTAGCTGTGGTTGGTATTACGGCTGACGTCCAGGCGTGCGTAATGCTGCACGTCGGCGCCGGGGTCGGTCAGCGCGTGGTTCAGGCCGAACGCCATGCCGGCGGTGTCGTAGCTGCCATAGGTCAATTGGCCTTCGGCGGCCTGTTCCTCGCGGGTGGCCAGCTTGGTCACGTAGTTCAGCGAACCGCCCACGGAACCCGCGCCATTGATCAAGGACGAGGGTCCGCCGACCAGCTCCACCCGATCATAGATCCACGCATCCACCGGCCGGGCCAGACCCGTGGCGACGTTGATGCCGTTGAACATCTGGGTGATCTGGCTGCTGGTAAACCCGCGATACGACACAAAGCCCCCAAACCCCGGCGGTGCGCTGGCGTTGACGCCGGGCAAGGTATTGGCCGCATCCCGGAAAGTCTTGGCGCCATGGCGCTCGATGTCATTGCGGTTGGCGATAGCCACCGAGGCAGGCGTTTCGCGCACGCTCAGCCCCAGCCGCGTAGCGACGCCACTGGGCTGGTCCAGGCCCAGGCCCGGTTCGCTGGTGGGGTCGCCATCGATGGTGGTCGGGGCGAGTTCGAGCGCCCAGGCACAGACAGGCAGGCAGCCGAACAGGCCCGCCAACAGAGGTAAATGTTTCATGCTTGAATCCTGAAAACCTGCTTGAAAACAACGCACAGTCGCCCGTATTTCCTTACGGAAACGGCGTCAGTGCAGATCAGAAAGCGCGAGGATCAGGCGAGGGCGGGCGGTGCCCGTGGGTGGGCCGTGGGCCAGGTGAAGCGAGCAGGGATATCGGCGGCCAGTACGATAGCCGGCGGCGGTGCATGGGGTTGCGGCAACACCGCGACGTTGAGGCTGGAGCTCAGCACCGGGCCCATGCCGCCGGTGGAGCACAGCGGGCAACCAAATGCCTTGGACAGCGTCGGCAGGCTTTCATCGGTGGAGTTGGACGGTTTGGGCGCCTGGGTGCGCGGGTCGACGGTACAGAACTGCCCACCGATGCCGTTGAGCTGCATGCCCACCATTTGCCCATGACCGATGCTGCACGCGAACACATTGAACAGGACGCAGCAGTAGAGCATCCAGGCAATGAGCGAACGGTCGGCACGGGCGATTTTCATGGGGCGGCACTTTACCATCAGCCGCCGACGAAATGCCTGCAAAAAATCTCAGGGGGACTATCCTAGTTCGCACAAATTCAGGGAGAGGCCGCCATGAGCTTTATCGTCGCACGATGGATCGTCGGTATTTTCACCTTTGTCAGCATGGTGCATTTGTATTGGGCCGCCGGTGGCAAACTCGGCAGCCTCGCCGCCATCCCCCAACTCCCCGGCGAATTCGCCAGCGGACCCCGCCCGGCGTTCAAACCCTCTGCGTTGGGCACCTTTCTGGTGGCGCTGGGCCTGGTGGCAATTGCCTTGCTCGTTTGCCTGCGGGCCGGGCTCTATTTCTCGCCGGTGTCCCATGGCGCATTGCAATGGGGCATCAGCGCGATCGCCGTGATTATGTTTGCCAGGGCGATCGGCGATTCGGAGCTGGTGGGTTTTTTCAAGAAGGTAGGTGGTTCGCGGTTTGCGCGGTGGGATACGTATTTTTATTCGCCGTTGTGCCTGGTGCTGGGGGCAGGGTTGTTGGTGGTGGCATGGAGTTGATCGACTGATCACGCAGCGAGCCTCCACACCCGTTTTGTAGTTTGTTTGCGCTTTGCGGCCCTTCACTTGCGTGGCAGGCGCTCAGCCCCGACGGACCCCACCCTGTGGGGTTGGGCGCATAGCGATAGCCGTTGAGCCCGCCCACCCCTTTCAGCGGATCGGGCGTCAGGTAGCGACCACTCTGCGGATTGTAGTAGCGGTGGCGGTGGTAGTGCAGCCCGCTTTCCGGGTCAAAGTATTGACCTTGGAAACGCAGCGGGTTTTCAATTTTTTCGATGTCGAATCGGGTGACCTGGCCGTAGGCGCGGTAGTGCGCGGACCACACGATTTCGCCGTCAGGCGCGGTTAGCTCCTGCGCGGTGCCTAGGTGATCCAGTTGGTAGTGGAAAGGCTTTGTGTGGTGTGGGCCGAAGCCTTCCAGCAGGGCCAGTGGGCGGAAACTGTCGGGTTCGTAGATGTAGCTGCGATGCAGTTGTACGTGGTGTTCGGCGATCAGTTTGTCGCCTTGCCAGAAAAACTCGCGGGTCGTGCCGGCAACGGTTTTGCTGATGCGCCGACCAAACGGGTCGTAGCGGTAGTGGGCGGTTTGGCCGTTGGGTCGGGTGAGGCCTATCAGGCGGTGCTGGCAGTCGTAGCGGTATTCGGTGATGAGTGGGTGGTCCTTGCCGTGTCGTTCGCGGACGAGGTTGCCAAAGGCGTCGTAGTCGTAGTGGCAGTCAGCCTGGTGCATCGGACGATTGCCGGCCGGAGTGTAGGCGAAGCGTTCCTGCGCGGCCTGGGAGTGATCGGCGCGGGCCAGGCGGTTTAGCGTGTCGTAGTGGTAGCGGTGTTCGCCTTTGCGCGTGTCGAGCAAGCGGCTGAGGTTGCCGGCTTGGTCGTAGCCGTATTGGCGGCGGTAGCGAGTGCCTTGGACATCGCAGATGCCGTGGTTGAACAGGCGTCCATGGTCATCGTATTGGTAACTGCTGAGCAGTTTGCCCTGGGCGCGTTGGTGTTCTCGGCCGGCGTCGTACAGGTGCGAAGTCAGCAGCGCGCCATTGAGTTCAACGGTCGCCAGGTGGCCGCCCTTGTCATGGTTGAACGCGAGCTGGTTGTTGTCCGGTAAGCGCAGGTGTTTAAGCCGGCCGCAAGCGTCGTAGCCATAGCGCAGTGTGCCCCAGCCCTGATGTTCGGCGATCAGGCGGTTTTGCTGGTCGTAGGCAAAAGTGAGGGGCCGCTGGTCGTCGTTGACGCTGAGGAGGTTGCCTTGGCGGTCGTAGGTATATTCAACAATGCTGCCGTCGGGCAGGGTTTCCCCTATCAATCGACCGGCGTGGTCTCGCCGGTAACGGGTGACCAGCAGACTGCCGTCGGCGCCGTGTTCGGTTTTTTCCAGCAGGTGCCCGTTGAGGTCGTAGGCGTAGGCGGTGCGTAGGCCGTCAAAGCCGATTTCCTGCTGGAGCAGGCCGTTGGGGTGGTAGTCGAACCGATAGATTTCGCCGATTTCGTTTTCGATTTCGGTGAGCAGCAATCGAACGTGGTCGTAGCGATAGTTGACCTGGGTGCCGTCCGCATTCAAGCGGCGGCTGATCAAAGGCAGACCGTCGGTGTAGTCGTAGCGAGTGACGTGCCCCAGTTCATCACGTTCGGCGGTGATTTTTCCGTAGGGGTTGTAGCTGCATTCCCGCGTGCCGCGGTCGGGCATGACCACACACGCTAACCGTCCGACACTGTCCCACTGGTACTGGGTCAGCGCCCCATGCTTGTCCTCTTGCGCCACCCGCCGACCGAGATCGTCATAGCGATAGCGCGTCCCGCCGCCGTCCGGCCACTGTTCCTCAAGCAGTTGCCCACGTTCATTCCACACCCGCCGCAGGCAACTATGGTCAGGAAACCAAACCCCGATCAATTGCCCACATTTGTTGTAGCTATAGTCGGTCACATTGCCATCGGGGTCGGTCTTACGAATGACATTGCCTTGGTCATTATGCTCGTAGTTCCAAACGGCCTGGCCACGGCGTACTAGGCGTAAAAATCCATTGGCATACTCGTAGGATGTTGGCTCATCCTCTCCTGGAAAAAACGCCAGCAAGCGTCCGGCGTTGTCGTATTGATACGCCGTCACCGCGCCGAGTGGGTCTTGCTCGACCGTCAGCCGACCCTTGTCGTCGTAGGATTTGAAATGCTTGGCGCCATTCGGATCAACACGCTGCACCAGTTGTGCCTGAACATACATTTCCTGGCTCCCATCGGCGTTGTGAAGGGTAACGCTGCCGTCGTCGCCCCAGACGTACCGCGTGTCCATCTGCAAAAAACTGGCCCAATGCCGGACACATCGCGCGGCCTTGCCAGCCCCTTCCCACGCCCAAAAGAAACGCGCCCCGCCGGCCAACTGGCGTTCAAGAATGACGTGCTGCTCGTCGTATCGATAGACCTCGCTTTCCCCGGCCGCATTGGTCGCTGAAGCCAGTCGCCCAATGTCGTCATAGGTGTAGGAAACCACGGTCTGCTCGGTCACCCAGACGCAGTCCGCACGCGCCTTGGCCCGCTCAACCTGGTAATCGACCGCCACCATGCGGCCGTGCTCATATCGCCAAAACAGCGAGCGACCGACACCGTTATCCAATCGCTTAATGCGCCCCAACGCATCGCGGAAAACGCGCAGCCGGTTGTCGTAGGCATCGCTGATTGCGGTCAGCACACCGTTGTAGAAGTGGTAGAAACGTGACGCCTGGGACAGCACCAGCTCATCAGGCCAAGCCCCCAGGTAGAGCGCGGCGTCGGCCAGGCGATTGCTGATTGTCGGTCGCGCCTCAGTCGGCAAGGGCAGGACAGTCGATCGGTTCTCATGGTCAATCCATACCACCGAGTCGTCCGTCAGCGTTAGCCGATGTGCCAGCGAGTGACCCCAGCCAAACCCCAATCCACAGTCTACGTCCACCGCAGGGGGGTGGTGCCACCGCGTCCACTCAAACGGCAAAATCCCGTCCAGTGCGGCATCGGTCAGCCTCAGGGAGCCCCGTGCGTGGGCATACCTGGGGCTAACCTGCTGGGGATACTCGGCGGGGCGTTGATCGATGCTGTCCAGCTCAGATTTGATAAAGGCAATGTGGGAAGCGTTAGTCATCCGTGACGTCTCGGCAAAGGGTAAGGCGTCGGAGTCTGCTGCGGAAAAAAGGCGCTGGACGAACGGCTGGAAAAATCAGAAGGGGCTGACACGGCCTGGGGAAAAACCGTATGAAACGACTTGAAAGGGCACCCCCAAAAGTCGATCCGACCGATTGTGATATCGATACAGACCCGGCCATTTCCGACGAAGGTACCCACTCATGCAGTGCGATAAGGCAATTTAGTGGCCCCGGTGTAACAAAATTCTCGCCAGAATCGCTTTTATTTTCAGGTGGTTAGGTGAGGAAGCAAATGCGCACTGTTGGAATCATGCTGATCGCCTGTTCCCTGGCCGGCGGCGCGGCTGCCGTGCAGGCACGGGAGCTGCGCGAGGGTGACAAGTACATGTGCAGTTGGGGCGCGGGCACGGCTGCCAGGGCCCAGGAACTCAAGCTCTCGGGCGTCTCACTGTATGCCGCGCGGCAGAAGATCCAGACCATCAAGTTCAATAAGTCGTGGATGCGCATGATGGCCATGGGCATCACCGAACAGACCTATGACAGCCGTTCACGGTTCAAGCCCGAGGCGATTCGCCAGAGTTTTTATCAGGATTGCGTGCGCTACAAAGTGGCGCGTAAATAAGGAGCTTCTTGCTGTTCGGCAGCGCGTTTTACAAATCCACGACAATCTCTGTGTTTCAATTTGCATACAATTGCGCCCTGCATTTAGGAGGCAGGTATGCAAACGCTTTTTTCCGAGTCGACGTCGGGTGCTGTCGCCGCGCTGTTCCTGATCCCCGACGCTCGCCGGCAGAAGAGCAGGGCGCAATAAGGTGACGAACCCTTCAGAGCCCCGGTCGCCCGACAGCTTGCGCTACTTCGCGGTCACGGTGCTGTGTATTGCGGTGTTGTTGGGGAGCTATTTCGTGCACCTCAATACCCAAGTCGACCGCCAGCGTGAAGAGGCCGCCGAGCATCTGGCCCTCTGCAAGCAAGTGGAACGCGTGGCCAGTGCGGCGTCGTCAAACAGGATTGAACTTAGCCAGACGTGCAAACAGTTGAGAGGACAGTCGATGAAAAGTCTTATACAGCGATCGATTGATAATCCCTCTTTATAAAGGGACATAGTGCTCGCAAGTCACTGCGGTACTTGCACCAAAAAGTGGCGTTTATATACCTCGCCACCTTAATAAATGTGTGGTTATTGAATGACTTACAGAGACTTCAGTCCGACGAAAGGATTAAAATCATCTTGTTACAGGTTTAGGTAATCGGTACTATAGCCGCGCGTTCACCTCCCACGGTTTATGCATTTTTTAAATCCCAAGTTTCCATCAGCTACTTGGGATTTTTTTTGCCCGGGATTTGTCGTCGGCATCAAACTCCAATCTCGGCAAACTCCGCGCGCATCCGTCCATTGTGCTTGGCCTGATACAGCAACTTATCGACGCTCTCGACAAACCCAAGCATCACACTGTTTGGCGTGACGATATGAGTGCCCACGCCGAGGCTCAGGGTCAGCAGCTTCGATACTGGCGAGAAGCCATGCTCGATCTGTTGCTGGCAGATCAGATGCAAACAGCGTTGCGCCACCTGACGGGCCGAGGCCGCGTCGGTTTTCGGCAGCAACCAGACGAATTCTTCGCCGCCGATGCGCGCAATGAAGTCCCGTGGCCGGTTAGCCGCCAACGACAAGGTGCGTGCCACCTGGCGCAGGCATTCATCACCCTTGATATGCCCGTAGTGGTCGTTGTACTGCTTGAAAAAATCGATATCCAGGATGATCAACGACAGCGGCAACTGGCTGCGCTGGGCGCTGGACCATTCGCGTTCGAGCACGGCGTCGAACATGCGGCGGTTGGCGATGCCGGTGAGGCCGTCCTGGAAGGAGTATTCCTCCAGCTGTTTTTGCAGGCGGGTCAGGTGTTCTTCGGTCTTCTTGCGCTCACTGATATCGAACATGAAACCGATCAGCGCTTCGACCTCGCCATCCTTGCGCACCACATGCACCACATCGCGTATCCACACGTAGTCGCCGTCCGCCGTCAACGCCCGGTAGTCCGCTTCGTGATCCACGCCGGCGCGGGACTGCGATACGCAGAAATTCACCACGTATTCGCGATCGTCCGGGTGCATGCGCTCGACCCAGTCGTCCACGCTGACCCAGCTTTGCGGCGTCCAGCCCAGTAGGGTCTCGATCTGCGGGCCTATATAGCTGAACGTCATGGTGGCCCAGTCGATGCGCCATGGGATGGCTTTGGTCGATTCCAGCAATGTCTTGTAGACGTTGCTGTCGGGCTGGCTCGGAAGATCGATGCTCATGGTGGACGGCTCGCAATGATGGCGAAAAGCCAACAGCGTCTTTTTATCGCAGGCTGGAGTCAAGCGCCTGGAACGGCAGCAGACGAGAGGTCGAGTAACCGACGCAGAACCAGCACAGCCTGCCGGGCAGCCTCAGATTACCTACTGAGTTCTGCCGACTGCCCCCTAGGTAAGGCGAAATGGACATCGCGTGGCGCGGCTCTGTGAGCCGTTGGCCAGACTAATCATCACGGGGGGAGCGGTTGCGCACAGCCGCTGGCACGTTCGTCAAATCCTTTGTCGAACGGCAGTCAGCGAATGGTCTGGTCAAGCGAGCGGGCAGAGTGCGGAACTACAGGCGCCGCAGAAAGGATTTGACGATGTGCCGCGTGGTGTCGGTGGTGTCCAGCTCGTCCAGGGCACCGTAGGCGTGCCACCGGCAATCGGTGATTTCGTTGCATGGCCGCGCTTGCGCGATGTTCACGACCGACGCCTCGAACACATGGTGCAGCGTGTCGCGCGCCTTCAATTCCTGCAGGTACAGCAGCCCGTCGACGTTCAACCCGGTTTCTTCTTCCAATTCCCTCTCGGCAGCGCCGACCGGGCGCTCGTCGCGTTCGACCTTGCCGCCCGGCAACGCCCATTTCGATTTGGCCTTGCGCACGAAGAGGATGTGCCCCTCGTGTTCGCAAATCACCGTTGCGCGTATTTTCACCGTCTGTGCCCCGCAGCGAGATGTCTGTCATAAAAGTGTAATGCAAATGTCATGCTGGGTGGTGGTGGCGCACCGGCGTGATGATGTGGATACTGGTCGATTGACGACAACGCACGAGGCAAACAGATGAAAACCGTACGTTGGGGCATGATCGGTTGTGGCAGTGTCACTGAGTTAAAGAGTGGACCTGCTTTCTACAAAGCGCCAGGTTCGGCTCTGGTGGCAGTGATGGGGCGCCGCGAAGAGGTTGTGCGCGATTATGCGGCACGCCACGGCATTGCCCGTTTCTATACCGACGCTCAGGCATTGGTTAACGACCCGGACGTGGACGCGGTGTACATCGCCACACCGCCCGACAGCCATCTTGAATACAGCCTGATGGTCGCCGCAGCCGGCAAGCACTGTTGCGTCGAGAAACCCATGGCACTGAATGCCGAGCAGGGCGCATTGATGCAGCGCACCTTCGAACGTGCTGGTTTGCACTTGTTTGTGTCCTACTACCGCCGCTCGCTGCCGCGTTTCCAGCAAGTGCGCGACTGGCTGCGCGACGGGCGCATCGGCCAACTGCGGCACCTGACCTGGTCCCTGTGCAAGCCGCCGGCCGTCGAAGACACCAGCGCCGCCAATTGGCGCACCGACCCGGCCATTGCCGGTGGCGGCTATTTTGCCGACCTGGCCAGCCACGGCTTTGATCTGTTTCAGTACCTGGCCGGGGACATTGTCGAGGTTGCCGGGTTTACCGCGCGACAGGCCGGGCAGTATGTGGCGGAAGACGCGGTGACCGCCTGCTGGACCTTCAGCTCAGGCGCGCTGGGCATGGGCTGCTGGAACTTTGTCGCGGACCGCCGTGAAGATCGCGTCGAGCTGATCGGCACGCAGGGTCGTATCACGTTTGCGGTGTTCGACGACCAACCCTTGCGGCTTGAAGGGGAAGTCAACGAAGTGCTGGAGGTGCCTTGCCACACGCATATCCAGTGGCACCATGTGTTGGGCATGAATGCGCATATTCGCGGCGACGCCGAGCATCCCGCGTTGGCGATCGAGGCGTTGAAGACCGAGCGGATTCTGGACAAGGTGCTGCAACGCAATCCCCACCATCCTGAGTAGTTTTCCCTGGCGTCGTGTTGCATTCACGACTTTCGCCGGGCGTTGGCCTGCGTTAACAATGCGGGCTTATTTTTTTCAAGGAACAGACGGATGAAATACAAGGCAGCCTGGCTGGCCGTGGGGTGGGTACTGGCAAGTATGGCGACGCAGGCGGCGCCACGGGAGCAGCGGCCGGCGGGGGACTTTGATTTTTATGTGCTGTCGCTGTCGTGGTCGCCGACGTTCTGCCTGGCGCACCCGAACAATGAGCAATGCAGCGGCAAAGGCTACGGGTTTGTATTGCATGGGCTATGGCCGCAATACGCGCAGGGTGGCTGGCCGGCGTCGTGCGATGCGCAGTCGCGGCTGTCGGCGGATGAGCTGGCCAAAGGGGCGTTGATGTTCCCGACGCAGACATTGTTCAAGCATGAATGGTCCAAACATGGCACCTGCAGCGGTCTGGGCGCCTCGCGCTACCTGGAAGCCACCGATGCGGCCTTGGCCACGGTGCAGATCCCGCAGCAATTGCAGCCGTTCAACGTGCCGGGTTACCTAGAGGCGCGGGAAATCGAGGCGCTGTTTCGCGAGAGTAACCCGGCCATGGGCAACCATGGCGTGGCGGTGATCTGCAAGGGCAAGGTGTTGTCCGAAGTGCGGGTGTGCCTGAGCAAGGAACTGCGTTTTGCCGGCTGCCCCAAGAGTGTGAAAACCCAGTGCCGGGGCGGGGATATTCGGATTCCGGTTCAGCGCTGATCCAGCGGCTGCAGCGAGTGCAATGCAATGGCCGCAGGGGCAGCGGTTGACGTCGACACCCCGGCGGCTGGCCTACGGCCTTGCGGAACATGCTGATAAAACCGCTGGCATTCTCATAGCCCAAATCCAGGGCGACCCGCTGCACACTTTCGCCCCTGGCCAGTCGTTGCAACGACAGAATCACATGCAACTGCCGGCACCAGCGGCCGAAGCTCAGGCTGGACACCGCCAGGCTGCAGCATTGCGAGGGCAGGGCGCTGGCGCAGGATGTGCTGGATGAGCAGGTGTCGGATGTGACGTATTTCTAAGCCACACACCGCCCCCCGTCATCGCCGCCAGTGGGACTACCGCGCACATTGAAGTATCCTGCGCGCCCCGCTTACCACTGATTCAAAAAACGATGACAGGACAAGACATGCAGGCGCTGTTGGAGTCGATTCTCGACGAAGTTCGTCCACTGATCGGCCTCGGCAACGTCGCCGACTACATCCCCGCGCTGGCCGACGTGCCCGCTGATCAACTGGGGATCGCTGTGTACGGCAATGACGGCACGGCCTACTGCGCCGGGGATGCCGATACCCTGTTCTCGGTGCAGAGCATTTCCAAGGTGTTCAGCCTGGTGCAAGCCATCGACCACGGCGGCGAAACCATCTGGGAGCGCCTGGGCCACGAGCCCTCGGGGCAGCCGTTCAACTCGCTGGTGCAGCTGGAATTCGAACGCGGTCGCCCACGCAACCCCTTTATCAATGCCGGCGCGCTGGTGATCTGCGATATCAACCAGTCACGCTTTGCCGTGCCGATTCTGTCGATGCGCGATTTTGTGCGGCGCCTGTCGGGTAACCCGCAGATCCTGGTCAACAGCGTCGTCGCCGAGTCGGAAGCGCAACACGGCGCACGCAACGCGGCCATGGCCTACCTGATGAAGTCGTTCGGCAACTTCCATAACGACGTCGACGCGGTGCTGCACAGTTACTTCAACTACTGTGCGCTACAAATGAGTTGCCTGGATTTGGCCAGGGCGTTCAGCTTCCTGGCCAACGAGGGGGTAAGTGCCCACAGCGGCGAGCAGGTCCTGACCGCGCGCCAGACCAAACAGGTCAACTCGATCATGGCCACCAGCGGGCTGTATGACGAGGCGGGAAATTTCGCCTATCGCGTGGGCTTGCCGGGCAAGAGCGGGGTCGGCGGCGGCATTGTCGCGGTGGTGCCGGGGCAGTTCACGGTGTGCGTGTGGTCGCCGGAGTTGAACGCGGCGGGGAATTCGCTGGCGGGGATCAAGGCGTTGGAGTTGTTGAGTGAGCGGATTGGCTGGTCGGTGTTTTGAGATCGTTCCCGTGTATGCAGGAACGATTTTAAGACGCATCACGCGGCTGGGAGCGACACCCTGAAACCGTCGTGGAGCATCACGGACCCAAATGTGGGAGGGGGCTTGCTCCCGATTGCAGTGTGTCAGCCAGCCTATTGGGTACTGACATAGCGCAATCGGGAGCAAGCTCCCTCCCACATTTGGATCTGCAGTGGTTTGGAGAGTCCCATACAGCTAAACAAAAAATGCGCCCCTGGGGGCGCATTTTTTTGTTCAGTCAGCCATCGCCGTCAGGCAATCGCATCCCAAGCCCGATCACCGTGCTCGTCTTTGATCCGAGTCGGCAAGCCCATCACGTCCAGCGCCTTGAGGAACGGCTCAGCCGGCAGCTCCTCAACGTTGGCCATGTGCTTCACATCCCACTCGCCACGTGCAACCAGCAGCGCTGCGGCGACGGGTGGCACGCCTGCGGTGTAGGAAATGCCCTGGCTTTCAGTTTCCGCAAAGGCTTCTTCATGGCACGCCACGTTGTAGATGAACATCTCGCGCGGCTGGCCATTCTTGGTGCCTTTGACCAGGTCGCCGATGCAGGTCTTGCCGGTGTAGCCGGGGGCGAGCGAAGACGGGTCGGGCAGCACGGCCTTGACCACTTTCAACGGCACCACTTGCAGGCCTTCGGCGGTGGTGACCGGCTTTTCGGAGAGCAGGCCGAGGCTATTCAGCACGGTGAACACGTTGATGTAGTGTTCACCGAAGCTCATCCAGAAGCGCACGTTGGGCACGTCGAGGTTTTTCGACAGCGAGTGGACTTCATCGTGGCCGGTCAGGTACAGGTTCTGCGAACCGACCACCGG
>Ga0302217_10000131_pt1 | contig 19342 bp, 18 predicted proteins | sample II_Fen_N3_3_FD_198779 | JGI IMG/M metagenome (GOLD analysis project Ga0302217, IMG submission 198779) | Peat permafrost microbial communities from Stordalen Mire near Abisko, Sweden - II_Fen_N3_3 | ecosystem: Environmental > Terrestrial > Soil > Wetlands > Permafrost | place: Sweden: Abisko... | reverse complement strand
CGACGTGCTGGAAAAGTACCATCCGGAAGTGGTGCGTTACCTGTTGGTGTCGAGCCACTATCGCAGCGCGATCAACTACTCGGAAGACAACCTCAAGGACGCCAAAGGCGCCCTGGAGCGTTTCTACCACGCGTTGAAAGGCCTGCCCTGCGTGGCCCCGGCCGGCGGCGAAGCGTTCGTGGCACGGTTTACCGAAGTGATGAACGACGACTTCGGCACACCGGAAGCCTGCGCGGTGCTGTTCGAGATGGTGCGCGAGATCAACCGCCTGCGTGAGAGCGATCTCGACGCAGCGGCCGGTCTGGCTGCGCGCTTGAAAGAACTGGCCAGCGTACTGGGCGTGTTGCAGATGCAAGCCGAAGACTTCCTGCAAGCCGGCGCTGAAGGGCGTGTGGATGCGGCTGAGGTAGACGCGCTGATCCAGGCGCGTTTGGCCGCTCGGGCCAACAAGGACTGGGCGGAGTCCGACCGGATCCGTGACCAACTGACCGCGATGGGTGTGGTGTTGGAAGACGGCAAGGGTGGGACGACGTGGCGGTTGGCTGATCAGGCTTGATCAGTCAGCGCTGAATGAAAAACGCCCCGACTGGTTCGGGGCGTTTTTCATTTCGGGTTAATCGAAAGCACGCGAATGGCCGATCTTCGCAACGCTGTCGGTACACTCTTTGAATCGCATAAATCCTGCGACGTTTCGAAAAGTGCCCATGTATTTTGACGCCTGCCCAATCCTGGCTTTAGCTAGTCGCCACAACCCAACCCATGATTTTGTACGTCGATCCAAATGTGGGAGGGGGCTTGCCCCCGATAGCGGAGTGTCAGCGACAGTTGCATTGACTGACACACCGCCATCGGGAGCAAGCCCCCTCCCACATTTTGTTTGACCGTGTTCGCTTTAGAACTCAGCGACGGCTGCTGACCTCGGCCGGCACATCGTCGCCGGCCATGCGCTTGCGGAACAGCGCAGTGCGGGCCAGCAGTAACGTGGTCACCGGCACCGTGATCGACAACAAAATTGGAATCAACCACCCGTGCAACACCGGCGCGGAGTTGAGTACCGAAAAATAGATGATCGACGCCAACGCCACGCTCCACGCGCCCAGCGTCGAGGCCAGTGCCGGCGGGTGCATGCGCTGGAAGAAATCCTTCATGCGCAGCAACCCGATTGCGCCAATCAGTGCAAACACGCTGCTCAGCACCAGCAACACGGCCACGCACACTTCAATCCATAACGGCATCATTCGATCACCTCGCCACGCAGCAGGAATTTGGCCAGGGCAAATGACCCGACAAAGCCAAACAGCGCGATCAACAGCGCCGCTTCGAAGTAGGTATCACTGGCATACCGAATGCCCAGCACCAGCATCATCAGCATCGCCAGGATGTACAGGTAGTCCAGCGCCAGGACCCGGTCCTGGGCCGAGGGGCCTTTGAACAGGCGGATCAGCGTCAGCGCCATGGCCAGCGAGAACAGGAACAGGCTGAACAGGATCGCATTGGCGAGCAGGGCGCTCATTCGAAGATCTCCATCAAGGGCCGTTCGTAGTCGTGTTTGAAGTGCTGGATAAACTGCGCTTCATCGTCCAGATCGAAAACGTGCAGCAGCAGGATGCTGCGGTCCAGGGCAAGTTCCGACCAGACGGTGCCTGGGGTCACGCTGGTGATCATCGACAACACGGCCAGGCCGTTGGCGTCGCGCAGGTCCAGGGGGATTTTGATAAAGCGCGAACGTGGTGGCCGCGAGCCGCACACCAGCACGCCCCAGGCCACTTTCAGGTTGGAGACGATCACGTCACGGCCTACCCGGAAGAACAGGCGAATGATCACTCCGGGACGATGGATACGAATCGGCAACGGGCGCAGCGGCGCCATCAGCAGCGGCGCGAGGACGCCCAGCAGCGCGCCCAGCAGCAGGTTGCCAGGGCTCACGGACAGGTTCAGCACCAGCCACAACACCCACAACGCCAGCGACAACCACGGGGCCGGGAACAGGCGCTTCATGGCTGCACCTCCAGCGCCGCGGTCTTGGCTTCAGGGCCGGGCACCGGGCGTGTGGCCATGACCGCCATCACATACTGTTCCGGGTTGTTCAGGCTCTTGGCGGTGTCGAGGGTGTAGCGCATCAGCGGCTCGGCCTTGAAGGTCAGCAGGATGCTCAGGCCGAGCAGGAAGAAGATCGGCAGGCACTCGTAACGGCGCAGCAGCGGTGAAGGGCGCTCTTCCGGGGTCCAGAAGCGCTGGATGCCCAGGCGGGCGAAGGCGATCAGCGAGGCCAGGCCGGACAGGATCAGCAGTGCCACCAGGCCCCACGCGGCCGGGCGGATGGGCTCATCCGCCGCATTGCCCAAGCCCAGCGGATTGACCAGCGCGCTCAACAGGCTGAGCTTGCCGATAAACCCCGACAGCGGCGGCATGCCGATGATCAGCAGCGCGCAGGCGACAAAGCTCAAGCCGAGGAATGCCATGGTCCAGGGGATCACCTGGCCGACCACGGCTTTCTGCTCGTCATCGAGGTTGACGCCGGGGCGTGGATGCAGGGATTCCATGGCTTTGGGCAGCGCATCGATCTCCTCGTCCAGCGGCAGGTCGTTGGCCGAGCGCGAGCGTTCGATCAATTCGGCCAGCAGGAACAGCGCGCTCAAGGCCAGTGTGGAACTGACCAGATAGAACAGTGCCCCGGCTGTCAGGCTGGGCTGGGCGAAACCCACCGACGACAGCAGGATGCCGGCCGAGACCAGGATGCTCAAGCTGGCCATGCGCTCCAGGCGCTGCGCCGCCAGCATCGCCAACGCCGCGCAGATGATGGTCGCCATGCCGCCGTACACCAGCCAGTCGCCGCCGAACAGCGCCGACGCCCCGGCTTGGCTGGAGAACAGCAGGGTCCACAGGCGCAGCACGGTGTACACGCCGACCTTGGTCATGATCGCGAACATCGCCGCCACCGGGGCGCTGGCCGATGAGTACGCAGGCGCCAGCCAGAAGTTCAGCGGCCACATGCCGGCCTTGGCCAGGAACGCCGTGGCGAGGATCGCCGCACCCGCGTGCAACAGGCCGCGATCAGCCTCGGGCACCAGCGGGATTTTCAGCGCCAGGTCAGCGAAGTTCAGCGTGCCGGTGACGCCATAGATCAGCGCCGCGCCGATCAGGAACAGCGACGACGCCAGCAGGTTGATCGCGATGTAATGCAGCCCTGACGACACCCGCGCACGGCCGGAACCGTGGAGCATCAAACCATAGGAGGCCGCCAGCAACACCTCGAAGAACACGAACAGGTTGAACAGGTCTGCGGTGAGAAAGGCGCCGTAGAGGCCCATCATCTGGATCTGGAACAACGCATGGAAACTGGTGCCCGCGCGGTCCCAGCGGGCCATGGCGAACAGCAGCGCACTCACGCCGATGATCCCGGTGAGTACCAGCATCAGCGCCGACAGTTGGTCCACCACCAGCACAATGCCGAACGGCACTTGCCAGTTGCCGGGCAGGTACACGCCGATCGAACCGGGGCCACCTTGTTGTGTCCAGTACAGCAGCAAGATCGCGATACCGAGGCCGAGCATGCTGGAGAACAGGTTGATACGCGCCTTGAGCGGGCGGTGCTTCTCGCCGAGCATCAGCATCAGTGCGGCGGTCAGCAACGGCAGCAGGATCGGCGCGACGATCAGTTGATTGACCCACGTCATTCCTTGGGCTCCCGGCCGTCCACATGGTCGGTGCCGGTCAGGCCCCGCGACGCCAGCAGGACCACGAGGAACAGCGCGGTCATGGCGAAGCTGATCACGATCGCCGTCAGCACCAATGCCTGGGGCAGGGGATCGGTGTAGTGCAACAGGTCTTGCGGCACGCCGTCCTTGATGATCGGCTCCTTGCCGATAAACAGGCTACCCATGCTGAAAATGAACAGGTTGACCCCGTATGACAACAGGCACAGGCCCATCACCACCTGGAACGTCCGTGGTCGCAGGATCAACCAGACGCCGGAGGCCGCCAGGACCCCAATGGCAATTGCGATGACTTCTTCCATCAGGCGGCTCCTTCCGGTGTAGCAACGGGTTTTGGCTGGTTGCTCGGTTTATGGGCTCGCACCGATTGGTGACCGAGAGCGGTGAGCATCAGCAGCGTCGAGCCGACGACCATGGCGTACACGCCGACGTCGAAGAACAGGGCGCTGGCGATATGGATGTCGCCCAGCACCGGCAAGCTGAAATGCCAGGTATGGGTGGTGAGGAACGGGTAGCCGGCGAACAACGCACCGAGCCCGGTCAGGGTCGCCGAGAACAGGCCGAAGCCCATCCAGCGCATCGGTCGCAAACTCATCTGCGCCTCGACCCACTGGGTGCCGGCGACCATGTATTGCAGGATAAACGCCACCGACATCACCAGGCCGGCGACAAAACCACCGCCCGGTTGGTTGTGGCCGCGCATGAACAGATAGAACGACACCACCAGCGCAATCGGCAGCAGCAGGCGCACCAGCACCGCGGGCACCATCATGTAGCCCAGCGCGGTGTCGCTGGCCTGGCGTGGGTTGATCAGGTCGGTGGCCACGTCCGGCGCGAGTTGGCGCTGTTGCGCGGGCAATTGCATGCTTTCCTTGGAGGGGCGGAAGCGCCGCAGCAGGGCGTACACGGTCAGCGCCACGGCGCCGAGTACGGTGATTTCGCCCAGGGTGTCGAAGCCACGGAAGTCCACCAGCATCACGTTTACCACATTGCTGCCGCCGCCTTCGGGGAGGGCGCGGCTCAGGTAGAACGAGGAAATATCATTGGGCGTCTGGCGGGTCAGCATGGCATAGGACAGCAGCGCCATGCCGCCACCGACCACGGTGGACAGCAGGAAGTCGCGCAAGCGACGAATGCGTGCCTTGCGCAACGTATTGGGCAGTGGCGAGACTTCTTCGATCCGCCGTGGCAGCCAGCGCAGGCCCAGCAGGATCAGCACGGTGGTCACCACTTCCACGACCAACTGCGTCAGCGCGAGGTCCGGCGCCGAGAACCACACGAACGTGATGCAGGTCATCATGCCGCACACGCTGACCATGGTCAGGGCCGCCAGCCGGTGGTACTTGGCTTGCCAGGCGGCACCGAGGGCGCAGGCAATCGCCAGCAGCCACAGGGTGACGAATACGATGGAACCCGGGATCTTCGGCCGGTCGCCCCAACTGAGGCCGCTGTTGAGTATTGGGATCATGCCGCCGATCACGGCGACCAGCACCAGCAGGAACAACTGCGTCTGCAGGCGCTTGGTGCTGATGCGTTTCTCGATCCTGCGCACGCCGCGCATCATCACCACCAGGCAGCGTTCGAAGGCGCGCTTGCCGTTGAAGTGGCTGATGATTGGCGGGTACTTGAAGCGCCCGCGCTTGAGTTGCTTGCGCAGCAGCAGGTAAAGCACCACGCCGCCGGACATCGCCACCAGGCTCATGATCATCGGTGCGTTCCAGCCGTGCCAGATAGCCAGGCTGTATTCTGGCAACACCCCGCCGACCACCGGCAGTGCGGCGGCGGCGAGGATCGAGCCGACCACCTGGGCCGGGAAGATCCCCACCAGCAGGCAGGTGAACACCAGCAGCTCCACCGGCGCGCGCATCCAGCGTGGAGGCTCGTGCGGGGTGTGGGGCAGGTCGGTTGCGGGCGGGCCGAAGAACACATCCACCGTAAAGCGCAGCGCGTAGGCCACGCTGAACGTGCCGGCGATGGTCGCGATCACCGGCAGGGCGATTTCCACCCAGGCGGTCGCTGAGATAAACACCGTTTCAGCGAAGAACATCTCTTTGGACAGGAAGCCATTGAGCAACGGCACGCCGGCCATGGAAGCACTGGCCACCATCGCCAGGGTCGCGGTAAACGGGATCAAGCGCACCAGGCCGCTGAGCTTGCGGATATCGCGGGTGCCGCTTTCGTGGTCGATGATGCCCGCCGCCATGAACAGCGAGGCCTTGAAGGTGGCATGGTTGAGGATATGGAACACCGCAGCGACGGCGGCTAGCGGGCTGTTGAGGCCGAGCAGCAGGGTGATCAGCCCGAGGTGGCTGATGGTGGAGTAGGCCAGCAGGCCCTTGAGATCGTTCTGGAACATGGCGCAGTAAGCGCCGAGCAGGAGGGTCACGGCGCCGGCACCGCCGACGGTCCAGAACCATTCGTCGCTGCCGGACAGCGACGGCCACAGGCGGGCCAGCAAGAACACGCCGGCCTTCACCATCGTCGCCGAATGCAGATAGGCCGATACCGGCGTCGGTGCCGCCATGGCGTGGGGCAGCCAGAAGTGGAACGGGAACTGCGCGCTTTTGCTCAAGGCGCCGACCAGCACCAGGACCAGCATGACCGGGTACAGCGAGTGCGCACGAATCTGATCGCCCGCCGCCAGTACCCGGTCCAGGTCATAGCTGCCGACGATATGCCCCAGCAGCATCACCCCGGCCAGCAGGCACAAACCGCCCGCGCCGGTGACCATCAACGCCATGTAGGCACCGCGTCGCGCATCGGCGCGGTGATGCCAGTAGCCGATCAGCAGGAACGAGAACAGGCTGGTCAGTTCCCAGAAAAACACGATCTGGATCAGGTTGCCGGAGATCACCAGGCCGAGCATGGCCCCCATGAAGGCCAGGAAAAACGCAAAGAAGCGTGGCACCGGATCGTCCGGTGACATGTAGTAACGCGCATACAGCGACACCAGCGTGCCGATGCCGAGTACCAGCATCGAGAACAACCAGGCGAAGCCATCCATGCGCAAGACAAAATTCACGCCCAGGCTGGGCAACCACATGAATTCTTCGCGTATCACCCCGCCGTGGGCGATTTGAGGGTAGAGCAGGGCGACTTGAACGGTACCGGCCAGGGCAATAAGGCCGGCCAGCAGGGATTCGGTGTTGCGCGCATTGTGCGGCAGCAAGGCCGCCAGACAGCTGCCGATAAAAGGCAGAAGCAGTAGAACTATCAGGGACATAGGCTTCTAATCTGCGGGAGTTTGGGATGCATCATACGTGCCGCTTTGTCGATCACCAAACGGCAACATGTGGCTGAATCCTACAAGGTAGGCTGAAAACGCCCATTTGGCATTGTTTCAAACGCCCTTTCCCACAAACGACACCGCCCCAGGTGGGCGCCGGGCTTGCCCGCGATGGCGATTTAATTGCCAGCGCTACAGCTCGGGCCTTAGCCCTGCTGCTCCTGTTCCTTGGCATTTTGCAATTCGATGGCTTTCTGCCCGCGCGTCTTCAGCTCACTCACCACCACCGCCGCCACGATCAACGCCGCCCCGACCATGGCAATCGGCGGGAACCGCTCCCCGGCAATCCGCCCAACCACGCCGGCCCACACCGGTTCCCCGGCATAAATCAACGTGGCCCGCGTCGGCGAAACGCTCTGTTGCGCCCAGTTCATCGCCACTTGGATCACTGCGCTGGTCAAGCCCAGGCCCACCGCGCTGAACAACAGCAACCAGGAGAACCCCGGCAGCGCCTCGCCCATCGGCACCACCATCAGGAACGACAACAACGACGCCGTGGCCAGTTGCACCACGGTCACTCGACGCACGTCCACTTGCCCGGCAAACGCGCTGATCAGGATGATCTCGGCGGCAATCGCCACCGCGCCGATCAGCGTGGCGATTTCGCCGGGGCTGAAATTCAGCGAGGCGCCGGCAGGGCCGGTCAACAGCATCAACCCCGCGAACGCCAGCATGATGCCAATGCTCGGCATCAACCCCGGACGACGGCCCAGCACCAGCCATTGCAACAACGGCACGAACGGTACATAGAGCGCGGTAATGAATGCCGACTGGCTGCTCAGAATCGTCTGCAGGCCGATGGTCTGCAACCCGTAGCCGAACATGATCGCCACGCCGATAAATACCCCGGCTTTCAACTCAAACAGGGTCAGGTCGCGCAGGGTGCGCACGGAAAAGCAGCCGACCACGATCGCCGCCGCGGCAAAACGCAGGCCCACGAAAAACATCGGCCCGCTGACGGTCATGGCGTGCTGCACCAGCAAAAAGGTGCCGCCCCAGATCATGGTGATGAACACCAGGATGCATTCGGCTTTACTGAAACGGTTGAAACGCGAGGGAGCATTCGGGGTGGTCATGGCGGCTCAGTCTTGCAAGGGAAGGGCGCGGAACGCACAATGCGCCGCACGCTGGGCAGTATACTGCGCACACCCACCCATTGAGCAATATAGTGCACAAAGAAAATCCGCAACGGGCCTCGGTCCTGCAGCACGTCAGCCAGAATGTTCGTCGCCTGCGGCATGCCGCCGACTTGAGCCAGACAGCGCTCTCGGAAAAGTCCGGGGTCAGCCGGCGCATGCTGGTGGCCATTGAGGCCGGCGAGAAAAACGTCAGCCTGTCCACCCTCGACCGTGTCGCCGACGCGCTGGACGTAGCCTTCAGCGACCTGATCCAGGCACCCGACGCACCTGACCATAGCCGCATCAACGAACTGGCCTGGGCCGGGGACATCCCCGGCAGCAAAGCCGTGCTGCTCGCCAAAGCCACGGCGCGGCGTGAAGTCGAGCTGTGGGAAATGCGCCTGGAACCGGGCGATCGCTACAGCCCCGAGCCGGACCCGGATGGCTGGAGCGTGCAGTTGTTCGTGTTCGAAGGCAGCCTGACGTTGATTCTGGATGGCCAGGAAAAACCGCTCGCCGCCGGTGAGTTCTTCATGTTTGCCAGCCGCCAGGCCCACGCCTATCGCAATGACGGCGACGTGGCGGTGCGCTTTGTGCGTAATGTGGTGATCTAACTGTTTACCGGGCAACAGTGGATGGGCACTTTGCGCGATCGCAAGCGAGTGCTCATGCGTTAAAATGTCAGCAACCAACTGATTTTATTGATGATTGGTTTCAGGCACGACTCCTGCAATCACTCCAGTATCCCCTTGGACTCTGGAGTCGGCCCATGTCAGCCCACCCTCAACACCCTGCTCATATCATCCGTTCAGACGCTGAAGCCATCGAGGTTGCCACGCGTCTGGCCGCACGCTTCGCCGTCGATGCCAGTGTGCGCGACCGCGAGCGCCGCCTGCCGGTGGCCGAACTTGACGAATTTTCCGCCAGCGGCCTGTGGGGTATCACCATCCCCAAGGCTTACGGCGGTGCCGAGGTGTCCTATGTGACGGTGGCCGAGGTGATCAAGTTGATCGCCGCCGCCGATCCGTCCCTGGGGCAGATCCCGCAGAACCACCTGGGTGTGGTGGATATCCTGCTGCAAACCGGCAGCGAGGAGCAAAAGCGCCACTACTTCGGCAAGGTCCTGGCCGGCTACCGTTTCGGTAATGCGTTCTCCGAAGCCAAGAGCAAAAACGCCGGCACCTTCGACACCCAGATTCGCGTACACGCTGATCACGCCCAGATCAATGGCGAGAAGTTCTACTGCACCGGGGCGCTGTTCGCCCATATCGTGCCCGCCGTTGGCACCAACGAACAGGGCAACGCCTTTATTGCCCTCGTCGAGCGCGATGCGCCGGGCCTCACGGTCATCGACAGTTGGGACGGCTTCGGCCAGCGCACCACCGCCAGCGGCGGCGTGACCCTCGACGGCGTGAAGGTGCCCCTGAGCGCGGTGATTCCCGCGCACCTGGCGTTCGATCAACCGACCGCCGACGGCCCGATTTCGCAAATCATCCAGGCGGCGATCGACACCGGCATCGCCGTGGGCGCCCTCGAACAAGCAAAAATCTACGCACGCCAGGCCCGTCCATGGATCGACAGCCAACAGGATCACGGCTGGCAGGACCCATTCACCATCGCCGCGATCGGTGATCTGGAATGGCGCGTACACGGCACCGAAGCGATTCTCGCCAAGGCCGGTAAAGCGGTCGACCAGGCCCTCGCCGAACCGAACGAAGACACCGTCGCCAACGCCTCGCTGATCGTCGCCCAGGCCAAAGTCCTGTCGGCCGAAACCGCCTTGCTCGCCAGCAGCAAGCTCTTCGAACTGGGCGGTACCCGCTCGGTGACCGGCAAGCACAACCTCGACCGCTTCTGGCGCAACGCGCGCACCCACACCCTGCACGACCCGGCCCGCTGGAAATACCACCTGATCGGTAACTTCGTGCTTAACGGCGTCAAACCCGCACGCCATGCCTGGAACTGAGGAGCCTGCCCCCATGAATGCACTGACCCAACCCACCGCGCTGGACCAGGCTCGCCAATTGCTGGAGAGCACCCGACGTAGTGTGCAAACAAGTGATGACCCCTACGTGATCAGCCGCTTCGGCGACTGGCAGATCCGCGTGGACGTGGCCGCCGCGTTGCTCGAGTACGCCCAAACCCACGCAACGCCTGTCGCCTTCACCGAAGCGCAGATCGCCGCCGCCGAAGCGTTGCTGTTCGCCAGCGCCGCCGAATTCGAACTGACTGGCCAACGCACCGCGCTGGCGCCAACCCTCGAAGACCCGCTGCGCTGGAAGTACCAGATTGTCGGCAACTACCACCTCAACGGTGTCGCCCCCGGGAGTGCTGTTTGATGGCCCGTGAAATTCGCTTGAATGCCTTCGACATGAACTGCGTCGGCCACCAATCTCCCGGCCTGTGGGCGCACCCGCGTGATCGTTCGTGGCAGTACAAGGACCTGGAATACTGGACCGATCTGGCGAAAATTCTCGAGCGCGGCAAGTTCGACGGCCTGTTTATCGCCGACGTGCTGGGTATCTACGACGTGTACAACGGCAATGGCGACGCGGCGATTCGCCAGGCGACCCAAGTGCCGGTCAACGATCCGCTGTCGCTGATCGCACCGATGGCGCTGGTCACCGAACACCTGGGTTTTGGCCTGACCGCGTCGTTGTCCTTCGAACACCCGTATCCGTTCGCCCGGCGCCTTTCTACCCTCGACCACCTGACCAAGGGCCGGATCGGCTGGAACATTGTCACCTCCTACCTGGAAAGCGGCGCCAAGAACCTCGGCCAGAACGCCCAGACCGAACACGATGCACGCTACGACTACGCCGAAGAGTACCTGCAGGTTTGCTACAAACTCTGGGAAGGCAGTTGGGAAGACGGCGCCGTGCTGCGTGACCGCGAGCGGCGGATTTTCAGTGACCCGAGCAAGATCCACGAGATCCGCCACGTCGGCAAACACTTCCAGGTGCCCGGCATTCACCTGTGCGAGCCGTCGCCGCAACGCACGCCGTTGCTGTACCAGGCGGGGGCGTCCAGCCGTGGCAAGCAGTTCGCCGCCGAACAGGCCGAGTGTGTGTTTGTCGCCGCGCCGTCCAAAGTGCAGTTGAAAAAGACCGTCGCCGACATTCGTCGCCGTGCGGCCGAGGCCGGGCGTGATCCGCGCAAGATCCTGATCTTCAACCTGCAGACGGTGATCGTCGGCGAGACCGACGCGAAGGCCAAGGCCAAGTTCGACGAATACAAATCCTACGTCAGCTACGAAGGGGCGATGGCGCTGATCTCCGGCTGGACCGGCATCGATTTTAGCCAGTTCAAGCCCGACGAGCCGCTCAAACATGTGCATACCAACGCCATTCAGTCGGCGGTGGAAGCGTTTTCCACGGCCGATCCGAACAAGGTCTGGACCCCCAAAGAGCTGGCCGACTGGGTCGGCATCGGGGGGTTTGGCCCGCTGTTTGTCGGCGGTCCGGAAACGGTGGCGGACTTGCTGCAGGAGTGGGTGGAAGAGACCGACGTGGACGGCTTCAACCTGGCCTATGCGCTGACCCACGAAACCTTTATCGACGCGGTGGAGCTGCTGGTGCCGGAGTTGCAAAAGCGCGGCGTGTACAAGACTGAATATGCCCAGGGCACGTTGCGCGAGAAGTTGTTTGGTGAAGGCCCGCGGTTGCCATCGAACCACCCTGGCGCCGGCTACCGCGATCTGTCCGGCCAAAACAAATCCAATGTGGGAGGGGGCTTGCTCCCGATAGCCGAGGGTCAGTTAGAACATATTTGATTGATCCGTTGCTATCGGGAGCAAGCCCATCCCACGTTTCGATCTTCATTGCCTGATCAACATCAGCCAGCGGACCACCGCACGCTTACCCACCCAATAGGAGCATTACCCCTATGAGCGTGCATGACCTCAAACGCCCGCTGGCGTTGGAATGGCCGGCCGAGCTGCTCGGTCACCGGCCCAAGGCCCTGGAGCAACTGCGCCACTGGGCGCAAATCACGCCGCTGCACACCGCCCTGCGCCACAAGCGCCAGGGCCAGTGGTACGCCTGGCGCTGGATCGACGCCTTGCGCGATGTCGAGCGTCTGGCCGATGGCTTGCGCCAGCAGGGCTTCAACGAACAATCGCGGCTGGCGCTCTGCGGTGCTTTCGAGCCCAATCTGTTGCTGCTGGCGCTGGCCGCCCAATCCGTCGGCGGCCAGGTGCTGACCCTGGCCGATGACCTGGAGCCCGAGGCCCTGCGCCAACAACTCTGGCGCATTCGTCCGAGCCACGCCCATGTGCACGATCGCCGGCAGCAGCCTGGGGCATCGATCAATGTGTTGGACTTCGGCCAGTTGCTTGGCCCCGTCGATCCGGCCCGCCACCTCAGCCGCTGGTGGCACCCTGCCGGTGAGGCCGTGCTGTGGAGCGAGGAGGGCACCCAATGGCAAGGCGGCCTGGCGGTGCTGCTGGAGCAATGGCTGAGCAGCGGTCGCGGCCTGGCTTTCCCGGAAAGCCCGGCTTCGGCCCGGCGTGATCGCAGCGAAGTCGCGCCCACCGGCTTGCTGTTGTCGCCCGCGCGCCTGCAGCACCTGGCTGACGACATCGAAAGCCGCCTCGCGCCCCACGGCACCTGGCGCCGACGCCTGTGTGACTGGGCCATTGCCCAGCCGCACAGCGGCCTGCGCCGTCTGCTGAAAAACCGCGTGCGCAAACTGCTGGGCTTCCAACGCCTGGCCTCTATCTGGCAACCACCCAGCACGGGCACGTCCGTGAGCGACCCGGTGTGGCTGGCTGAATTCAAACGGGACATCGCATGAGCCAAGCCATTCTCCAAGTGCGGGATATCTCGCTGTCATTCAAGGGGGTCAAGGCGATCAATGCCTTGTCCTTCGACGTACAGCGCGGCGAGATCTGCGCGCTGATCGGCCCCAACGGCGCCGGCAAGAGCTCGCTGCTCAATGTGCTCAACGGCGTGTATCGCTTCGATGCCGGCGAGATCGTGTTCGAGCAGCAGCATTTCCACCGAATCGACCCCTTGGGCGCTGCGCGCCGAGGCATTGGGCGGACCTTCCAGAACAACGCGCTGTTCAAAAAGATGAGCGTGCTCGACAACATCCTCACCGGCCTGTCGCGGCATATGCGCACGAGCTTTATCGAACAGGCCCTCGGCTTACCCCGTGCGCGGCGCGAGGCCGCAGCGTTCCGCCGACGTGCCCAGGGCATCCTCGAGTTTCTTGAGCTGCAGGCCCACCGCGATGTGCTGGTGGGCAACTTGTCCTACGGCCTGCAAAAGCGCGTGGAGCTCGGCCGGGCGTTGATCGCCGGGCCCAGCCTGTTGTTGCTGGACGAGCCCATGGCCGGGATGAATGCCGAGGAAAAACAGGAGATGGCGCGCTTTGTCGCCGATGTGAACCGCGACCTTGGCACCACCGTGGTGTTGATCGAGCACGATATGGGCGTGGTCATGGGCCTGTCCGACCATGTGGTGGTGCTCGACTACGGGCGTAAGGTCGGCGACGGCACCCCCGCGCAAGTGCAGGCCAACCCCGACGTGATCGCGGCGTACCTGGGAGTGGTCCACTGATGACGTTCTTTTTCGAAACCCTGCTCGGCGGCCTGCTCGCCGGCACCATGTACTCCCTGGTCGCCATCGGTTTTGTGCTGATCTACAAGGCCAGCGGCGTGTTCAATTTCGCCCAGGGCTCGATGCTGCTGTTTGCTGCGCTGACCTTCGTCAGCCTGCATGACCAGGGCGTGCCGTTTGCCCTGGCGCTATTGCTGACGGTGGTGGTGATGATCGTCGGCGCCTTGCTCATCGAGCGCCTGGTGCTGCGCCCACTGGTGAACCGTTCGCAGATCACCCTGTTCATGGCCACCCTGGGCCTGTCGTTCATTATCGAGGGCCTGGCCCAGGGCTTGATGGGCTCGCAGGTGCGTGCGCTGGACTTGGGGATTGACGACGTGCCGCTGTTCGTCGGGCCGCTGATGCTCAGCCAGTTCGACTTGATCGCGGCCGCGGCCGCCGTGGTGCTGGTGACTGTCCTGGCGTTGCTGTTCAACAAGACTCGTATCGGCGTGTCGTTGCGCGCCGTGGCCGATGACACCACGGCAGCGCTGTCCATCGGCATCAACCTCAACCGAATCTGGCAGATCGTCTGGGCGGTGGCCGGGATCGTCGGGCTGGTGGCCGGGCTGCTGTGGGGGGCGCGCCAGGGGGTGCAGTTCTCGCTGTCACTGGTGGTGCTCAAGGCCTTGCCGGTGTTGATCATCGGCGGCTTTACCTCGATTGGCGGGGCGATTGTCGGCGGGCTGATTGTCGGCGCGGCGGAGAACCTCGCCGAGGTGTATATCGGCCCGCTGCTCGGCGGCGGCATCACGCCGTGGTTTGCCTACGTCCTGGCCCTGGCCTTCCTGTATATCCGTCCCGCCGGCCTGTTCGGCGAGCGCGCCATCGAGCGAGTCTGAAACCATGTCGATCCCTATTGCTCAAGAAACCGCACCGTTACTGCTGATTCAGCGCCGAGTGCCCTGGGGCCTGCTCGGCCTGTTGGCGCTGGCGTTTATCGTGGTGCCGCTGTGGGGCAATGATTATTGGCTCAGTGCGATTCTGATCCCGTTCCTGGTGCTGTCCCTGGCCGGGCTGGGCCTGAACCTGCTGACCGGCTACACGGGGCAGACTTCGGTGGGCGCCGCCGGATTCATGGCGGTCGGTGCGTTTGCCACCTACGGCTTTCTGCTGCGCCTGCCGGAGCTGGGCTTGCCGGTGGCGTTGCTCGGTGGCGGCCTTATCAGTGCGCTGGTCGGCTTGCTGTTTGGCCTGCCCAGTTCGCGGATCAAGGGCTTCTACCTGATGGTCACCACCCTGGCCGCGCAGTTTTTTCTCGAGTGGCTGTTCGTCAAATTCCCCTGGTTCTACAACTACGGTTCGTCCGGCACCATCTCCGCGCCGAAGCTGGCGTTGTTCGGGCATGACCTCAACACGCCGCTCGGGCGCTACTGGCTGACGTTGCTGACCGTGCTGCTGCTGACCTGGAGCGCCGTCAACCTGGTGCGCAGCCAGGTGGGGCGCAACTGGATGGCGATTCGCGACATGGACACCGCCGCCGCCGTGGTTGGCATCCCGGTGGTGCGTTACAAGCGCCTGGCGTTTGCGGTCAGCTCGTTCTACCTCGGCATCGCCGGTGCGCTATGGGCCTTCGCCTATCTGGGCACGGCCAGCGCCAGCAGCTTCGATATCAATCGTTCGTTCCAGATCCTGTTCATCATCATTATCGGCGGCATGGGCAGCATCGCCGGCAACTTCGTCGGCGCGGCATTTATCAGTTTGCTGCCGATCTTCCTCAGCCACGCCGGGCAGGCGCTGTTCGGCGGCTCGGTGGATGCGGGGCAGTTGCAGAACCTGCAGAAAATCATCTTTGGCGTGCTGATCATCGTGTTCCTGATCAAGGAACCCGAAGGCTTGATTCGCCTGTTGCATAACCTTCGCGATCGGCTGCGTCAGTGGCCCCTACGTTTCTGACCTATATGAGAACCCCCATGCGTGCATCCTTGAAACGTTCCCTGGCCGGCGCCGCCTTCGCGCTGGCCGCCCTGGCCGGTGCAGTGCCCCAGGCCGTGGCGTCGCCCGACCAGCAGTTCTTTCCCCTGGCCACCTACCGCGTCGGCGCCTATGCCTCCAGCGGCGTGCAGGTGTGGGCCGGGATGATCGACTACCTGCGCTACATCAACGAGGTCGAAGGCGGTATCAATGGCGTAAAACTGGTGTGGCAGGAATGCGAGACCGAATGGACGGCGGAGAAGGGCATCGAGTGCTACGAGCGCTTCAAGAACGGCCTGGATGGCGCGCCGGTCGCGGTGTACCAGCCTAACGGCGCACCCGCAGCCTATGCCTTGAGTGAGCGTGCCGAGGTGGACAAGATCCCGTTGATCACCCTCGGGTACGGCCGCACCGAAGCCACCGACGGCACCGTGTTCCCGTACAACTTCCCGGTGATGCTGACCTTCTACAGCGAGGCGTCGAGCCTGGTGAACTACATCGCCCAGCGCGAAGGCGGTTTCGACAAACTCAAGGGCAAGAAGATCGCCACGGTCTACCACGACTCGGCCTACGGTCGCGAAACCCTCGGCCCGCTGAAACTGCTCGCCGAGAAGTACGGTTTTGAGAATATCCAGATTCCGGTGGCCGACCCGGGCAACGAGCAGTCCGCGCAATGGCGCCAGGTGCGCCAGGCCAATCCGGACTGGGTGTTCCTGCGCACGTGGGGCGTGTCCACCCCGGTCGCGGTGAAAACCGCCGCACGCTTTGGCTTCCCGGTCGACCATATCATCGGCGATATCTGGGCCAGCTCCAGCGAAGACGTATTGCCCGCCGGTGCCGCTGCCAAAGGCTACCTGGCGCTCACGCCATACCCGGCCGGCGCCGACTTCGAGATCCACAAGCGCCTCAAGCAATACGTCCTCGACAAAGGCCATAGCGACCTCAAGGACCTGAAAAACTTCGGCAGCGTCTACTACAACTCCGGCCTGGTGAACGCCGCCGTGGCGGTGGAAGCGATCCGCACCGCCCAGGCCAAGTTCGGCAAGCGCCCGCTCAATGGCGAAGAAGGCCGCTGGGGCCTGGAGCACCTGAATATCGACGATGCGCGGCTCAAGGCCATGGGCTACCTGGGTCTGATGCAGAACCTCAAGTTGTCCTGCCGTGACCACGAAGGCGGCGGCTCGGCGCGAGTACAGCAGTGGGACGGCGCCAACTGGACGCTGGTCAGCGACTGGATCGCCGCCGACCGTGCGCTGCTGCGCCCGCTGATCGATGAAAAGTCCGCCGCGTTCGCCAAAGAAAAAGGCCTGACGCCACGCACCTGCACCGGGGATGAATAAATCATGAGCCTACCCGCCGCTGAATCTGCACACGCCGCGCTGCTGACGGTCAACGACATCGAGGTGATCTACGACGGCGCGATTCTCGCCGTGGCCGGAGTGTCACTGAGCGTACCCAAGGGCGCGATCGTCGCCTTGCTCGGCGCCAATGGCGCGGGCAAGAGCACCACGCTCAAGGCGATCTCCGGGCTGGTGCGCGCCGAGCGTGCCGAAGTCAGCCGTGGGGTGATCGAATACGCAGGCCGTGACCTGGCCGGTGTCGACCCCAGCCAACGGGTGCGCGAGGGTATGGTGCATGTGCTGGAGGGGCGCCATGTGTTCGGTCAACTGACGGTAGAGGACAACCTGCGCAGCGGCGGCTTTGTACGCCGCCTGAGCCGCAAGGCCATGGACGCCGATCTGGAGCGCATCTACGCCTGGTTCCCCAGGCTCAAGACCAAGCGCCACACCCGCGCCGGCCTCACCTCCGGCGGCGAGCAGCAGATGGTCGCCATTGGCCGAGCGTTGATGACCCGTCCTACTTTGGTACTGCTCGACGAGCCGTCCATGGGTTTGGCGCCTATGATCGTGCAGGAGATATTCGAGATCATCGCGCAGCTCAACCGTGAGCAGCAGGTGAGCTTCCTGATTGCCGAGCAGAACATCAACGTCGCACTCAACTATGCGTCCCACGGCTACGTGCTGGACACTGGGCGCGTGGTCTTGAGTGGCAATGCCGCTGAACTGTTGGCGCGGGGCGATTTGCATGACATTTATCTGGGTAAACAGTAAAGGCGAACAGGCATGACTGAATCCATCCGCAACGCTGATGTTCTGATCATCGGCGGCGGCCTGAGCGGCACGATGCTGGCCGTGCAACTGCTGCGCCTGCCCGGGCAGCGGCAGATTTTAGTGATCGAACCGCGCGCCGAACTCGGCCGCGGCGAGGCCTACAGTGCGGTCGAACTGGGCCATACCTTGAACGGCAATGCGGCGCGCATGAGTGTCGACCCGGATAACGCCGACGACCTGACCCAATGGCTCACCGCTTACATCGGCGCCGGCGGCTGGCCGGAGTCGGACCAGCAGCACGTGCCGATCAGCGAGCTGTTCCCGCCGCGCGGGATTTTCGGGTTGTACGCGCAGCAGCGCTTGGCCGAGGCCAAGGCGCTGTCGACGTCCACCGTCGAGCATATCCGCGCCGAAGTGGTCGACCTGCAAGTGGAGCCCGCCGCGACGCTGCTGACCCTGGATAACGGCCAGCAACTGCGTGGCGCCCAGGCGGTATTGGCCACCGGGATGTTCCCGGCGGCGCGCACGCCACAGACCGAATCCAGCGGCTTGAACGCCGCCGCGGTAGACCCGTGGGACGTGCAGGCCATGACCCAACTCGACCCTCTGTCCACGGTGCTGATCATCGGTTCCGGGCTGACCATGGTCGATGCCGTGGTGTCTCTGGAACAGGCCGGGCACCGGGGGCCGATCGAGGTGTTCTCGCGCCACGGTCTGCTGCCCCATGTGCGTCGACAGCCACCGGTCTGGGACGATTTTCTCGCCGCCGACCACCGCCTGCGCAGCCCTCGGCAGTTGCTGCGCGAGGTGCGTCGGCAATGCCGCATCGCGACGGCGCAGGGCATCGATTGGCAGGCGCCGCTGGACACCGTGCGCGCGCATATCGGCCGGTTGTGGAGCCAGGCCAGCGAACGCGAGAAGCGCCAGTTCGTGCGGCATGTGCGGCCGTGGTGGGAAAGTCATCACCACCGCTCGCCGCCGCTGAGCGCGCAGTTGGTGGCGCGCCTGCATGAAGAGGGGCGCCTGCGCATTCGCGCGGCGTCGTTCAAGGGCTTGGCGCCTGCGGTCAACGGGGTCAGCATCCGCTTGCGTCAGCGTGGCGAGCACACGATCACCCAGGTCGCGGGCGCGGCGCTGATCAATTCCAGCGGCATCGAATACGACTGGCGCCGCGTGGCCCGGCCGTTGCCCCAGCAGTTGCTCAAGCGCGGGTTGATCCAGCCGGGGCCGTTGGCGCTGGGGATTGCGGCGGATGCGTCGGGTGCGGTGCTGGATGCCCAGGGCCACGCCAGCCAGCGACTGTTCGCCATGGGCCCGCCGTTACGCGGGATGTGGTGGGAGAGCACGGCGGTGACCGATGTGGCGCTTCAGGGCAAGGCGCTGGCGTTGAAACTGACAAAAATCTAAAGGTGGGAGGGGGCTTGCTCCCGATGGCGGTGGTTCAGTTACAAACAAGCTGACTGATCCACTGCCATCGGGGTGTACGGACGGAGACATCCTTTACAAACGAGACCGGGGACATCCTTTACGTTTCTGGGTGCTGGATAGCCGGCTTGCACCGCTGTCTAGCCTACCCAGTGGATAGTTACATAGGTAC